>LNAP01001065.1_pt1 | contig 29647 bp, 29 predicted proteins | sample 602601 | NCBI WGS metagenome assembly LNAP01 (sample SAMN02440304, study PRJNA202911) | soil metagenome | biome: Subtropical and temperate rainforests or woodlands; isolation source: soil samples (1 kg each in a 20% v/v slurry with milli Q water) were... ... | reverse complement strand
TCCACTGTTCGACCCGTCGCTTCTGGGAGCCGGAGTTCGACGGTTCCGAGCTGAACCTGGCTGGCTGGACCCGCCAACTCACCGGCAAGCCGACCATCACCGTGGGCAGCGTCGGCCTGGACGGCGAGTTCCTGCAGTTCATGGTCAATACCGACAAGGTCGCACAGCCGGCCAGCCTGGAAAAACTGCTGGAGCGCCTGAACAACGATGAGTTCGACCTGGTGGCGGTCGGCCGTGCCTTGCTGGTGGACCCGGACTGGGCGCAGAAAGTGCGCGACGGCCGTGAGGAAGACATTCTGCCGTTCAGTCGTGAGGCGTTGATGACACTGGTTTAAGCCTGATCAAGCCCCATCGCCAGCAGGCTGGCTCCCACAGTTAACCGCGTTCCACCTGAGGCAATGCGGTCTAATGTGGGAGCTAGCCTGCTAGCGATGAGGGCCTCTAAGTCAGCAAAAAATCAGGGCAAGGTCGGCGCATTCGGCACCACCATCTCCCCCGCACACGCCCCGCGCAACTGCCCCTCGAACTGCTCGATGATCGTCGCCCACCCTTGGCGACTGGCATGCTGGCGCGCATTGAGACGCACATTGCGCAAGGCTTCCCGCTCCTCCAGCAGCCATGCCGCTGCATCGCAGAACGCTTCTTCATCCCCCGGCATCGCCAGCACGCCGTTGTAGCCATGGCGAATATGCTGGGCGGCTGCCGCCTGGTCGTAGGCCACCACCCCGAGCCCCGAGGCGAGTGCTTCAAGCACCACATTGCCGAAGGTTTCGGTCAGGCTCGGAAACAGAAACACGTCGCCCGAGGCGTAGTGACACGCCAGGGCTTCACCCCGTTGGGTGCCGCAGAAAATCGCCTCGGGCATTTCGTTTTCCAGTGCCTGGCGCTGCGGGCCGTCGCCCACCACGATCAGTTTCAGCTTGCGCTGGGGATAACTCGCCTTGAGGGCATTGAAGGTGCGCTTGAGCAGGCCGAGATTCTTTTCCGGGGCCAGGCGTCCGACATGAATGACGGCGATGTCTGCCTCGGCCAGTCCCCATTGCTCGCGCAGGGCATTCAAGCGTTTGGCCGGGTGAAACAATTCGCTGTCGACCCCACGGGACAGCAACGCCAGTCGCTCGAACTGACGTCGCTCCAGTTCCAGGCGCTGGCTGACGCTGGGCACCAGGGTCAGGCTGGAACGGTTGTGGAACCAGCGCAGGTAGTGGGTCAGGATGCGGCTGAGCATGCTTAGGCCGTACTGGCTGGAATACTGCTGGAAGTTGGTATGGAAACCGCTGACCACGCTGATCCCCAGGCGCCGTGCCGCGCGCAAGGCCGACAAGCCCAGCGGGCCTTCGGTGGCAATGTACAGCACGTCCGGACGCTGGCGTTTCCAGCGCCGCAGCAGTTTGTGCATCGAGGACTGGCCCCATTGCAGGCCGGGATACCCTGGCAGAGGCCAGCCGCGACACAACAATAGGCCGTCGTCGCTGAGGCGGCTCGAGTCGCCACCCTGGCGTGGGCGCACCAACTCCACCTGGTGCCCACGGGCGCGCAGGCCGTCGCACAGGCGGCCAAGGGTGTTGGCCACGCCGTTGATTTCCGGTGGAAAGGTTTCGGTGATCAGGGTGATATTCAGGGAAGCTGTCGTCATGCAGCCAGTGTCGGCGCGGGCCATGTCGTCATTGTGTCATCGCAATGACGGATTTATGACGACAGGCCCGGTACTGGCTTAGTTGAACGGCGCAGGACGCGGGGTCTTGGCCGAGGACGGTGGCAGGATCGGTAGCTTGAAGTCCGGCTGGTCGCCGGTCAGGGTGTCGAGGAATGCGACAATCTGGCTGACCTCATCGGCGCTCAACTTGCGCCCCAGTTGCAGGCGGGCCATCACGTCCACGGCTTCGCTGAGGTTCCAGTAGGCACCGTCGTGGAAGTAGGGGTAGGTCAGGGCGACGTTACGCAAGGTCGGTACCTTGAACATCATCCGGTCCTGATCCTTGCCGGTCAGGCCCGCCACGCCCTGGGCCGGGTTCTGGGTGGCATAGGGTTCGACCATGCCCATTTTCTGGAAGGTGCTGCCACCGACCGCTTCGCCGTTATGGCACGCCACACAGCCGATGCTCTTGAACAGCTGGTAGCCCTGCGCCGCAGTGGCGCTGATGGCTTTTTTATCGCCCAGCAACCAACGGTCGAATGGGGCGTTGGGGGTGACCAGGGTTTCTTCGAAGGCCGCAATGGCATTGGTCACATCGTCGAACTTGATGCCGTCATCGCCATACACCTTCTTGAACGCCGCCTGGTATTGCGGGATCGAGCGCAGTACGTCCACCGCCAGGTCGTGGGTAAAGCCCATCTCGCCGGGGTTGGCGATTGGGCCGCCGGCCTGCTCCTGCAGAGTCGCCGCGCGCCCGTCCCAGAACTGCGCGACGCTCATGCTCGAGTTGAGCACCGTCGGCGAGTTGATCGGGCCCTGGTGCCAGTTATGGCCGATGGAGGTGGGCAGGTTGTCGCTGCCGCCCATGCTCAGGTTGTGGCACGAGTTGCAGGAAATAAAACCGGACTTGGACAAGCGCGGGTCGAAGAACAATTGCTTGCCCAACTCGACCTTGTTGGCATCGGTGATCTTCGCCGGTTGCACCGGCAGGATGGGTTCATTGGCGGCGGCGGCCCCCCAGGCCTCGCCGCCCAACATCAATCCGAACATCAGCATTAACGGTCTGTACACGGTGTGCTCCCCACAGGCTTATAGTTTTAATAACCATGTGCTCTGTGTGGGCAAATCGCCATGATCCAGGTCAATCGAACAGGTTAGGGCTTTTGCGCCAGCATCGTTTCGGCGCCGCGCTCACGCACCCAGAACAACGTCGCCCCGGCCACCGCCGCGGGCATCATCAGCAGGTTGACCACCGGCACCAGCAACACCAGGTAAACAATCCCGCCGAAGCTCATGCTCTGCCAGCGCTTCTGGCGCAGCCAGGCGAGCATTTCGTTCCAGCCCAGTTTGTGGTTGTCGGCCGGGTAGTCGATGTATTGGATCGCCATCATCCACACCCCGAACAGCAGCCACAGCGGTGCGGCAATCAGGTTGACCACGGGGATGAAGGACAGGATAAACAGGCCGATGGCCCGGGGCAGGAAGTAGCCCAGCTTGCGCATTTCCCGGGCCAGGGTGCGCGGGACCATGGCGAACAGCTCGGCCCAGCTGAAGGCGGGGAAATCATCGGTACCGCGCACCACCACTTCGACTTTTTCCGCGAGGAAGCCATTGAAGGGCGCGGCGATGATATTGGCGAGCATGGTGAAGCTGAAAAACACCATAAAGGCCACCAGCAGCACAAACAGCGGCCACAGGATGTAGCTGAGGAAGCTCAGCCAGCTGGGCAGTGTCGGCATCAAGGTGTCGACCCACAGGCTGAACTGATGGCCAGCAAAATTAATCAACCCGACGAACAGTATCAGGTTGATCGCCAGGGGCAGCAGGACGAACAGGCGCAGGCCTGGGCTCAAGACCAGTTTCAGGCCTTCGCGCAGGTATTGTGGGCCTGACAGAACGGGGGCGGGCATGGAAAACTCCGGGCAAAAGGGTAAACGCGCCGACCTTACCGGCTTTGCCGGTAGGGTGAAAGCACGGTCAGCAAGCCGACATTAACGGTAACAAACATGTTGATTAATAGGTGCCACGGCATAGAGACCGCCTATGAGCTGGATTGTTAATCCGTATTTCCTTAATCTTGCCCCCCTCTATACGCTGCACCCATTATTTTTAGGGCCTGCGAGTTAAAAAGCCTTCCCCAAGTGCTTCGCGGTCCTTTTTTATTCCAGCCGCTCTGTAGTCCGGGCGGTCGATAGGAGTGAGTCATGTCTGATACCCGTCATTCGCGAGTGATTATTCTCGGTTCCGGCCCTGCCGGTTACAGCGCTGCGGTCTACGCGGCCAGGGCCAACCTCAAGCCGTTGCTGATCACCGGCATGCAGGCGGGTGGTCAGTTGACCACCACCACTGAAGTCGACAACTGGCCGGGCGACGTCCACGGCCTGACCGGCCCGGTGTTGATGGAGCGCATGAAAGAGCACGCCGAGCGTTTCGAGACCGAAATCGTCTTCGACCATATCAATGCCGTGGACTTCTCGAAAAAGCCCTACAGCCTGACCGGCGACAGTGGCGTCTACACCTGTGACGCGCTGATCATCGCCACCGGCGCCAGCGCCCGTTACCTGGGGCTGCCATCGGAAGAAGCGTTCATGGGCAAAGGCGTTTCCGCCTGCGCGACCTGCGACGGGTTCTTCTACCGCAACAAGCCGGTGGCTGTGGTCGGTGGTGGTAACACCGCTGTCGAAGAAGCACTGTACCTGGCCAACATCGCCAGCACCGTGACCCTGGTTCACCGCCGCGAAACCTTCCGCGCCGAGAAGATCCTGATCGACAAGCTGCACGCGCGGGTTGCCGAAGGCAAGATCATCCTCAAGCTCAACGCCACCCTGGATGAAGTCCTGGGCGACAACATGGGTGTGACCGGTGCGCGCCTGAAAAACAACGACGGCAGCTTCGACGAGCTGAAAGTCGACGGCGTGTTCATCGCCATCGGCCACACTCCGAACACCTCGCTGTTCGAAGGCAAGCTGACCGCCAAAGACGGTTACCTGGTGGTGCAGGGCGGCCGTGAAGGCAATGCTACCGCGACCAACATCGAAGGCATCTTTGCCGCTGGCGACGTGGCTGACCACGTCTACCGCCAGGCCATCACCTCGGCCGGCGCCGGCTGCATGGCGGCCCTGGATGCCGAGCGTTACCTCGACGGCTTGAAAGACGCTGCTTTCTAAACCGTTGCAATGAAAAAACCGGCTGCGAGGCCGGTTTTTTTATGGGCGCGATTCAAGCAACGCCAGAGTACAGACGTGTTAACCCGATCAGCGCCGGCTCAAGGGCTGGGCGCCGAACTTCACACCCGCCAACCCATGCTCGATCAACGCGCGGATATTGCCGTGATCTGTGCCCTCAGGCGTCGCCAGCACCGAACGATAGTGCTCACCAAACGCCAGCAGGGCCTCTTGGTCGCTCAAGCCTTCCAGCAGCGCCAGGCCCAGGGTCTTGCACGAGCCCTCGTTTTGCCCGGCGGCGTTTTCTACACCACCGTTGGTGAAGGCCTGGGGCTGGTAGTCGTAGCCAGCAGCGATAAACGCCAGGGTGTCGGCAAAGACGTGTACGCCGCTGTTGAGGCTGGCGCGCAGGGTGTTCAGGTCAGTCATGGGGTTTTCCTTTGGCAAACGCCGCTTGTTGTTCGGCGCTGGCTTCTTGCTGGTATTGGGCTTTCCACTCGGCGTACGGCATGCCGTAGACCACTTCGCGGGCGTCATCGAGGCTGACCTCGATCTGGCGTTCGTCGGCTTCGGCCTTGTACCACTTGGACAGGCAGTTGCGGCAGAACCCGGCGAGGTTCATCAGGTCGATGTTCTGCACGTCCTTGCGGCTGTCCAGGTGTGCGACCAGCCGGCGGAAGGCGGCGGCTTCGAGTTCCAGGCGTTGTTGATCAGTCATGGGGTTCACGCAGATTCAGGGGGTTAACGGCTGGCCGCCAGGGTGATCGACACCGACTCGGCAAAACGCAGCGCATGGGGCTTGTCGACTTCGACTTCGGCATACAGCACCGACTCATTGCTCATCACCAGGTCCAGCAGTTCCTGGGTCAGGCGTTCGAGCAGGGCAAAGCGGTTGCCTTCGACGTGGGCGATGATGGCCTTGGTGATGGTGCGGTAGTTCAAGGCGTGGTCAATGTCGTTATCGCGCACCGCGTCTTGTGCGGCATACAGGATGGTCAGGTTGATCAACACATCCTGCTTGTTGAGGATCTCCTCCTCGTTGATGCCAATAAAGGTGCGCAGACACAGGTCCTTGACCCGGATGCGCGCCATACCTGGTTGAAGTTGTGGCATTGCTACTTGCTCCGTCCAATCAGTTGCAGGAACCCCAGGCGGCTGGTGTTCGGGTTTACTTGACATGCCGCCCGCCATTGACGGTCAGGGTGGTGCCAGTGACATAAGGGTTGTCCAGCAGGTAACGCACGCTCTGGTAAATCACCTCAGGCCCGGGTTCGATACCCAATGCAGACTTGGCCAGGACCTTGGCGCGATAGGCCGCGTCGTCGCCGTCGTTGAACATCACCATGGCCGGCGAGATGCCATTGACCTTGATCCGGGGCGCGTATTGGGCGGCGAAGGACAGGGTCAGGCTGTCGAGCCCGGCCTTGGTGGCGCAGTAGGCGATATGCTGGCGGCTGCCCTTGCGGGTCACGTCGTCGCTGATGTGCACAATGTCGGCCAGCGTCGAGCAGCGCAACAAGTCAGCACAATGCAGGTTGATCAGGTACGGCGCAAGCATGTGCACGCTGAACATATCAATAAAGGCGTGGGCTTCGTCGCCAGGTGTTTCTGCGGCCCAGGTCGAGGCATTGTGGATAATCGCCCGCAGGCTATCGGTATGGCTCTTGAGTTCGCTGATAAATGCCAGGATGCCGGCCTCAGAGGAGAAGTCGGCAAACACGCCAATCGCCCCACGTTCGCGCAGGGCCTGCACGCCGGGACGCTCACTGCGATAGCTGAAGATCACCGGCTGGTTGTCGTCCAGCAGGCGCAGGGCGCAGTGCAAGCCGACACGTTGGCCGGCGCCGGTGATCAGGATCGGAGCGGGAGAAGTCATGGGAAGCTCGAGTCGCGGGCAAGCTAAAACTATACCAGCGACCGGCCTGTTGCGGATCGGCTCAAACGGTTGCTTCGGCAGGTTTTACCCGTGGCGGCGCAGGATTGAGCCAGCCTGCCAGCAAATGGGTCGACAGCGGAATGAACAGATAGACCATCAACGGCGTCAGGGCCAGGGTGCTGACCAGCACGCGGCTGAACAGGCCCAGTTCGGCCAGCAAGGGCTCAAGGCCAAAGTTGAACAGCAGCGACACCGGGAAAAACGCCAGCCAGATCGCCACGGCCTGTTTCCAGCGCGGCGGGCGTTGGCCTACGGCACCAAACCAGCCCTCCATGCCGCTGACCCGATGCTCCATAGGGTCGGCAAACAACTCGCTGCCACGGCTCAGCCAGGCGCTGCGCGAGGCCGAGAATTCCCAGGCGTGCAGGGTCTGCTCGTCGGCGAAGCGGAAGATGATCTGGAATTCGCCACCGTCGGCAGGCGGGGCAAGCACGCCGGAGCCCAGGTAACCGGGAAAGTCAGTGGCCAGTTGCTCGCCTTCACGCAGCCAGCTCATCATGTCTTGATAGCGACCTTGGGCAGCGCGGCGCGCGACCATCAAGGTGACGGGGAGGGTAGACATTGTGTATCTCCGAATGTGTGGGAGCGCTGTACCGGGTAGGTGGCGTCCCTGGCGAAACCGCGGGGTAGAGCGGCGACGCAGAAAAAACAGGCAAGGATTATTCCTGATTTGACGAAATACGCCAGCGACATTGGACGGCTGGGCAATTCCCTTGAAAAAGACAGGTATAAAAGCGTTAAATGGGATCCAACTTTGTATAGTTTTGGTCAGCCGATGCCTGTAATCACAGCACCATCCCAAGGTATTGCACCAAGCGCCCACTGTGCGGCAGATGAGTTGTTCCCGATTCGCGAAGTTGCGAGATTGACGGGTATCAACCCGGTCACGCTCCGAGCGTGGGAGCGGCGTTATGGTTTGATCCAACCGGTACGCACCGAAAGCGGGCATCGCCTGTACACGCAGAAGGATATTGAGACCGTCCATCGCATTCTGGATTGGATCGAGCGTGGCGTGGCGGTCAGCAAAGTTGGCAAGATCCTCGCGCGCGACGATTCGCAGGCCTCTTTCGTGCGCCAGTTGCAGGAAGGCGACGCAGAACACGAGTCGACTCAGTGGCAGCAGCAGTTGCAACTTGCCATCGGCGCTTTTGATGAGCTGCAACTGGAACGCCTGTACGGGCAGATTTTTGCGGCATACCCCGTTGCGGTGGTGTTCCAGGACATCCTGATGCCCCTTTGGCAACAGTTGTTGCGTCACCAGGGGCGTTTCGGCCAGGCCAGCGAATGGCTGTTTTTCGACAGTTTCCTGCGGGCGCGGATTTCCCAGCGCCTGCAGATGGCCCGTGCCGGCCGTACGCCACAGGTATTGCTGGCGGCCATTGCCGGGGAGTGCCGAGAACTGGAGTTGCTGGTGGCGGGGCTGATGCTCAGTGGTGATGAACTGGCCGTTCACGTGTTGAGCTTGGGGCATCCCCTGGATGAGTTGACGCTGGTCTGCGAGAAGACCCGGCCGCAGGCGCTGGTGCTGTTCTCCAACCACTCACCGACCCACGATTTGCCCAATCGGCTGGAGCGCTTGGCCCTGACCCTGGAATGCCCGCTGCTATTGGCCGGTGATGCCTCGGACATGGCCGACAAGCAACTGGCCGGTACTGCCATCGGTTGCCTGGGCAATGAGGGGCGGTTGATGCAGCGACGCTTGCAGCAGTTTCTCAGTGGAACCCTGGATACCTGAGATCAGGCATGCACTTCGGGGTGGGCCAGGCGATGCTGTTGCAGGATGAACTGGCGCAGGCGCTCGGTTTCATCCGCATCACCCTGGCTCAAGCGGTAGGCAAACAGGCCGCGAGCCGTTTCGCGCTCTAACGTGCCACGCACGGCAATCCGTTCGTAGCCGGAGGGGCTGAACCACATCGAGAACGTGCGCGGTGGTTTGCTGCGGCCGCGACACTGCACCAGCAGGCCCTTGAACGACACTTCATGCACCCACAACGCTCCCGGCTGACCCCTGACGTTTTCCAGGGCGACCGGCTCTTCAAGCACCAGGCGCCAGGGCCGGATCATCGGCCCATCCTCGAAAATACTCGGCACCCCAAGACGCAAGTGCAGGGCATGGAACTCGTCTTCCACCAGTTGCAGTGGAAAGGTCATTTGCTGGTTATCGAACTGCGCCTGGATCGTCACCTGCTCATGGGCCGCCAGGCGCGTAAGCAGGTCGCGGATCTGCGCGCCACCGTTGACCGTCAGGCTCGACGACACATCCCGCACATTCAGCTGCGGGTTGTGGTGCATGTTCTGGATGAAATCCAGCTCGTCCTGGGTCAAAAGCGCGTCGCGTTGCATTGATGTGGCTCAAGGAAATGCGTGATTAAACTGATTATCACCCTAAAGACCATATTTTCTAAAGTTTGTTAGATCCGCTCGTCGCCCGGAGCGTTGCCAACTCGGCCGTAAGTGCTGCTACCTGGGCTTCCAGCTGGGTCACACGCTGCTGGGCCTTGACCTGAACCGTGACATCTTTCTGCACGCCGACGAAGTAAGTCTGCTGATCGGCCTGGTTATAAACCGTCGATAATGACAGTTCATTCCAGAAATGCGTGCCGTCCTTGCGGTAGTTGCGCAGGATTTCCCGGCATGCGCCGCCACTGTCCAGGGCTTCGCGAATGGCCATCAGGGCCGGCTGGTCGCGGTCACCCGATTGCAGGAAGCGGCAATCCTGATAAAGGACGTCGTCCAGGTTGTAGCCGGTCATGCGTTCGAAGGCGGGGTTCACGTAAATCAGCGGTTTGTCCTTGCCTTCCCGTTCCGCCACGACAATCCCGTCGTTGGAGGCATTGACCACCATTTGCATGAGCTTGGCGTTGATCATTGAGCGATCCATAGCGTGTTTGTGGATTTCTTAGTGTAGGGCAACCCACCCGGCTGCCAACTGTTAATATCCCAGGTTTTCACTCAACTACAGGATCAGATTGATGAAAGTCGCCATCCTTTCCGGCTCGGTCTATGGCACGGCAGAAGAAGTTGCCCGCCACGCCATGGGTATCCTCAATGCAGCCGGTTTCGAGGCCTGGCATAACCCGCGGGCGACCCTGGCCGATGTGCAAGCCTTCGCCCCGGACGCCTTTCTGGCCGTCACCTCCACCACCGGCATGGGCGAACTGCCGGACAACCTGATGCCGCTGTATTCGATGATCCGCGACCAATTGCCCGCCGCCTGGCGCGGTTTGCCTGGCGCGGTGATCGGCCTGGGCGACGCCAGCTACGGCGACACCTTCTGTGGCGGCGGCGAGCAGATGCGTGAGCTGTTCGGCGAATTGGGCGTGCGCGAAGTCCTGCCAATGCTGCGCCTGGATGCCAGCGAAAGCGTCACCCCGGAAGCTGACGCGGAGCCATGGCTGGCAGAGTTGGTCAGCGCACTGCGCGGCTGATCGGGTATTCGCGCAGCAGCGCCAGCCAGGCCAGGGCGGCTTTCGACAGATAGGCGCCCTGGCGCCAGATAAAGGCGATATCCCAACGTAGGAATTGCGGTGCCCTGAGTGTCAGGCGCACCACGCCGGGACGTTCGAGCCCACGTGCGACCACGCTGGGCAGCAGCACCACGCCCTGGCCGGCGGCTACCAGTGCCACCAGAAAGTCCGCCTGGCCACTGCGCCCACTTTCCCGGGGTGTGAAGCCCAGTTGCTGGCAGGCCTGGAGTAGCCGGTCATTGAGCACAAAGCTGCGCTGGTACATCAAAAATGGCGTGTCGGCCAACTCCTCCAGGCCAATCTCTGTGTGCTGCGCCAGTGGGTGGTCCACGGGCAGCAGCGCATCCAGCGGTTCATCACAGAAAGCTTGCCAGGCGAAAGCCGGATCGGTGGGCAGCAGGCTGCCGCCGACGTCCAGCTCACCCGCGAGGATTGCCTGCTCAATATTGCGGCTGCCGCCCTCGAGCAATTGGATGCTGACATTGGGGTAGCGCCGGCGATATTCGGCAAACAGCCCGGCAAACAGGGTGTCGCCCCCCAACTGCGGCAGGCCCATGCGCAACTCGCCACGGGTGAGTTGATTCAAGTCGTCCAGCTCGCTCAGCAGCTCGGTTTGCAGGCGCAACATGGCTTCGGCCCGTTGCAGCACCACCTGCCCGGCGGCGGTCAGGCGCACCTGGGAGCCAATGCGGTCGAGCAGCGGCGTGCCCAGGCTTTGCTCCAGTTGCGCCACTTGCTTGCTCACGGCGGACTGGCTGATATGCAAGGTTTTCCCGGCCTGGGTAAACCCGCCACGGTGGACCACTTCGATAAAACTGCGCAGTTGTTTGAATTCCATTGCGGTAATTCCTGTTTGGAATGGCTTGCAGTCTAACAATTCGCTTCGGGTATGCCTCGCGGCTCTTTAAAATGAAGGCCTGCGAGGAACCTATGTCTACTAAACGCTTAACCTTCAAACATCTGGGCCGGCTGCTGGTTGAGTTGCTGGTATTGCTGGCGATTTACTTGCTGGGCTGCCAAGTGGCCGTGTGGCTGGCCTGGCCGATCCCTGGCGGGGTGATTGGCCTGGGCTTGCTGTTGCTGGTGTTCGCCAGCGGCCTGATCAAACCGGCGGCCCTGCAATTGGGCGCTGGCCTGCTGATGGCAGAGATGCTGCTGTTCTTTATCCCGGCGCTGATGAGCCTGCTCGATTACGGCGGCCTGATGCGCCATGACGGCTGGCGGATCATGCTGGTGATCGCCCTCAGTACCCTGATGGTGATGCTGGTCACGGCGTTTACCGTCGAACTGGTCTGCCGCTGGAAGTTGCGCCATGAAGCTTGAACTGATGCCGCTGTTCTGGCTGGCCCTGACCCTGGTGGCCTATGGTTTCAGCCGCTGGATCTATCGGCGTACCGGGCGCTACCTGCTGTCGCCACTGATTCTGGTGCCCGCGCTGCTGCTGGCGGTGGCCGTGCCACTGAACACCGCCTATGCCGAGTACTCCACCGACACCCATTGGCTGATGCTGGTACTGGGGCCGGTCACGGTGGCGTTCGCCATTCCGATCTGGCAGCAGCGCCAGTTATTGATGCGGCACTGGTCGGCGTTGCTGCTGGGGATGCTGGCGGGTAGCGCGGCATCCATTGGCACCTCATTTGGCCTGGCCAAGGCCCTGGCCCTGGGCAGTTCGGTCACGATGTCGTTGGTGCCACGCTCGATCACCACGCCCTTTGCCATGCCCCTGGCCCATGACTTGGGCGGTGTACCGGAGCTGACGGCGGTATTTGTGATGTTCACCGGTGTGTTCGGCGCCATGCTCGGCGGGGTACTGCTCAAGTGGTTGCCGCTGCGCAGTGCCCTGGCGCGGGGCGCGTTGTTTGGCGTGGGCGCCCACGGTGCGGGCGTCAGCCGTGCCCATGAAGTGGGGGGCGAGGAGGGCTCGGTGGCTGGGCTGGTGATGGTTTTGACCGGTTTGCTCAACCTGTTTGCCGCGCCTTTATTGGCGTCGCTTCTCTGACACCTTGTTGTACGAATATGAACTATCCTCGTAGTTGACTCGCTCGGTCATCAAGCTGGCTGCCAACGCAACTACGGCTGCCCCGAGGTCTGACTAGACTGGCCCATCACCCTAAAAAAATAATAAGAACACCACAGCGTCGAGGTCATTGCCGTGAGCCTAGCCCCCGTTCAATCGACACAGAGTGTGAAAGACCAGGTCAGCGCCGCCGAATGGCAGGCCCGTATCGACCTGGCTGCCTGCTATCGCCTGGTGGCCCTGCATGGCTGGGATGATCTGATTTTCACCCATATCTCGGCCAAGGTGCCGGGCACCGAAGACTTCCTGATCAACCCGTTCGGGCTGATGTTCCACGAAATCACCGCCTCCAGCCTGGTCAAGGTCGACCAGGCCGGCAACAAGTTGATGGACAGCCCCTACGAGATCAACCCGGCCGGCTACACCATCCACAGCGCGGTACACGAAGTACGCCACGACGTGGTCTGCGTGCTGCACACCCACACGGCGGCCGGCGTGGCCGTATCGGCGCAGAAGCAGGGCGTGCTGCCCATCAGCCAGCAATCGCTGTTCGTGCTGTCGAGCCTGGCCTATCACGCCTACGAAGGCGTAGCGCTGAACCACGAGGAAAAGGCCCGCCTGCAGGCTGACCTGGGGCCGAACAATTTCCTGATGCTGCACAACCATGGCCTGTTGACCTGCGGTGCGACCATCGCCGATACGTTCTTGATGATGTTCACCTTCCAGCGCGCCTGCGATATCCAGGTGCTGGCGCAAAACGGCGGTGCGGAATTGATTGCCATCGAGCCGCAGATTCTGGCGGGGGCCAAGGCGATGATTGCGGGGGTGACCAAGAGCGCCCAAGGCATGGGCGGTGCGCTGGCCTGGCCGGCATTGTTGCGCAAGCTGGACCAACAAGACCCAGGATACCGACTCTGATGCCACTGGCCGAGATCCCCCTGAGCGCCTGGCGCAAGCGCGGGCAGAGTTTTGTCTTTCGCGGGCAGACCCTGCGTTATTGGGTGGCCGGGCAGGGCGAGCCCTTGCTGCTGATCCACGGTTTCCCCAGCGCCAGTTGGGACTGGCATTACCTCTGGCAGCCCCTGGCCCAGCGTTATCAGGTGATCGCCTGCGACATGCTCGGCTTCGGCGACTCGGCCAAGCCCCTGGACCACACTTATTGCCTGCTGGAACAGGCCGACCTGCAACAGGCGCTGCTGGCCCATCTGCGGATTCAACAGCCGGTGCATGTCATGGCCCATGACTACGGCGACAGCGTGGCCCAGGAACTGCTCGCCCGGCACTACGAAGGTCGCTTTCAACTGGCCAGTTGTGTATTTCTCAATGGCGGGCTGTTCCCCGAGACCCACCGCGCGGCGCTGGTGCAAAAACTCTTGCTCAGCCCCCTGGGGTGGATGATCGGTCGCGCATTCGGGCGCAACGCCCTGGCCGACAGCTTCAAGCAGATCTTCGGCCCCGACACCCGTCCCAGCGAAAGTGCCCTGGATGATTTCTGGAGCCTGATCGAAAACAACGACGGCCCTCGGATCCTGCACAAACTCATCGCCTACATTCCCCAGCGCCGTCGCCAGCGTGAGCGCTGGGTGGCGGCCATGCAGCGCGGCGAAGTGCCGTTGCGGGTGATCGATGGCGAAGTCGATCCGGTCTCCGGCGCGCACATGGTCGCGCGTTACCGCGAGTTGATACCGGACGCCGACACGGTGTTGCTGGCCAATATCGGCCACTACCCGCAGATTGAGGCGCCGGTGCAGGTGCTCAAGCATTACCTGGCATTTCGCGACGGCATCGGCAACAGCAAAGACCCGCTATGGGAACTGGCTTGTGTAGGAGCTGGCTTGCCTGCGATGGGTACACCTCGGTAAATCAGTTGTACCGAGGTGATGCAATCGCAGGCAAGCCAGCTCCCACATAAGCCAACTGCCACACAAGCTATCTCCTGCATCAGTTCAATCATCCCCGTGCCTTATTGCGCACCATTCACCCCCGCCCGTATTTATTGTGACCACAAGCCCGGTGCCTGACACTCAAGCCATCGTCCACTGTCTTCGCTGGAGTTCCCTATGAGTGAGTCTGTGCAGTTCCAAGATAAAGTCGTGATCGTCACCGGGGCCGGGGGTGGTTTGGGCCGTGCCCATGCGCTGCTGTTCGCCAGGCACGGGGCCAAGGTACTGGTCAACGACCTTGGCGGCTCGACTCAGGGCGAAGGCGCCAACGCCTCGGCGGCCGACCGCGTAGTGGCCGAGATTCGTGAGGCCGGTGGCATTGCCGAGGCCAATCACGATTCGGTGACCGACGGCGAAAAGATCGTGCAACACGCCCTCGACGTGTTTGGCCGCATCGACGTGGTGGTGAACAACGCCGGGATCCTGCGGGACAAGACCTTCCACAAGATGGAGGACAGCGACTGGGACCTGGTGTACCGCGTGCACGTCGAAGGCGCCTACAAAGTGACCCGCGCCGCCTGGCCGCATATGCGCGAGCAAGGCTACGGCCGGGTGATTTTCACCGCGTCCACTTCAGGCATCTACGGCAACTTCGGCCAGTCCAACTACGGCATGGCCAAGCTGGGCCTGTATGGCCTGACCCGCACCCTGGCGTTGGAAGGGCGCAAGCACAACATCCTGGTCAACGCCATCGCGCCCACTGGCGGCACGCGCATGACTGAAGGGTTGATTCCGCCGCAGGTGTTCGAGCGACTCAAGCCCGAGCTGGTCAGCCCGCTGGTGGTGTACCTGGGCAGCGAGGCCTGCCAGGAAACCTCGGGGCTGTTTGAAGTGGGCGGCGGCTGGATCGGCAAGACCCGCTGGGAACGCAGCCTGGGCGTAGGCTTTGATCCTGAGGCTGGCTTCTCGCCAGAGGATGTGGCGGCGCACTGGCAGCAGATCTGCGACTTTGAAGGGGCGGCCCATCCCAAGGACAATATCGAAGCCTTGAAAGAGATGATGGACAACCTGCAGAAGTACAGCCTGTGATCGTTACCTGAAAAACATTTAATCCTGCGGGGCGCTGAGAGCGCCCCGCTTTTTTTCAGGCATAAAAAAGGCCGCTGCAAAAGCAGCGGCCGAAGTAAGACGTTGGATCAAGGAGCTACAAATCAACGTCAGTGAACACCGTTAACAGACTGAAAATAAGCTTCAATCCATCCAAAACTGGCTTTCGTGAAGCAGGCGGTTTGCCTTGAACGCCCGGCAAGAATAGTCCGTTGTAACAGAATGAAAAACACTGATTCAGGACAAGGACTGTTACCAAAACAACAACAGTGGCGCCCCTGCCGGGCGGGGGTATCCATTCTCTTGATGGCGTTCCATCCACTGCGTCCATAGCCCCACCGATACCCACGCTAGAGCCTGCGCTAATCCTTTCGAGCGACACAACGAATACCTCCTTGGTGCGCTTATCGCTCCTGCTGGCGGGCAGTAGGGTGGGGCCTTCTGTCACACCACCGGGGAAGACGCATGACAAAAACAACAATGCGCGCCATCTTCAGGCCACAGGCGCTGGCCGCTGCGGTTGCTTTGGGCTGCTGCGTTCAGGCGCAGGCTGTTTCATTCAATATCGGCGAGATCGAGGGGCAATTCGATTCATCGCTGTCGGTCGGGGCCAGTTGGGGCATGCGCGATGCCGACCGCAAGCTGGTGGGGACGGTCAACGGCGGCAGTGGCCAGGCCTCCACCGGGGATGACGGGCGCTTGAACTTCAAGAAGGGCGAAACCTTCTCGAAAATCTTCAAGGGCCTGCACGACCTGGAACTCAAGTACGGCGATACCGGTGTGTTTGTGCGGGGCAAATACTGGTACGACTTCGAACTCAAGGACGAAGACCGCGCGTTCAAGCCGATCAGCGACCACAACCGCAAGGAAGGCTCCAAATCCAGCGGTGCGCAGATCCTCGATGCCTTCGTCTATCACAACTATTCCCTGGGCAACCTGCCGGGCACCGTGCGCGCCGGTAAACAGGTGGTCAGTTGGGGCGAAAGTACCTTCATCGGCAACTCCATCAACAGCATCAACCCCATTGACGTCTCGGCTTTCCGCCGGCCGGGCGCCGAGATCAAGGAAGGCCTGATTCCAGTCAACATGCTGTTCGCCTCCCAGGGCCTGACCAACCAACTGACCGTGGAAGGTTTCTACCAGTTGGAATGGGACCAGACCGTGCTGGATAACTGCGGCACCTACTTTGGTGGCGACGTGGCGGCCGATGGCTGCACCGACAACTACACCGTTGGCAGCCCGGCGATCCGCCCGCTGCAACCGGTCGCTGCCGCGTTCGGCCAGGGCTTTGGCGTAACCAATGAAGGGGTGATCGTACGCCGCGCCGCCGACCGTGACGCCCGGGATTCCGGGCAGTTCGGCATGGCCTTGCGCTGGTTGGGCGATGACACCGAGTACGGCCTGTACTTCATGAATTACCACAGCCGCACGCCGACGGTGGGCACCCTCACGGCCAACACCAACCTGGCGACCATCGGCAATATCATCAATACCGCCAACGGCATTGCCCCCGGCAGTGGCGCCGGCCTGGCGCAGAGCGTGATGCTCGGGCGCGGCCAGTACTACCTGGATTACCCCGAAGATATCCGCCTGTACGGCGCCAGCTTTTCCACGACCCTGCCCACCGGCACGGCCTGGACCGGGGAAATCAGCTACCGCCCCAACGCCCCCGTGCAACTCAACACCACTGACCTGACCCTGGCCCTGGTCAACCCGATTGCCGGTAACACCGTGTCACCTATCAGGAGCTCATTTGGCGCCGACAACATCGGCTACCGGCGCAAGGAAATTACCCAGTTCCAGACCACCATGACCCAGTTTTTCGACCAGGTGCTGGGCGCCGAGCGCCTGACCGTGGTGGGCGAGGCGGCCATCGTGCGGGTCGGCGGGCTGGAGAACAAAACCAAGCTGCGCTACGGCCGCGATTCGGTCTATGGCCAATACGGCTTTGGCGGTGACACTGACGGCTTCGTCACCGCGACCTCCTGGGGTTATCGCGCCCGGGCGATCCTCGACTACAACAACGTGATCGCCGGGATCAACCTCAAGCCCAACCTGTCCTGGTCCCATGACGTCAAGGGCTACGGCCCCAACGGCCTGTTCAACGAAGGGGCCAAGGCGCTCAGCGTCGGGGTCGATGCGGACTACCGCAACACCTACACCGCGAGCCTGAGCTACACCGACTTTTTTGGCGGTGACTACAACACCCTGACCGACCGTGACTTCCTCGCCCTCAGCTTCGGCGTGAACTTCTGATTCGGCTAAAAAAGAACAAGGACAACAACCATGCGTAAGACGATTTTGCAGTGCGGTGTGCTGGCCCTCAGCCTGTTGGCCGCCAACGTGATGGCCGCGGTGTCACCGCAAGAAGCCGCCAAGCTGGGGACCACCTTGACCCCGGTGGGCGCGGAGAAGGCCGGTAACGCCGATGGCTCGATCCCGGCCTGGACCGGCGGTATCCCGAAAAACGCCGGTGCGGTGGACAGCAAGGGCTTTTTGGCCGACCCGTTTGCCAATGAAAAACCGCTGTTCGTGATCACTGCGGCCACGGTCGACAAGTACAAGGACAAACTCTCGGACGGCCAGGTGGCGATGTTCAAGCGTTATCCCGAGACCTACAAAATTCCGGTCTACACCACTCACCGCACGGTCAACCTGCCCGACGATATCTACGAGTCGATCAAGCGCAGCGCGCTCAACGTCAAGTCGATCAACGACGGCAACGGCCTGGAAAACTTCACCGGCAACCGCTACTACGCCTTCCCGATTCCGAAGAATGGCGTCGAGGTGTTGTGGAACCACATCACCCGTTACCACGGCGGCAACCTGCGGCGCATCATCACCCAGGCCACACCGCAGACCAACGGCAGCTACACGCCGATCCGCTTCGAAGAAGAAGTGGCGGTGCCGCAACTGATCCCGGACATGGACCCGGCCAAGGGCGCCAACGTGCTGACCTTCTTCAAGCAGTCGGTCACCGCGCCCGCCCGCCTGGCGGGTAACGTGCTGCTGGTGCACGAAACCCTCGACCAGGTGAAGGAACCGCGCCTGGCGTGGATCTACAACGCCGGCCAACGCCGCGTGCGCCGTGCACCGCAAGTGGCCTACGACGGGCCGGGCACCGCGTCCGACGGCCTGCGCACCTCGGATAACTTCGACATGTTCTCCGGCGCGCCAGACCGCTACGACTGGAAGCTGGTGGGCAAGAAGGAAATGTACATTCCCTACAACGCCTACAAGCTCGACTCGCCATCCCTCAAGTACGACGACATCATCAAGGCCGGCCACATCAACCAGGACCTGACCCGCTATGAACTGCACCGGGTCTGGGAAGTGGTCGGCACGGTCAAGCCCAACGAACGGCACATCTACGCCAAGCGCCACATGTACATCGACGAAGACAGCTGGCAAGTGGCGCTGGTGGATCACTATGACGGCCGTGGCCAACTGTGGCGCGTTGCCGAAGGCCATGCGCAGTTCTACTACAACCACCAGACCCCGGCCTACACGGTCGAGACCCTGTACGACATCATCGCCGGGCGCTACATCGCCCTGGGCATGAAGAACGAGGAGAAGAGCAGCTTTGTGTTCGGCTTCAACGCCAAGGCAGCGGACTACACCCCGGCGGCCTTGCGCGCCTCGGGCGTACGCTGACCTGAGGTTGTAAACCCAATCCTGTGCCGGGCTCACATGAAGCCCGGCTTTTTTATGCTCGGCAATCAGCCCGCTGAATACTTCTTCAACAACGCCCATTGACAGGACTACGGTAGTCCGCACGCCGCATAACAATAAAAAAGGGACGCTGTAATGACCGCCATGACCCGTCGCCTGGATCGTCCTGGATTCATGCCACGTCTGTCTTCCCACCATTTGCTGCGCCCACGCCTGGCCGAGCCGTTGCGGGGTACCGAGGCGCGGGTCCGGTTGCTGTGCGCGCCGGCCGGCAGCGGCAAGAGCGCCTTGTTGGCCGAATGTGCCCTGCAGGCCCCAGCGAGCTGCCAGGTGTATTGGTTGCCGCTCAATGGCGCGGCTTTGGCCCCGCTGGATTTCTGCCAGCGCCTGGCCCAGAGCCTGGGCCTGGCGTTTGTCGATGAAGCCAGCTTGCTGCTGGACCTGAGCCGCTGGCAAGCGCCGGCCTGGCTGTTTCTCGATGACTATTGCCGGGTGTCGGCACCAGCCCTGGATGCCTTGCTCGATCGGGTGCTGACGGCCAGCAGCCCGGCCTTGGTCTGGTGGCTGGGGGCGCGGCGCCGACCGGCCTGCAATTGGCCGCGGCTGTTGCTCGATGATGAATTGTGGGAGTGCGGCGGCACCGAGTTGGCGTTCGATCAGCGCGAGGTCCAGCAACTGCTCGAGCATCACGCCGCCGCCGGGCAGACTGCCGACAAGGTCCTGCAATTCAGCGCCGGTTGGTGCGCTGGCGTGCGTATTGCGCTGCTGGAAGGCGACAGCCATCCCGACAGCGGCGCCTGGCATGGGCGTTCCCAGACCCTGCTCGACTATCTGCAGCACGAGCTGTTCAGCAACCTGCCTGAAGAGCTGGAGGAGGCCTGGCGCGTACTGGCGCACTTGCCACGTTTTAACCAGGGGCTATGCGAACACCTGTTTGGCTTTGGCGATGGCGCCGACTACCTGCGCGAACTTCAGGCCCTGGGGGCGTTTATCGAGCCCTGGGAAGACTCGCCGGACTGGCTGCAGGTCTTCATCCCCCTGGCCCAGTTGCTGCGCGACGAACCCTGGCCGGCCCGGCGCTCCTGGCACCGGCGCGCCTGCCAATGGTTCAGCGCGGCCCAGGATTGGCAGGCGGCGTTCGAGCAAGCGCTGTTGGCCGAGGAGTACGAAGCGGCGGTGAGCCTGTTGGAGCACTTCAGTTTCGAAGACCTGTTCCGTCAGCAAAACGCCGTGTTGTTGTTGCGCCTGCATGAGCAGCACGGTGACGAGTTGATGCTCGGCTCGGCGCAACGGGTGGGGCTGGTCACCGCCGCCTTGCTGTTTGCCGGGCGTTTCGAGCAGGCCGCGCAATGTGTTGATCAACTGGCACGTTTCACCCCGCAACCCACGGCTGCCTTGCAACGGCATCTGCTGGCGCGCTGGCAGGCGCAGTGGGGGTGGTTGTTGCATCTGGGGGGCGAAGCGGTGCGGGCCCGCGCGCACTTTCTCGATGCGTTGAATGATCTGCCGGACAGCGCCTGGACGTCGCGCCTGATGTGCCTGTCCGGGCTGACCCAGCAAGCGCTGTTGCGCGGCGAACTGGACGTGGCTCAAGCCCTCAACCGCGAGGCGCTGTGTCTGGCGCGGGCCCATGGTTCGCTGCTGCTGGAGGCGCTACTGGAACTTGATCATGCGCAACTGCTGGAGCAGCGGGGCGCACCGTACCGGGCCCAGAGCCTGCTGGAAGGCGTGCAGGCCATGTTGATCCAGCAGCGTCTCAAGACCGGGCCGCTGATGGGCCGGATTGCCTTGCGCCGAGGGCATCTGGCACTGCGCCAGGGGCATGACGCCCTGGCCAGCGAATGTCTCGAAGCCGGCCTGGGCATGTGCCTGCATAGCCAGGACAAGCGCGTGCTGTATGGCTTCCTCGGGTTGGCAATGCTGGCGGCCAACCGCGGCGACTACGCCCAGGCGTTTATCCAACTGCGCGACGCCGAGCGCCTGATGCAGCGCCGGCAGGTGCCCGATACGGTGTACCGGGCGGTGTTGCTGTTGCTCAGCGGGCATTTCTGGCTACAGCAGGGGCGGGCCGAACTGACCCTGGAAGCGGTCAGCCGGGTGCTGCGCCATTATCACGGCCCCCACGCCAAGCAGGCGCCGCCGGCGACCCTGGAGTTGATCCCACGGCTGGAGTACCTGCTGGTGCTGGCCCAGGTCAAACTGCGCCGCGCCGAGCACCCCATCCAGCGGCTCACCGCCTTGCTCGACACCGCCCGCGAGTCTGGCATGCAGTGCCTGGAAGTGGAGTTGCAGTTGGTGTTGGGCGAGGTGGCCTGGCAACTGGGGGAGAAAGCGCTGGCGGTGCGTGCGCTGCAAACCGGTCTGGCCCTGGCGGCGCGCTGTCAGGTGCAGCAGGCGGTGCGTGAACTGCGCCTGCGCCAGCCGGGGTTGCTCAGTGAATTGGGGCTTGAACCTCAGGAGGCAGTGGCGGCGCCGGGGGAAAACCCGTTGAGCCAACGGGAGCTGGAAGTGTTGCAACTGATCGCGCTGGGCAACTCCAATCTGGAAATTGCCGACCTGTTGTTTATCTCGCTGCACACGGTGAAAACCCACGCACGGCGGATTCACAGCAAATTGGGGGTGGAGCGGCGCACCCAGGCGGTGGCCAAGGCCAAGAGCCTGGGCCTGATGGCCTGATTACTCCCAGCAACGCCGATCAACAGGTGGGAGCTGGCTTGCCTGCGATGGCGGTGTATCAGTCGCAGAATGTATCAACTGACCCACCGCCATCGCAGGCAAGCCAGCTCCCACATTAGCCCACATGCATTCAGTTCCAGCGAGTCAGGGTTGATAACCCATCCGCCAACTCACCGCCTGGCTCGCTGCCAGTAATTGCCGGGCCGCCGGTCCATCTTCATCGGCATGGAACAACGAGGTCGGCCCCACCACCGTCATCACCGCCACCACCTGCCCCAGCGCATTGAATACCGGCGCCGACAGCGCATCGACCCCCGGCATCAGCAAACCATGCACAAAGTGCAGGCCACGCTGGCGAATCTGTTCACAGGCCTGCACATACGCCTGGTCGTCCGCCAGCGCATGGGCGATGCCGGCCTGGATCTCCTGCGCGCGCAGGTCAACGGTTTCGCGCTCTGGCAAGAAGGCGCTGAACACCAGCCCGGTTGAGGAGCTGAGCAGCGGCAGCACCGACCCCAATTGCGTCACCACCGTGACCGCGCGTACGGCCGGTTCGATATGCACCACGGTCGCGCCGTGGTTGCCCCATACCGCGAGAAAGCAGGTTTCATTCAACTCGTCGCGCAGCTGCGCCAGGGGCAGGGTGGCGACTTTCAGTACGTCCATGCTGCCCAGCGCCGCCAGCCCCACGCGCAAGGCCTCGCGGCCCAGGCCGTAATGGTTGGTGGCTGCGTTCTGTTCGGCAAACCCCGAGGCAATCAGGGCCTGCAAGTAGCGGTGGACCTTACTGGCCGGCATCTGCACGTGCTCGGCCAGGCGCGACAGGGATGTGGCCGGCGACAGTTCGGCCAGGGCCTTGAGGATGTCGGTGCCGACTTCGGCCGAGCGGACTTTCTGTTTACCGGTGTCGCGGGGGGCGGGCGGCTTTTCCATGGAGAGCGTGTGTCCGAAAGACGAATGGCGGTCTTTATAGCTTGACGGTCGATACGGAGCAAATTACGTTATGCGTAACTGGATTACGATAAAAACAACTTCCTTACTGAGGACGATCCATGACCCTCGATTATCAATCGGGCTTTGGCAATGAATTCGCCAGCGAAGCCTTGCCAGGTGCACTGCCGGTCGGCCAGAACTCCCCGCAAAAAGCGCCCTACGGGCTGTACACCGAACTGTTCTCCGGCACCGCGTTCACCATGGTGCGCAGCGAAGCCCGGCGCACCTGGATGTATCGCATCCAGCCGTCGGCCAATCACCCGGCATTCATCAAGCTGGACCGGCAACTGGCCGGCGGCCCGCTGGGCGAGGTCACGCCCAACCGCCTGCGCTGGAACCCGCTGGATATACCTGCACAACCCACCGACTTTATCGACGGCCTGGTCGGCATGGTGGCCAACGCCGGCGCCGAGAAACCCTCCGGCATCAGCATCTATCACTACCGTGCCAACTGCTCCATGGAGCGGGTGTTCTTTAATGCCGACGGCGAACTGTTGATCGTCCCTGAGCAAGGCCGCCTGCGCATCGCCACCGAACTGGGGGTGCTGGAGGTCGAGCCGCTGGAAATCGTCGTGTTGCCACGGGGCCTGAAATTTCGCATCGAGCTGCTGGATGCCCAGGCTCGCGGCTACGTCGCCGAAAACCACGGCGCGCCGCTGCGCCTGCCGGACCTGGGGCCGATTGGCAGCAATGGCCTGGCCAACCCCCGGGACTTCCTGACCCCGGTCGCCCACTACGAGCATCTTTCGCAACCCACGCCCCTGGTGCAGAAGTTTCTCGGCGAGCTGTGGGGCTGCACCCTCGACCACTCGCCGCTGAACGTGGTGGCCTGGCATGGCAATAACGTGCCGTACAAATATGACCTGCGTCGCTTCAACACCATCGGCACGGTGAGCTTCGATCACCCGGACCCGTCGATCTTTACCGTGTTGACCTCGCCCACCAGCGTTCACGGCCTGGCCAACCTCGATTTCGTGATCTTCCCGCCGCGCTGGATGGTGGCCGAGAACACCTTCCGTCCACCCTGGTTCCACCGCAACCTGATGAACGAATACATGGGCCTGATCCAGGGTGCCTATGACGCCAAGGCCGAAGGCTTCCTGCCCGGCGGCGCGTCGTTGCACAGTTGTATGAGCGCCCACGGCCCGGATGGCGAGACCTGCACCAAGGCCATCGCCGTCGACCTGGCGCCGCACAAAATCGATAACACCATGGCCTTTATGTTCGAGACCAGCCAGGTGCTGCGCCCGACCCGCTTTGCCCTGGACTGCCCGCAACTGCAAAACACTTACGACGCTTGCTGGGCCACGTTGCCGGCAACCTTCAACCCGAATCGGAGATAAACCATGACTCAGTCCACTCTCACCCGTAGTTGGGTGGCCTCGGCCAACGGTCACACGGATTTCCCCCTGCAGAACCTGCCCCTGGGCATCTTCAGCCACAACGGTTCGGCACCGCGCAGTGGCGTGGCGATCGGCGAGCACATTTTTGATCTGCAAGCGGCCCGTGACCTGTTTGACGGTGAAGCGCGCCGCGCCATCGACGCTATGGCGGACGGCCAACTGAACGCCTTCTTCGAACTGGGCCGCGGCCCACGGGTGGCACTGCGCGAACGCCTGCTGGAACTGCTCGCCGAGGGCAGCAGCCAGCAAGCCCAGCTGCAAGCCCTGGGCGCCCAGGTGTTGCCACTGGCCGCCGATTGCCAGATGCACCTGCCGGCGAAAATCAACGATTACACCGACTTCTACGTCGGCATCGAACACGCGCAGAACGTCGGCAAACTGTTCCGCCCGGACAACCCCTTGCTGCCCAACTACAAGTACGTGCCGATTGGTTATCACGGCCGCGCCTCGACCATCCGTACCTCCGGCACCGAGGTGTGCCGGCCCAAGGGCCAGACCCTGCCAGCCGGCCAGACCGAACCGACCTTCGGCCCGTGCGCACGCCTGGACTACGAGCTGGAACTGGGCATCTGGATCGGTCAGGGCAATGCCATGGGCGACTCGATTGCCATTGGCGATGCCGCCGAGCATATCGCTGGCTTCTGCCTGCTCAACGACTGGTCGGCCCGCGATATCCAGGCCTGGGAATACCAGCCACTGGGGCCGTTCCTGTCGAAAAGCTTTATCACCAGCATCTCGCCCTGGGTGGTCACGGCCGAAGCCCTGGAACCGTTCCGCAAGGCCCAGCCCGCACGCCCGGCCGGCGATCCACAACCGCTGCCGTACCTGCTGGACCCCCGTGATCAGGCCGCTGGCGGCTTTGATATCGAACTGGAAGTGCTGCTGACCACCGCCGCGATGCGCGAGCAGAACCTGGCGCCCCATCGCCTGACCCTGAGCAACACCCAACACATGTACTGGACCGTGGCGCAAATGGTCGCGCACCACAGCGTCAACGGCTGCCAACTGCAGGCCGGCGACCTGTTTGGTTCGGGCACCCTGTCGGGCCCCGAGGCCGGTCAGTTCGGCAGCCTGCTGGAAATCACCGAAGGCGGCAAAAAGCCGATCGAACTGGCCTCCGGCGAAGTGCGCAAGTTCCTCGAAGACGGCGACGAAATCATCCTGCGCGCCCGCTGCCAGCGTGAGGGATTTGCCTCCATTGGTTTCGGCGAATGCCGTGGCACTGTGGTCGCCGCGCGCTAAGGGGGCGAGGGGATGGAGCTCTATACCTACTATCGTTCCACGGCGTCTTATCGGGTGCGCATCGCCCTGGCGCTCAAGGGCCTGGACTTTACCGCGCTGCCGGTCAACCTGCTGGTGCCCAAGGGCGGCGCCAACCGCCAGCCCGAGTACCTGGCGATCAACCCCCAGGGCCGTGTCCCGGCGTTGCGTACCGACGAGGGCGAACTGTTGATCCAGTCGCTGGCGATCATCGAATACCTGGACGAACGTTATCCACAGGTACCGCTGCTCGCCAAGGACCTGGCGGCCCGCGCCCATCAGCGTGCAGTGGCGTCGATCATCGGTTGTGACATCCACCCGCTGCACAACTCCAGCACTCAGAACCTGCTGCGTCAGTGGGGGCATGACGAGGCGCAATTGCTGGAGTGGATCGGGCACTGGATCAGCCAGGGCCTGGGCGCCGTGGAGCAATTGATCGGTGACCAGGGCTATTGCTTCGGTGACCAGCCAGGGCTGGCGGATGCGTTTCTGATCCCGCAGTTGTATGCGGCAGAGCGCTTCAAGGTGGCGCTGGAGGGTTACCCGCGAATCCAGCGTGTCGCGGCATTGGCGGCCAAACACCCCGCCTTCATCCAGGCCCACCCCTCCAACCAACCTGACACACCTGACACCCCCTAGATCCATGTGGGAGCTGACTTGCCAGCTCCCACAAGTGATACCCCATAAAAATAAAAAGGTCCTTGCGATGCACAATCAGATTGCCAGCTTTCGCGCGGCACTCGACGCCCGTCCGGTGTCGCGCTACCAGTGGTTGATTCTCCTGTTGTTAGCGTTGTTGCTGGTCACCGATGGTTACGACGCCCAGGTGTTGGGTTACGTGGTCCCGGCCCTGGCCCAGGACTGGGGCCTGGAAAAGGCCGCCTTCGGCCCGGTGTTCAGTGCCAACCTGCTGGGGCTGACCTTGGGCTCCCTGGCTGTGACGCCCCTGGCCGACCGTTTCGGCGTGCGCCGCATCCTGCTCGCCTGCGTACTGATCTACGCCAGCCTCACGGTGCTGATGGTATTCGCCAATTCCCTGAATACCCTGATGGCCGCGCGCTTTATCTGCGGCATTGGCATGGGCGGCGCGATGCCCAGCGCCATGGCCTTGATGTCGGAATATTCGCCACCGCGTATGCGCACGTTGATGGTGACGCTGGCGGCCTGCGGGTTCTCGTTCGGTGGGGCAGCAGGTGGTTTTGTCGCGGCGGGGTTTATCGATAGCTTTGGCTGGCAGGCGGTGTTCCTCGCCGGTGGCGTGACGCCGTTGCTGCTGTTTCCCTTTCTGGTATGGCTGCTGCCCGAATCCTTGCCGCGTTTGTTGCGCGATGCACCGCCCTATACGCGCCTGCAGAAAGTCACGGCGCGCATGCTGCCCGGTTGGCAGGCACCGGCAGCCAGCGAAGAACAGAATCGCCAGGAGCAGGGCAGCAAGCTGACTGTCGTGGAGTTGTTTCGTAATGGCTATGCACGGCCGACGCTGCTGATCTGGTCGACCTTTTTTGTCAGCCTGATCCTGCTGTATTTCATGATCAGTTGGTTGCCGTCACTGCTGCTGGAAAGTGGCATGGCCTTGAACAAAGCCAACCTGGTGACCTCGATGTTCCTGTTCGCCGGCACCCTGGGCGCGATTGGCATGGCCTGGTTTGCCGACCGCCTGAAAAGCAAAGTGCGCCTGCTTTCCGGTGTATTGGCGGCAGCGGCGGTGTGCACGATTCTGTTGGGGCTCAACCATGACAACCCGCGTTACCTGGTGGCGTTTGTGTTTGCGGCGGGCTTTTGCATCATCGGCGGCCAGTTGACCCTCAATGCATTTGCCAGCAACTTCTACCCGGCCCATGTACGTGCCACGGGCACCGGCTGGGCACTGGGTGTCGGGCGGTTTGGTTCGATCCTGGGGCCGTTGTTTGGCAGCATGTTGCTGGCGATGCACGTGCCGGTGCAGCAGATTTTCTTCTTCTGCGCGATTCCGGCGGTGATCGCCGCATTGTTGATCATTCAGGTGCGCTCGCCCGAGGCCAAGGCGCCGGTTGAGATCCTTCAGCACCCGCTTGAATCCTGAGGGGCAACCCCCTTATTTGTGGGAGCTGTCGAGCCCCAGCGAGGCTGCGATGGGGGCGGCGCGGTTCAAGGTCTCCGTCAATGCACCACCGCCCCAGGCGGCAAATGCCCCAGCCGCTCCGTCAGGCGCAGCCGCTGCACCGGGTCTTCACTGAGCAACAGCGCATGCTCAAGATCGAAGCGCTCGGCATTCGGGCAATCCAGGTGCTTGTACAGACTGGCCCGCGCCAGATAGTCGGCGGCGCTGGCGTCGCCCAGCTCCAGCACGCGCTCGGCGTCGATCAGCGCCGCGAGGTGATGGTCATTGGTCAGGTGCAGTTGCCGCAGGTTGCGCGACAGCCGCTGCAGGATCAGTCGCGGCTCGGCGCTGCGCAGGTGTTCGGCCTGCAGCTTGAGATTGGGGCCGTACTGGCGTTGCAGCAGTTCGCGGCAGTCGTGGGGGTACAGCCGCCGCCCGCCGCAGGGGTCGAGCAAATGATCGGCACCGCTTACCCGCAGCAGGAAGTGCCCCGGAAAATTGACCCCCACCATAGGGATCTCCAGGCGCCGCGCCAACTCCAGGGCGATCAGGCCCAGGGCCAGGGGTTGTCCGCGGCGGCGCTGCAACACCTTGTCCAACAGGGCGGCGGCGGGGCGCAAGGGGGTGAAGTCATCCTGGGCGAACCCCAGGTCATTCATTATCCGCAGCAACGGCTGGCCCAGCTCATCGGCCGGCAGCAGCGGCATGCCGAGGCTGACTTGCTGTTGCAGCACCGTGAAGTCAGCCAGGATCGCCTGCGGGTCCACGGCAGGGTCGTGCTCGGCAGCGATCCATAACGCGGCTTCAAACAGCGCCGGAGGCGAGCGGTGCAGGCATTCGAAAAAGGCTTGGCGGGGATTCATTGCATTCTCCGTCGGATGTCCCGTTTTAGCCTTGCCAAGAACTTTCGTCCAGCTTCTTGAGAACCTACCTACCTGGATATGTCGCAAAGCCTGTAATTGCGGGCTGCTTATTCCTGCACGCTCCGGCAACCTTTTCCCGGCGGCCTATACTTGGCGACTACAAGAAGTGATTCGGGAGCTTGACGATGTTTGCTCTCATGCACAGCACCCGCCTTGAATCCCTGCACCTGAGCGTTGACCCGGTGACCGGGTTGAAGGCGGTCATTGCCATCCACAGCAGTCGCTTGGGGCCGGCCCTGGGTGGCTGTCGCTACCTGGCCTACCCCGACGATGAAAGCGCCGTGGCCGATGCCGCGCGCCTGGCCCAAGGCATGAGTTACAAGGCCGCGCTGGCCGGTCTGCCGGTGGGCGGTGGCAACGCGGTGATCATCCGCCCGGCCCATGTGGAAAGCCGCGCCGCGCTGTTCGAAGCTTTTGGCCGGTGTATCGAGCAGCTCGATGGCCGCTATATCACCGCCATCGACAGCGGCACCTCTGTGGCCGACATGGACTGCATCGCCCAGCACACGCGCTTTGTCACCAGCACCACCGCCGCCGGCGACCCGTCACCCCATGCGGCCATGGGCGTATTCGCCGGCATCCGCACCGCCGCCATGGCCCGCCTGGGCAGCGACAACCTGGAAGGCCTGCGTGTGGCAATCCAGGGCCTGGGAAACGTCGGCTACGCCCTGGCCGAACAACTGCACGCCGCCGGCGCCGAATTGCTGGTGAGCGATATCGACCCTGGCAAAGTGCAACTGGCCATGGAGCAACTGGGCGCCCACCCGATTGCCAATGAAGCCTTGCTCAGCACCCCGTGCGACATTCTCGCGCCGTGCGGCCTGGGCGCCGTCCTCAACCGCCAGAGCGTCGCCCAACTGCGCTGCGCCGCCGTGGCCGGCTCCGCCAGCGCGCAACTGACCCACCTGCAAGTGGCCGACCAATTGGAGGCGCGTGGGATCCTCTACGCACCGGACTACGTGATCAACTCCGGCGGCCTGATCTATGTCGCCCTCAAGCACAACGGCGCGGACCTGGCGACCATCACCGCGCACCTGTCCAACATCGGCACCCGCCTGACCGAAATCTTCGGCCACGCCCAGGCCGAAAAACGCTCACCTGCGCGGGTGGCCGATGAACTGGCCGAGCGCCTGCTGTACGCCGAGCCCTTATTAAAAAGGCCCTGAATCAACGATTCAGGGCCTGTTCAATTCGGGCTTTATTCCGCCGCCGGGTTCAGCAACTCGGACAACGCATCCGGCTGGCTCTTGAACGCCTTGGCAAACACATCGCGATTCTTCGCCATGTAGATCCCGGCTTCTTCCACCTGCTGCTCGCTCAGGGACGGCACGGCTTTTTGCAACACTTCTGCGAGCAACTCAGCGAGTTCAAGCATCTTGTCATGACGGTCAGCTTCGGCTTTATCCATGAACAAACGCTCCAGATCTCGG
>LNAP01002408.1_pt2 | contig 29656 bp, 17 predicted proteins | sample 602601 | NCBI WGS metagenome assembly LNAP01 (sample SAMN02440304, study PRJNA202911) | soil metagenome | biome: Subtropical and temperate rainforests or woodlands; isolation source: soil samples (1 kg each in a 20% v/v slurry with milli Q water) were... ... | reverse complement strand
CGTCGAAACCCAGGAATGGCTGGACGCCCTGGAATCGGTTCTCGACAAAGAAGGCGAAGACCGTGCTCACTATCTGATGACCCGTATGGGCGAACTCGCAACCCGCAGCGGTTCGCAATTGCCTTACGCCATCACCACGCCATACCGCAACACAATCCCCGTTACCCACGAAGCACGCATGCCCGGCGACCTGTTCATGGAACGCCGCATTCGCTCGCTGGTACGCTGGAACGCGATGGCCATGGTGATGCGTACGAACCTGAAAGATTCTGACCTGGGCGGTCACATCTCCAGCTTCGCCTCCAGCGCAACCTTGTACGACATCGGCTTCAACTATTTCTTCCAGGCCCCGACCGACGAACACGGCGGCGACCTGATCTACTTCCAGGGCCACACCTCGCCAGGCGTTTACGCCCGTGCATTCATGGAAGGCCGCATCAGCGAAGAGCAGATGAACAACTTCCGCCAGGAAGTGGATGGTCAGGGCCTGTCGTCCTACCCGCACCCTTGGCTGATGCCTGATTTCTGGCAATTCCCGACGGTATCCATGGGGCTGGGCCCGATCCAGGCCATCTACCAGGCGCGTTTCATGAAGTACCTGGAAGCCCGTGGCTTCATTCCCGAAAAAGTCTGGTGCTTCCTGGGCGACGGCGAGTGCGACGAGCCGGAATCCCTGGGCGCGATCTCCCTGGCTGGCCGCGAGAAGCTGGACAACCTGATCTTCGTCATCAACTGCAACCTGCAGCGCCTCGACGGCCCCGTTCGCGGCAACGGCAAGATCATCCAGGAACTCGAAGGCGTGTTCCGTGGCGCCCAGTGGAATGTGACCAAAGTCATCTGGGGCCGTTTCTGGGACCCACTGCTGGCCAAGGACGTCGACGGCATCCTGCAGCGCCGCATGGACGAAGTCATCGACGGCGAATACCAGAACTACAAGGCCAAGGACGGCGCGTTCGTCCGTGAGCACTTCTTCAACACGCCTGAACTCAAGGCAATGGTTGCCGATCTGTCCGACGACGAGATCTGGAAGCTCAACCGTGGCGGCCACGACCCGTACAAGGTCTACGCGGCGTACCACGAAGCAGTCAACCACAAGGAACAACCGACCGTCATCCTGGCCAAGACCATCAAGGGTTATGGCACCGGTGCCGGCGAAGCGAAAAACACTGCGCACAACACCAAGAAAGTCGACGTCGACAGCCTGAAGTTGTTCCGCGACCGCTTCGACATCCCGGTCAAGGACGAGGAACTGGAAAACCTGCCGTTCTTCAAGCCGGAGCCCAACAGCGCCGAAGCCCGCTACCTGAGCGAGCGCCGCACCGCACTGGGTGGTTTCGTGCCCCAGCGCCGCGCCCAGAGCTTCAGCGTGCCGACCCCATCGCTCGATACCCTCAAGGCGATCCTTGACGGCTCGGGCGACCGTGAAATCTCCACCACCATGGCCTTCGTGCGGATCCTCGCGCAACTGGTCAAGGACAAGGAAATCGGCCCACGCATCGTTCCAATCATCCCGGACGAAGCCCGTACCTTCGGTATGGAAGGCATGTTCCGTCAGTTGGGCATCTACTCCTCCGTCGGCCAGCTCTACGAGCCAGTCGATAAAGACCAGGTGATGTTCTACAAGGAAGACAAGAAGGGCCAGATCCTCGAAGAAGGCATCAACGAAGCGGGCGCCATGAGCTCCTTCATCGCGGCCGGTACGTCGTACTCCTGCCACAACCAGCCGATGCTGCCGTTCTACATCTTCTACTCGATGTTCGGCTTCCAGCGTATCGGCGACCTGGCCTGGGCAGCAGGCGACAGCCGTACCCGTGGCTTCCTGATCGGCGGCACCGCCGGCCGCACCACGCTGAACGGCGAAGGCCTGCAACACGAAGACGGTCACAGCCACATCCTGGCGGCCACCATTCCGAACTGCCGCACCTTTGATCCAACCTACGGCTATGAGCTGGCGGTGATCATCCAGGACGGCATGAAGAAGATGACCCAGGAGCAGCAGGACGTTTTCTACTACATCACCGTGATGAACGAGTCCTACCAGCAACCTGCCATGCCGGCCGGTGTCGAGGAAGGCATCATCAAGGGCATGTACCTGCTCGAAGAAGACACCAAGGAAGCAGCGCATCACGTGCAACTGATGGGCTCCGGCACCATCCTGCGCGAAGTGCGTGAAGCGGCGAAGATCCTGCGTGACGAATTCAACGTCGGCGCCGACGTGTGGAGCGTGACCAGCTTCAACGAACTGCGTCGCGACGGCCTGGCCGTAGAACGCAACAACCGCCTGCACCCAGGTCAGAAGCCTGAAGTGAGCTACGTCGAAGAATGCCTGACTGGCCGTAAAGGTCCGGTGATCGCATCCACCGACTACATGAAACTGTTTGCTGTGGGTCCCGTCCAAGGAATTCAAAGTCCTGGGCACCGACGGTTTCGGCCGCAGTGACAGCCGCAAGAAGCTGCGTCACTTCTTCGAAGTCGACCGTCACTTCGTGGTGTTGGCAGCCCTGGAAGCCTTGGCTGACCGCGGTGAGATCGAACCCAAGGTGGTGGCTGACGCCATCGTCAAGTTCGGGATCAACCCGGAAAAACGCAACCCACTGGACTGCTGAGGAGACTTTTTGTGAGCGAACTCATTCGCGTACCTGACATCGGCAGCGGTGAAGGTGAAGTAATCGAGCTGTTTGTGAAGGTCGGCGACACCGTCGAAGCCGACCAGAGCATCCTGACCCTGGAATCGGACAAGGCGAGCATGGAAATCCCTGCTCCCAAGGCCGGCGTGGTCAAGAGCCTGAAAGTGAAGCTGGGCGATCGCCTGAAAGAAGGCGACGAACTGCTGGAGCTGGAAATCGAGGGCGCCGCCGCTGCGGCCCCTGCTCCAGCTGCCGCGGCAGCACCGGCGCCAGCGCCGGCTGAAAAACCTGCTGCTGCCGAGGCCCCTGCGGCCCCGGCTGCCGCACCGGCCGCAGCCACCATCCAGGACATTCATGTCCCGGACATCGGCTCGTCGGGCAAGGCCAAGATCATCGAACTGCTGGTCAAGGTCGGCGACACCGTCGAAGCCGACCAGTCGCTGATCACCCTGGAGTCCGACAAGGCCTCCATGGAAATCCCTTCGCCGGCTGCCGGCGTGGTGGAAAGCATCGCGGTCAAGCTGGAAGACGAAGTCGGCACTGGCGACTTCATCCTCAAGCTGAAAGTCCAAGGCGCTGCGTCGGCTGCTGCCCCGGCACCGGCCGCTGCGCCGGCTGCCAAGGCTGAAGCCGCACCGGCCGCCGCGGCTCCAGTTCCAGCGCCTGCCGCAAACGCCGAGGCCGCACCGGCCCCGGCGGCGGCACCGGCACGAAGCGGTGCCAAGGTTCACGCCGGCCCTGCCGTGCGCCAACTGGCCCGCGAGTTCGGCGTCGAGCTGAACGCCGTCACGGCCACCGGCCCGCACGGTCGCGTGCTCAAGGAAGACGTGCAGGTTTACGTCAAATCCATGATGCAGAAAGCCAAGGAAGCCCCGGCTGCCGGCAATGCTACCGGTGGTGCGGGCATTCCGCCGATCCCGGTCGTGGACTTCAGCCGCTTCGGCGAAACCGAAGAAGTGCAGATGACCCGCCTGATGCAAATCGGCGCGTCGAGCCTGCACCGCAGCTGGCTGAACATCCCGCACGTGACCCAGTTCGACCAGGCCGACATCACCGACCTGGAAGCTTTCCGCGTTGCGCAGAAAGCCGTGGCCGAGAAGGCCGGCGTGAAACTGACCGTGCTGCCACTGTTGCTCAAGGCCTGCGCGCACCTGCTCAAGGAGCTGCCGGACTTCAACAGTTCGCTGGCGCCAAGCGGCAAGGCGATCATTCGCAAGAAGTACGTTCACATCGGCTTTGCCGTCGACACCCCGGATGGCCTGCTGGTACCGGTCATCAAGAACGTCGACCAGAAGAGCCTGCTGCAACTGGCTGCCGAAGCCGCTGCGCTGGCTGCCAAGGCCCGCGACAAGAAGCTCACCGCGGACGACATGCAGGGCGCATGCTTCACCATCTCCAGCCTCGGCCACATTGGCGGCACTGGCTTCACGCCAATCGTCAATGCGCCGGAAGTGGCGATCCTGGGCGTTTCCAAGGCGACCATCCAGCCGGTCTGGGACGGTAAAGCCTTCCAGCCGAAGCTGATGCTGCCACTGTCGCTGTCCTACGATCACCGCGTGATCAACGGCGCCGCGGCGGCACGCTTCACCCAGCGCCTGAGCCAACTGCTGAACGACATCCGCACCATCTTGCTGTAAGCCGCGACGGGCCTCCCTTGCACGAGGGAGGCCCGATTGCATCGATTTCCGAGCGCCACGCTCGTACCTCAACCCCGCCACTTGGCGGGGCTTTTTTTGCGCGTTTCTTGGACAGTAAAAACAGGGTTGTACACCACCTATCACCCCGATTGCAGAAATCGACCGCGCAGCCGATATAACCCTTATAGCACTTAGCCTTCATCCTCTCTTGTCAGCCTGGGCTGCATGATGCAACCTTGCTGCAGGCAACAGTAAAGAGGGCGTGAGCCCGGCGCCGAGTGCGTTTTTTCAAGTGAGCTTCCCCATGAAAAGCCAACCCGATGTCGCCCGGACGGCGGCCGAGGTAGTGACGCAATTACCGGTGCCTTCGCGCCTCGGTATGCTGCGTTTCGAGCGGCTGAATGAGGCAAGCTGGGCCCTGCTCTACCTCGACCCCAATTGCGAGCGCCAATTCGGCCTGCCGGCGGTTGAACTGTGCGCGCTGATCGGCTCGCCCTACGCCAGCCTGATGGAGCCACAGGCGCGCTATCAACTGCACGATGCCATCCAGCAGCAACTGGCCGAGAGCCCTCATTACCTGGTGCGCTACACCCTGCACACCAACGACGGCCCTCTAAGCCTGCTGGAACTGGGCGAAGCCTACAAACAACACAATCGCCACCTGCTGCGGGGCTACCTGATGGTGGTCGACGGCCTGTTCAGCGAGATCCCGTCGACGGCGCCGACAGCAGACCTGGAAAACCAGAACAGCCGCCTGCAGATCGCCCTGGAACTCAACCAGCGCGCGCAACAGGAACAGTTGCTGCACCTGGAACGGGTACGCGCCCAGCAAGAGCTGATCCTGCTGCTCGCACGCCAGCGCTACACCACGAATAATTCGCTGCAGGAAGCCGCCGAGCTGATCACCCGCAGCGCCTGCGATATCTACCAGATCGATTGCGCCAGCATCTGGAACCTCGAAGGCCAGCGCCTGGTACCGATTTCGGCGTACCAGCGCGCCGATCAGCGCCACCACTTGCCCGAACCGATTGATGCCAGTGGCTTTCCGGACTACCTCGAAGCCCTGCAGACCAGCCGGGCGATCGATGCTACCAATGTCATGCGCGACCCACGCACCCGCGAAATGGCCGAATCGCTGCAGGCCAACGACGTGCATGCGATGCTCGACGCGAGTATCCGTGTCGATGGCCAGGTCGTTGGCGTGTTGTGCCTGGAACAAAACGGCTGCACGCGCGCCTGGCAGTCCGACGAGATCGCCTTTGCCGGCGAGCTGGCGGATCAGTTCGCGCAAGTGATCAACAATCACAACCGTCGTACCGCCACCAGCGCCCTGCACCTGTTTCAGCGCGCGGTGGAACAAAGCGCCAACGCCTTCCTGCTGGTCAATTGCGATGGCGTGGTGGAGTACGTCAACCCCAGTTTCACCGCGATCACCCAGTACAGTACCGAAGAGGTCCACGGCCATCGCCTGGCGCAATTGCCCGCGCTGGAAAACCTCAGCGAATTGCTGTTCGACGCGCCGTCGAGCCTGGCCAAGAGCAACAGCTGGCAGGGCGAGTTCAAGAGCCGACGCAAGAACCTGGAACCCTATTGGGGCCAGCTGTCGATCTCCAAGGTCTATGGCGACAATCGCGAGCTGACCCACTATATCGGCATCTACGAAGACATCACCCAGACCAAGCTGGCCCAGCAGCGCATCGAGCGCCTGGCCTATACCGACAACCTGACCAACCTGGGCAACCGTCCGGCGTTTATCCGCAACCTCGACGAACGCTTTGCCCGCGACAGCGACAGCCCGATCTGTGGACATCGACAACTTCAAGCGGATCAACGACAGCCTCGGCCACCAGACCGGCGACAAGCTGCTGATCAGCCTGGCCCGGCGCCTGCGCAACAGCCTCAGCGCCGGCGGCAGCCTGGCGCGCTTTGCCAGTAACGAATTTGCGGTATTGCTCGACGACACCGACCTGGAGAGCGGCCAGCTCGTTGCCAGCCAACTGCTGGCGACCCTCGACAAGCCGATGTTCGTCGACAACCAATTGATCAGCGTCACCGGCTCCGTGGGCCTGGCCTGCGCGCCGCTGCATGGCCGCGACCCGCAAACCCTGATGCGCAACGCCGGCTTGGCCCTGCACAAGGCCAAAGCCAACGGCAAACACCAGGTACAAGTGTTTACCGAAGCGTTGAACGCCGAGGCCAGCTACAAACTGTTCGTGGAAAACAACCTGCGCCGCGCCCTGACCCAGAACGAGCTGGACGTGTTCTACCAGCCCAAGCTGTGCCTGCGCAGTGGCCGCTTGCTGGGCATGGAGGCGCTGCTGCGCTGGAACCACCCGGAAAAGGGCATGATCCGCCCCGACCAGTTCATCAGCGTGGCCGAAGAAACCGGCCTGATCATCCCCATCGGCAAATGGATCGCCCGCCAGGCCTGCCGCATGAGCAAGCAACTGAGCGCCGCCGGCCTGGGCAACCTGCAGGTGGCGATCAACCTGTCGCCCAAACAGTTCTCCGACCCGGACCTGGTGGCCTCGATTGCCTCGATCCTCAAGGAAGAAGAACTGCCGGCCAACCTGCTCGAACTTGAGTTGACCGAAGGCCTGCTGCTGGAGGCCACCGAGGACACCCGTCTGCAACTGGACCAGTTGAAAAGCCTGGGCCTGACCCTGGCCATGGACGACTTCGGCACCGGTTACTCGTCGCTGAGCTACTTGAAAAAATTCCCGATCGACATCATCAAGATCGATCGCAGCTTTATCCACGAAATCCCGGACAACCAGGACGACATGGAAATCACCTCCGCCGTGATCGCCATGGCCCACAACCTCAAGCTCAAGGTCGTGGCCGAAGGCATCGAGACCGCCGAGCAGTTGGCGTTCCTGCGTCGGCATCGTTGCGACGTCGGCCAGGGCTATCTGTTCGACCGGCCCATCCCCGGTTCAGAGCTGCTCGAGAAGCTTAAACGCTACCCTCGCGGGCCAATCGCCTGACAGCGCTGTAACACTCGGGCACACTGGCTGTCTGATTCTTTACTGTTAACTCAACCTGACGAGAGGACTGCTCATGGTCTTGCGCTCGGAAATTCTGGTGAACAAAAACGTGCTTCCTACTGCAGAACAAGCTTTGCCTGGCCGCGAAACCCCGATGACGCTGCCGGAGACGCACTTCGTCAACGGCAACCCGCTGCTCGGCCCGTTCCTCGACGACGTCGGCTTCGCGATCTTCGGCCTGGGCTGCTTCTGGGGCGCAGAACGCAAATTCTGGCAGCGCGATGGCGTGGTCAGCACCGTGGTCGGTTATGCCGGCGGCTACACGCCGAACCCGACCTACGAAGAAGTCTGCTCGGGCCTGACCGGCCATAGCGAAGTGGTGCTGGTGGTGTATGACCAGGCCAAGGTGAAATACGAAGACTTGCTGAAGATGTTCTGGGAACTGCACAACCCGACCCAGGGCATGCGCCAGGGCAACGACATCGGCAGCCAGTACCGTTCAGTGATCTATGCCACCACGCCGGAGCAATTGGCGGCGGCGCAGGCCAGTGCGCAGGCGTATCAGCAAGAGCTGACCAAGGCTGGCCTGGGCCCCATCACCACGGAAATCGACGAGGCCCCGACGGTGTACTTCGCCGAGGCGTATCACCAGCAGTACCTGGCGAAGAATCCGCAGGGCTATTGCGGGATTGGCGGTACAGGCGTGACCTGCCCGATCTAAAAAAATGTGGGAGGGGCGGTGCGACGGTTCGACTTGCCCCCGATAGCAATGTATCAGGTACAGATGTATGGACTGACACACCGTTATCGGGGGCAAGCCCCCTCCCACATTGGTGTTGCGCCAGACTCGGTTACTCGGCAATCAGCCAATCCATCTGCCACCCGCCCTGGGTCTGGCCCAGTTGCTTGGACAGCCACGGCAGCAGCTCACGCAATTCCTCCTCCAAGCCCCACGGCGGGTTGGCAATCGCCAGGCCCGAGCCGGTCAGGGTGTTGGGCGTGTCCAACGGATGCACCAGCAATTCGACGCGCAGCAGCTTCGGCGCACCGGTGCCGGCCAGGTCCTGGTAGAAACGGCGCAACATGCGCTGGTCCTTCACCGGGTACCAGATCGCTGCGACCGTCTGGCGCATGCGGCCGACCGCCTCTTTGAGCGACGCCGCGCAGCGCTGCATTTCGTCGAGCTGTTCAAACGGCGGGTCGATCAGCATCAGCGCACGCTTTTCCGGCACCGGCAGCAACGCGCGTGGCACATGCCAGCCTTCGCCCAGGTGAACCTTGACCCGACGATCGCCCTTCATGTTGTCCTTGAGCAGCACGCCGTCTTCCGGGTGCTTTTCATTGAGCAGCACGCGGTCCTGGGGGCGGGTCAGGCGGCGTGCCAGTTCCGGCGAACCGGGGTAGTAGCGCAACTGGCCATCCGGGTTCATCTCGTGCAGCACGCGCATGTAGTCGGCGGTCAATGGCGGCAGATCGCTCTTGCCCCACAGACGGGCGATGCCTTCCAGGTATTCACCGGTACGGTTGGCCTGATCGCCCTGCAGGTCGTACAGACCGATCCCGGCATGGGTATCGAGGTAGGCGAACGGCTGCTCCTTGCGCGACATCAAGGGGTCAAGGTCAGGTGTTTGAAGACATCGGCGTGGTTGCCGGCGTGAAAGGCGTGACGATAATTCATGGTTGCTCCTGCGCAGGGGGCGAAGTTTACCTGCTACACGGGCAAAGGTGCAGGGCCGCATGCCGGGCGGTGCTTATGCCGCAAAGACAGGTGTCCTTGTGAAAACAATCTAATCCTTACAGCATGTGCGGGCTTGCCCGCGACACAAGCGACGCGGTATTACCTGCACTCCGCGATGATGCCATCGCAGCCAAGCCAGCTCCCACCCTGCCCGGGGGCGCCCTTAAAAACCAAGGAGGTCAACAATAACCATGAAAGACGCCACCATCGCCCTGCACCACGGCTTCAAGTCCGACCCGACCACCAAAGCCGTCGCGGTGCCGATCTACCAGAACGTCGCCTTCGAATTCGATAACGCCCAGCACGGCGCCGACCTGTTCAACCTGGACGTGCCCGGCAATATCTACACGCGGATCATGAACCCGACCAACGATGTGCTGGAGCAACGCATGGCCGCGCTCGAAGGCGGTATCGCCGCGCTGGCCGTGTCCGCCGGCAGCGCAGCGATCCACTATGCGATCCAGACCCTGACCCGCGCCGGTGACAACATCGTCACCACGCCGCAGCTCTATGGCGGCACCTACACCCTGTTCGCCCACCTGCTGCCGAGCTTTGGCGTCGATGTGCGCTTCGCCCGCGACGATTCCGCCGCCGCCATCGCCGAACTGATCGACGACAACACCAAACTGGTCTACTGCGAGAGCATCGGCAACCCGGCGGGCAACATCATCGACCTGCAAGCCCTCGCCGACGTGGCCCACGCCCGTGGCGTACCGCTGATGGTGGACAACACCGTGGCCACGCCGATCCTGTGCAAACCGATCCAGTTCGGTGCCGATATCGTGGTGCATTCGGTGACCAAATACGTCGGCGGCCATGGCAACTCCCTGGGCGGCGTGATTGTCGACAGCGGCACGTTCCCGTGGGCGAAATACGCGGAAAAATTCCCCGGCCTCAACCAGCCCGAACCGGCTTACCACGGCGTGGTCTACACCGAAAAATTCGGCCCCGCCGCCTTCATCGCCCGCGCCCGCACCGTACCGCTGCGCAACACCGGCGCAGCGCTGGCGCCGATGAACGCCTTCCTGCTGCTGCAAGGCCTGGAAACCCTGGCCCTGCGCATGGAACGCCACACCGAGAATGCCTTGAAGGTCGCGCAGTTCCTGCAAGATCACGCCGAAGTCGAATGGGTCAGCTACGCCGGGCTGCCCGATCATCCGCACCACGCACTCGCGCAGAAATACATGCAGGGCAAACCGTCGGCGATCCTGTCGTTTGGTCTGAAGGGCGGTTACGAAGCCGGTGTACGCTTCTACGACGCCCTGCAAATCTTCAAACGCCTGGTGAACATCGGCGACGCCAAATCCCTGGCCTGCCACCCGGCGTCCACCACCCATCGCCAGATGAACGAGCAGGAACAGGCCAAGGCCGGCGTGAAGCCGGAGATGATTCGCCTGTCGGTGGGGATCGAGGCGATTGAAGATTTGATCGAGGATCTGCAACAGGCGCTGGCTGCAACGCACGCCTGAGGCCAGATAAGCGACCCGCGCGCCATGGCTAACATCTGCATGGCGCGTGAAGCAGGCGACCTTGTGCCGCAAGGTCGTCGGCGTAAAGGCAGTGAAAATTCACGCCTCTGTCGGAAACCTGGCTCAACTCAGTAGCCCTTTTCCCAAAAGCAAAAAACCACCGAAAAATCCCCTGCCAAAACCACGACACCGCTCGAACCGCTCTTTAAATTGCCCAGCCATGCTCATTCAAAAAGGACTGTTTCCATGGCAAGCAATGACCGCCCTTCGAACCGATCACCATGGTTGGGGAGTCGCTAATGCCTCAGCCCTATGCCTTCATCAATGACCGCCAACAAACCTCGGTGGAGCTCAAGGCAAGTTTGCGCTTGAACCCATATGCCGAAGCCAAGTTCGACACCCTCAATACCCACATTCGCAATGTTGTCGTACTGCCGGGACAGTTAGTGATCATCGGTGACGAAACCACTGCGATCTGCACCCCGCAAGAGTCACACTTGATGCGAGCCGCCTGGGATATTCGGCATAGCGTGATGGCCGAAGGCGGGGATGCTTTTGCACTGCACAACTATGACTTGCTGAAAAAGTTGCTGGGCTACGCTTCGCTGGGGATAGGCACGGCGGGTGATGCCTGGAGTCGACACTTGCAAAACATTGCAAAGACCCTCGAAGAAATTGATGCACTGCACAAACAATTCCTGCGCCGGGGTGGCGGTGCTGCGCGAGATGAGTTCCTCGCTCGACGCCAAACCCTGTTTGCCAAACTGGACGCGCAAATGCGTAGTTTTGCGCGTTATGGCACAGGGCTACGCAATGAAGGTTCGATCAAAAAAATGCTGGGAATCTCGACCAAGAGCTATTTGCACAGCGGAGAGATAAAGAGGTACAGCGAAACGATTGCGCGAGTTTCGAAGACAGCAAAACTGCTGAAAAAGGGCACGCCGCTGGGCATTGCGTTGAGTACGACTGCAACGGCGTTGGAGATCAAGGAGGCGTGTTCTACCGGGAGGGAAGAACAATGCAGAAGAGCAAAATATGTGGAACTTGGGAAACTGACGTTAGGTGTGTCAGGCGGCGTGGTGGGCGGCGCTGCCGGATCACTCCTATGCTTTGCCATATTGGCCCCCACCACTGGTCCGGTATCCTTAGCTTGCATGCTATTCGCCGGAGGAGCCGGAGGTGCGGCCGGTGGGTACTTAGGTGGGGAAAGCGGCGAGAAGGTAGGAGAGCTTTTGTATGAGTATTGATGACTTCTTGAACCTCCCTGCTACTTCCTTGATTGCCATCAGCTCTGCATCCGCAGTCATCACCACCACCATCATCGGGCTCTTCTTGTGTTACCGAAAACTTGAACCCATGGAAGCGCTCTTGAACAAGTGCCGCCTAGTCGCCTTCCACAGCAGCTACTGGGGAAACTCACCGCGCGAAAGGATGATGAGGCTTTGCGCAGTGTATGTGGCCGTCGCACTACCCAGGCTAAATGCAAGACGGGGAGTCATTGACCTCCCGCAGGTACAAGCCTTTCCGCGCAGCACAAAGCTCATGCTTCATGGCACGGCGCTTATTGGCGCAGCCGGATTGATAGGTCTGATCGTCATTTACTTTGACTGACCAGTTGAGAAAAAACGGCCCGCTATTCAAAAAACGCGAGCCGCTTTTTTTGCGAGGTTCTGTATGAATATTGAGTACTTCCTCAATCTCCCCACGAAAGACCAAATAGCACTTGGGTCAGCGGCCGCAATGCTCATAGCGGTTATTCTCGATCTATTTCTGGCCTATCGGAAATTAGAGGTGATGGAGCGCTATTTGGATCAGTGCAGCCTCTTGAGCACGTACAAACATCTTTTGAGCAACTCCTTACGTGGAAGATTGGGCAGGCTATGCGTGGTCTACGTGGCAATCGCTCTGCCGCGATGGAATGCAAAACGTGGCGTCGTTGATTTACAGCAGGTGGAGGCGTTTCCGAGCTGCCTAAAACTTGCTCTTCACGGGACAGCCCTGATCGGACTAGTCGGAGTTGCAGGCGCGACGATCTTTCATTTCCGTGATCAATTGAACGTATAAGCACCCGATTGCAGGGGCCAGATTTCGTTTGGTCGCTATCTACTTTGCTTAAGCACCAGAAGGAAAAACGGCCCGCTATCCAAAAGATAGCGAGCCGTTTTCTTCAACACATCGGGCGCATAACGCCCGAGGCTTTATTTGTTGAGGTTGTAGTCTTTCTCCGCAGCATCAAAGCGCTCAACCATACCCGCAGTCGGCGCGCCCAGCTTGCTGACGATGTAGATCGCCAGGCTGGCGAAGATGAAGCCTGGGATGATTTCGTACAGGCCCAGCAATTCGAAATGCTTCCACACGATCACGGTGATCGCGCCGACCAGAATGCCAGCCAGTGCGCCGTTGCGGGTCATCTGCTTCCAGATCACCGAGATCAGTACCACAGGGCCGAACGCGGCGCCGAAGCCGGCCCAGGCGTAGCTCACCAGGCCCAACACGCGGTTATTCGGGTTGGCAGCCATAGCGATGGCGATCAACGCCACCAGCAGCACCATGACACGACCGACCCACACCAGCTCAACCTGGGAGGCGTTTTTGCGCAGGAAGGTCTTGTAGAAGTCCTCGGTCAGGGCGCTGGAGCACACCAGCAATTGGCAGCTCAAGGTGCTCATGACCGCCGCCAGAATCGCCGACAGCAGAACGCCAGCAATCCATGGGTTGAACAGCAGCTTGGCCAGCTCGATAAACACGCGCTCGTGGTTCTCGGTCACGGGGCCGGCCACTTCCGGGTGCGCCGAGAAGTAGGCGATGCCGAAGAAGCCCACGGCCACGGTGCCGCCCAGGCACAGGATCATCCAGGTCATGGAGATGCGACGCGCCTTGGCGATCGACTTCACCGAATCCGCCGCCATGAAGCGCGCGAGGATGTGCGGCTGGCCGAAGTAACCCAGGCCCCAGCCCATCAGCGAGATGATGCCGATGAAGCTGGTGTTTTTCAGCATGTTGAAGTTGTCGGGGTTCTTCGCTTCGATCGCCAGGAACGTGGTATCGATACCGCCGGTGGCCAGCAACACGATGATCGGCGTCAGGATCAGCGCGAAGATCATCAGGGTGGCTTGTACGGTGTCAGTCCAGCTCACAGCCAGGAAACCACCGACGAAGGTGTAGGCAATCGTCGCCGCAGCGCCGGCCCACAGCGCAGTCTCGTAGGACATGCCGAAGGTGCTTTCGAACAGGCGGGCACCGGCCACGATGCCGGAAGCGCAATAAATGGTGAAGAACACCAGGATCACTACTGCGGAGATGATCCGCAGCAGGCCGCTTTTATCTTCGAAACGGCTGGAAAAGTAATCCGGCAGCGTCAGGGCGTCACCGTTGTGCTCGGTCTGCACGCGCAGGCGACCGGCCACGAACAGCCAGTTGAGGTACGCACCGACGATCAGGCCGACGGCGATCCAGCTTTCCGACAGGCCGGACATGTAGATCGCGCCCGGCAGGCCCATCAACAACCAGCCGCTCATGTCGGAAGCACCGGCTGACAAGGCAGTCACCACGCTACCGAGGCTGCGACCGCCCAGGATGTAATCGGAAAGGTTGTTGGTGGAGCGATAGGCCATGAAGCCGATCAGCACCATTGCTGCGATGTAGATCACGAACGTGATCAGGGTTGGATTACTAACGCTCATAGAAGTGACGCCCTGGCTTTGTTTTTATGTAGCGGCGGTCTGTCAGACGGCCACCCACTGATCCAGTGAGTAAACGTAGCTGCATCGCGCGCATTTATGACTGACGTTTCCCCAGGAAAGCCGTCAGCCGATGAACCACACCATGCGGGTGGTTGCACCTTGGCTGCGAATGCTATTCAACAAAGCAAATAAGGTGCAACCAGTTTCTCGCGAATAAGTTGCACCTTGATGTATTTTACAGAAAACACCGCGTTTTTGCTCCTTTTCGGAGCAAGAACAGCCGAACTCAGAAGCAAATGCACCAACTAGAAGCAGAATCGGTCGAGGCCGGGATTTTTTCCGATTGAACCTCGAAAATTTCATGCATAAAAAGGGTTGCACCCGGTTGCACCTCTTCCAGACCGAAGCTAATCTTGCCGCCAACTGATGCCACTCGGTAGTGGCACCCATGAGGATAAGAAAATGGCTACAACCACCCTTGGGGTCAAACTCGACGACCCGACCCGCGAGCGCCTGAAGGCGGCCGCGACCTCCATTGATCGCACGCCGCACTGGCTGATCAAGCAGGCGATTTTCAATTACCTGGAGAAACTCGAGGGTGGTGCAACCCTGACCGAGCTCAATGGCTTGAGCAGCAAGGAGGCCGATGACGCCGGCGAGGTCCAGGCCGACCACGCCCATCAGTGCTTCCTCGAGTTCGCCGAGAGCATCCTGCCGCAATCCGTACTGCGCGCCTCGATCACCGCCGCTTACCGCCGCCCGGAGCCGGAAGTGGTGCCGATGCTGATCGAACAGGCTCGCCTGCCGGCCCAGATGGCCGAAGCCACGAATAAGCTGGCCGCGTCGATTGCAGAAAAACTGCGCAATCAGAAGAGCGCCGGCGGCCGTGCCGGCATCGTCCAGGGTTTGCTGCAGGAATTCTCCCTGTCGTCCCAGGAAGGCGTGGCACTGATGTGCCTGGCCGAAGCGCTGCTGCGCATCCCCGACAAAGGCACCCGCGACGCACTGATCCGCGACAAGATCAGCACCGGCAACTGGCAACCGCACCTGGGCAACAGCCCGTCGCTGTTCGTCAACGCGGCTACCTGGGGCCTGTTGCTGACCGGCAAACTGGTCGCCACCCACAACGAAGCGGGCCTGACCTCATCCCTGAGCCGCATCATCGGCAAGAGCGGCGAGGGCGTCGACATGGCCATGCGCCTGATGGGCGAGCAGTTCGTCACCGGCGAAACCATCGCCGAAGCCCTGGCCAATGCGAGCAAGTTCGAAGCCAAGGGTTTCCGCTATTCCTACGACATGCTCGGTGAAGCCGCACTCACCGAACACGATGCGCAGAAGTACCTCGCCTCTTACGAACAAGCCATTCATTCCATCGGCAAAGCCTCGAACGGCCGTGGGATTTATGAAGGCCCGGGCATTTCCATCAAGCTGTCGGCCCTGCACCCACGTTACAGCCGTGCCCAGTACGAACGGGTGATGGACGAGCTGTACCCGCGCTTGCTGTCCCTGACCCTGCTGGCCAAGCAATACGACATCGGCCTGAACATCGATGCCGAAGAAGCCGACCGCCTGGAACTGTCCCTGGATCTGCTCGAACGCCTGTGCTTCGAGCCGCAACTGAGCGGCTGGAACGGCATCGGTTTCGTGATCCAGGCCTACCAGAAGCGCTGCCCGTATGTGATCGACTACGTCATCGACCTGGCGCGCCGCAGCCGCCACCGCCTGATGATCCGCCTGGTAAAAGGCGCGTACTGGGACAGCGAAATCAAGCGCGCCCAGGTCGAAGGCCTGGAAGGCTACCCGGTCTATACCCGCAAGGTGTACACCGACGTGTCCTACATCGCCTGCGCACGCAAACTGCTGTCGGTGCCGGAAGTCATCTACCCGCAGTTCGCCACGCATAACGCCCACACCCTGTCGGCTATCTACCATATCGCCGGTCAGAACTATTACCCCGGCCAGTACGAGTTCCAATGCCTGCACGGCATGGGCGAACCGCTCTACGAACAGGTCGTCGGCAAAGTGGCCGAGGGCAAGCTGAACCGTCCGTGCCGCGTGTACGCCCCGGTCGGCACCCACGAAACCCTGTTGGCCTACCTGGTACGTCGCCTGTTGGAAAACGGCGCCAACACCTCGTTCGTCAACCGTATCGCCGACCAGTCCATCTCGATCCAGGAGCTGGTGGCCGATCCAGTGGCCAGCATCGAGCAAATGGCGACGCTGGAAGGCGGCTTCGGCCTGCCGCACCCGCGTATTCCATTGCCACGCGATCTGTACGGCAGCGACCGCGCCAACTCGGCCGGTATCGACCTGGCCAACGAACACCGTTTGGCGTCGCTGTCCTGCGCCCTGCTGGCTACCGCGCACAACCACTGGAAAGCCGCGCCGATGTTGGGTTGCGCCGCCAGCAATGAAGCTGCGACGCCGGTGCTGAACCCGTCCGACCTGCGTGATGTGGTCGGCCACGTACAGGAAGCCACCGTCGATGACGTCGACAACGCGATCCAGTGCGCCATCAACGCCGGCCCGATCTGGCAGGCGACCCCGCCCGCCGAGCGCGCCGCGATCCTTGAACGCGCCGCCGACAGGCGAGATCCAGCCGCTGATGGGCCTGCTGGCCCGCGAAGCCGGCAAGACCTTCGCCAACGCCATCGCCGAAGTGCGCGAAGCCGTGGACTTCCTGCGTTACTACGCGGTGCAGGCGCGTCACGATTTCACCAACGACGCCCACCGCCCATTGGGCCCGGTGGTCTGCATCAGCCCGTGGAACTTCCCGCTGGCGATTTTCAGTGGGCAAGTCGCCGCCGCACTGGCCGCCGGTAACCCGGTATTGGCCAAACCTGCCGAGCAAACCCCGCTGGTAGCCGCACAAGCGGTACGTATCCTGCTCGAAGCCGGTATTCCGGAAGGCGTGCTGCAACTGCTGCCGGGCCAGGGCGAAACCGTTGGTGCGCGCCTGGTCGGCGATGATCGCGTCAAAGGCGTGATGTTCACCGGTTCCACCGAAGTCGCGCGCCTGCTGCAACGCAATGTCGCCGGACGCCTGGATGCCCAGGGCCGACCGATCCCGCTGATCGCCGAAACCGGTGGCCAGAACGCGATGATCGTCGACTCCTCGGCCCTGACCGAACAAGTGGTCATCGACGTGGTGTCGTCGGCCTTCGACAGCGCCGGCCAGCGTTGCTCGGCCCTGCGTGTACTGTGCCTGCAGGAAGATTCTGCAGACCGCGTCATCGAAATGCTCAAGGGCGCCATGGCTGAATGCCGTTTGGGCAACCCGGAGCGCCTGTCGGTGGATATCGGCCCGGTGATCGACGCCGAAGCCAAGGCCGGCATCGAGAAACACATCCAGGCCATGCGCGACAAAGGCCGCGCGGTGTACCAAGTGGCGATCGCCGACGGCGAAGAGATCAAGCGCGGCACCTTCGTGATGCCCACCCTGATCGAGCTGGAAAGCTTCGACGAGCTGCAACGGGAGATCTTCGGCCCGGTGCTGCACGTGGTGCGCTACAAGCGCAAGGAGATCGACCAGTTGATCGGCCAGATCAACGCTTCCGGCTACGGCCTGACCCTGGGCGTACACACGCGCATCGACGAGACCATCGCCAAGGTGATCGACAACGTTCATGCCGGCAACGTCTACGTCAACCGCAACATTGTCGGGGCGGTGGTCGGCGTGCAGCCGTTTGGCGGCGAAGGTTTGTCGGGCACCGGCCCGAAAGCCGGTGGTCCGCTGTACCTGTACCGCCTGCTGTCGACGCGTCCTACCGATGCGATCGAGCAGTCCTTCGTTCGCGGCGATGCATTGTCCGCACCGGACGTGCGCCTACGCGACGCCATGAGCCAACCGCTGACCGCCTTGAAAGCCTGGGCCGACAGCCACACGCTCAGCGACCTGAGCGCGCTGTGCAGCCGGTTCGCCACGCAATCGCAAAGCGGTATCACCCGCCTGTTGGCCGGCCCGACCGGCGAGCGCAACAGCTACGCCATCCTGCCCCGCGAGCACGTACTGTGCCTGGCAGAAGTAGAAGGTGACCTGCTGACCCAACTGGCGGCGGTATTAGCCGTCGGCGGTTCGGCGGTATGGCCGGAAACCGAGCTGACCAAAGCCTTGTTCCCACGCCTGCCGAAAGAGATTCAGGCGAAGATCAAGCGCGTGGCCGACTGGACCAAGGACGATGTGCTGTTCGACGCAGTCCTGCACCACGGCGATTCCGATCAACTGCGCGCGGTTTGCCAGCAAGTGGCCCAGCGTGGCGGGGCGATTGTCGGGGTACATGGTTTGTCCCAAGGCGAGACAGCAATTGCCCTGGAGCGTCTGGTGATCGAGCGTGCGCTGAGCGTCAACACCGCAGCGGCGGGCGGTAACGCCAGCCTGATGACCATCGGCTAACTGCCGAAACGCGGTAAACATGTGGGAGGGGCTTGCCCCTCCCACATTTGGCTGTATTTCAACTCCTCGTCCGCGTTCTGCCCCTCCATCACCCAGATCAATCTTGCTATCCAGCCTCTATTCGCGCACTTAGACTCAGGCTCCTTCCCACACAGGTAAGCCGCCATGTCCGAGACGCTCCTCAGTTCCCGCAATCTGGCTTTCGAGCTGTACGAAGTCCTCGATGCCGAGGGCCTGACCCAGCGCGAGCGGTTTGCCGAACATAATCGCGAAACCTTCGACGCGGCCATCAGTACCGCCCGCACCATTGCCGAAAAGTACTTCGCACCGCATAACCGCAAAAACGACGAAAACGAACCGCGCTACGAGGACGGCAAGGCCATCCTGATCCCGGAAGTCAAACCGGCCGTGGACGCCTTCCTGGAAGCCGGCTTCCTCAATGCCGCGCGCAGTTTCGAAGCCGGCGGCATGCAGTTGCCGACATTGCTGTCCCAGGCCTGCTTCGCGCACTTCCAGGCGGCCAACGCGGCGTCAACGTCCTACCCGTTCCTGACCATGGGCGCCGCCAACCTGATCGAAAGTTTCGGCACCGAGGAGCAGAAGCAACGCTTCCTGCAGCCGATGATCGAGGGGCGCTTCTTCGGCACCATGGCCCTGACCGAGCCGCATGCCGGCTCGTCGCTGTCGGACATTCGTACCCGCGCAGAGCCTGCACCGGATGGCAGCTATCGGCTCAAGGGCAACAAGATCTTTATCTCCGGCGGCGACCACCCGCTGTCGGAAAACATCGTGCATATGGTGCTGGCCAAGCTGCCGGACGCGCCGGCCGGGGTGAAGGGCATTTCGCTGTTTATCGTGCCCAAATTCCTGGTCAACGACGATGGCAGCCTGGGTGAGCGCAACGATGTGTTGCTGGCCGGGCTGTTTCACAAGATGGGTTGGCGCGGCACCACGTCCACGGCGCTGAATTTCGGCGATAACGGGCACTGTGTCGGCTATCTGGTGGGCAAACCGCATCAGGGCCTGAGCTGCATGTTCCAGATGATGAACGAAGCGCGCATCGGCGTCGGCATGGGCGCGGTGATGCTCGGTTACGCCGGCTACCTGTATTCCCTGGAATACGCCCGCGAACGCCCGCAAGGCCGCCTGCCGGACAGCAAAGACCCGAGTACCGCGCCGGTGTCGATCATCCAGCACGCCGATATCAAGCGCATGTTGCTGACCCAGAAAGCCTACGTCGAAGGCGCCTTCGACCTCGGCCTGTTTGCCGCGCGCCTGTTCGACGACACCACCACCCTGGCAACCGACGTCGAACGCAAGCGCGCTCACGAACTGCTCGACCTGCTGACGCCGATCGTCAAATCCTGGCCCTCGGAGTTCTGCCTCAAGGCCAACGAGCTGGCGATCCAGATCCTCGGCGGCCACGGCTACACCCGCGAATACCCGGTGGAACAGTATTACCGCGACAACCGCCTCAACCCGATCCATGAAGGCACCCACGGTATCCAGTCCCTCGACCTGCTGGGGCGCAAGCTCGCGCAGAACGGCGGCGCGGGCCTGAAGCAACTGATTCGGTTGATCGCCGAAACAGGCGCACGGGCGCAGCAATATCCATCGCTGAAGGCCATGAGAGAACCGCTGGAACAGTTGGTGGCACGCCTGCAAAGCGTGACGATCGGCCTGCTGACGGATCTCGCCCAAGGCAAGGTCAACAGCAGCCTGGCGAATTCGGCGCTGTACCTGAAGGTGTTCGGGCACACGGTGATTGGCTGGCGCTGGCTGGAGCAGGCGATTCGCGCCGAAGAAGGCCTGGCCAAGGGCAATGCGGCGGACACCGCGTTCTATAAAGGCAAGCTCCAGGCGGCCCGCTACTTCCTGACCTGGGAAGTACCGGGCTGCCATCATGAACTGGCAATACTGGAGGCCCGCGACGATACGTGCCTCGGCATGCAGGATGAGTGGTTCTAAGGCTGTCCGATAGCCTTGGAAATCACCTCGACCGTGGCGCTGACTTGCTCTTGGTAACGGTCGAGTTCCTGCTGGTGACGCTGTTGCATTTCGATCTGCTCGGCGCACAGGTTCAGCGCGGCCAGTACCAATAGCTTGTCACCGATCAGGGTCGGGTACTTTTTCTTGGTGGTGGCCAGGGAGGCCTTGAGCAGGGTCACGGCGTGCATCAGGGTTTGATCTTCCCCGGCCGGAGCCTTGATCGAGTAATCCTCTCCGAGAATCGAAACGACCTTTATCCCTTCGTTCATGCGCTGACAGGCCCTGCGCTCACACGCTCAACCAACGCCTGGATACGCGCAGCGGTGGCGCCGTTCTTTTCTTCCTGTTCCATCAGGTTCAATTGCAGGCTGTCATTCTCATCCTTGGCGCGGGCCAATTGCGCCTTGAGGGATTCATTGGTGCCCAACAGGTCTTGATTCTGCTGTACCAGGTCGCTGACCAGTTGTTCCAGTTGGCTGAGGGATGCTTCTAACATTTTGATTTCCTGGGCTTTTTAAAAGGGCGGTGACGATAAAGAAAATTCACCTCGGATGCCAGGGTTATCCCCGGCGCGCAGCCCGATTGTTAAGGGCCGGGCCGCACTTTCGAGCCTTAGTGACTGCATTTCCCCCATCTGGTTCCTGAATCGGCCCGGCCCCTCGTCCGATGCGATAAAAACACACGCCACTATAGACTTTAGTCGTACTGCCGATAGGTAATACTCACCCTGTCTCATAGCCGCATGGATCGCGCTTCTCCCCAGGACTCCCGCATGTCTCTTCGTAATATGAATATCGCGCCGCGCGCGTTCCTAGGCTTCGCGATGATTGGCGCACTCATGTTGTTTCTCGGTGTGTTCGCCCTGAACCAAATGAGCAAAATCCGCGCGGCGGCAGAAGACATCACGCTGTCCAGCGTCCCGAGTATTCGCGCCCTCGATGAGTTCACCCAGCTGACATTGCGCCTGCGGGTGCTGTCATACCGCTTGCTGACCAACCGCAGGCCGGACGCGCAGCAAAAAACCCTGGAAACCATCGAACAGCGCAACCAGCAGATTCGGACCGCCCAGGGCATCTACGAAAAACTCATCGACAGCAGCGAAGAACGCGCGGCCTACGACGAATACGTGCGCCTGCTAGCCCAGTACCATCAGATCGAAGAGCGCATGAAGAGCATGTCGCGGGCCAATCAGGTCGACGAGCTGCGCGAGTTGCTCAACAGCGAGTTGCTGAGCAACGCCGAGCAGATCAACGCCGTGCTGGCGCGCCTGGCGGACATCAATAACAAGATGGCCCTGGCCACCAATCAGCAGGCCAAAGACCAATACAACCTGGCCTTCGACCTGGTGGTTGGGCTGCTGGTCATCGCCACGACGCTGACCCTGTTGTTCGCCTGGCTGCTGACCCGCAGCATCACCCTGCCGATCGCCCAGGCCCTGGACGCGGCTGAAGAAATCGCCGAAGGCAACCTGACACGCCCGATCAAGGTCGATGGCGACGACGAAGCCGGCCGCCTGCTGGCCGCCATGGCCAAGATGCAGGACAAGCTGCGCGACACCCTGCAACGCATCGCCGGCTCGGCCACTCAGTTGGCTTCTGCCGCCGAAGAGCTCAACGCCGTGACCGACGAAAGCGCCCGTGGCCTGACCCAACAAAACAACGAAATCGAACAGGCCGCCACCGCGGTCAACGAGATGACCAGCGCCGTCGAGGAAGTCGCGCGCAATGCGGTGAGCACCTCCGAGGCCTCGCGCAACGCCACCACCTCCGCCGGTGACGGCCGCGACCTGGTGCAGGAAACCGTCAGCGCCATCGAGCGCATGAGCGGCGACGTGCAAGCCACCGCGACGCTGATCGGCGACCTGGCCAATGAGTCGCGCGACATCGGCAAGGTGCTCGACGTGATTCGCGGCCTCGCCGACCAGACCAACCTGCTGGCCCTGAACGCGGCGATTGAAGCGGCGCGTGCCGGGGAAGCCGGCCGTGGCTTTGCCGTAGTGGCCGACGAAGTGCGTGCGCTGGCGCATCGCACCCAGCAGTCGACCAGCGAGATCGAACGGATGATCGGCAGTATCCAGGCCGGCACCGAGCATGCCGTGGATTCGATGCGCAACAGCACCGAGCGCGCGGAATCGACGCTGAACATCGCCAAAGGCGCGGGGATGTCGCTGGATACGATCAACACGGCGATTGTCGAGATCAATGAACGCAACCTGGTGATCGCCAGCGCGGCGGAGGAACAAGCGCAGGTGGCACGGGAAGTGGACCGCAACCTGGTGAACATTCGTGATCTGTCGGTGCAATCGGCAACCGGCGCCGGCCAGACCAGTGCCGCGAGCAGCGAGTTGTCGCGCCTGGCGGTGGACTTGAACGGGATGGTCGGGCGGTTTCGCCTCTAAGAATGTGGGAGGGGCGGTGCGACGATTCGACTTGCCCCCGATAGCGGTGGGTCAGCTGTAGATAAGCTAGCTGACAAATCGCAATCGGGGGCAAGCCCCCTCCCACATTTAGATCGGCGCCCGTCGCTAAAACCTTTTTGACAGCGCGGCAATTCAACAGGTTAGAATCGCTGGCACGCAGACTGCATGGTCAGAATGCGTCCGTCTTATTTTGCCCATGGAGTACTGCCTTTGAATGCGACCACCATCAACAGCCTGTTCTTGATCGGCGCGTTGCTGGTGAGTGCGAGCATTCTGGTGAGCTCTCTTTCGTCCCGCCTGGGCATTCCGATCCTGGTGATCATCCTGGCCGTGGGCATGGTCGCCGGCGTCGACGGCGGCGGCATCATCTTCGATAACTACCCGACCGCCTACCTGGTGGGCAACCTCGCCCTGGCCGTGATCCTGCTCGACGGCGGCTTGCGCACCCGGGTGGCGAGTTTTCGCGTGGCACTCTGGCCGGCGTTGTCGCTGGCCACTGTGGGGGTGTTGATTACCACCGGCCTCACTGGCATGGCCGCGGCCTGGCTGTTTGACCTCAACATCATTCAAGGCTTGCTGATCGGCGCGATTGTCGGCTCCACCGACGCCGCCGCGGTGTTCTCGCTGCTCGGCGGCAAAGGGCTCAACGAACGGGTCTCCGCCAGCCTGGAAATCGAATCCGGCAGCAACGACCCGATGGCGGTGTTCCTCACCGTCACCCTGATCGACATGCTCGCCAGCGGCCAGACCGGCCTGCACTGGAACCTGCTGTTGCACCTGGTGCGCGAGTTCGGCATCGGCGGCCTTATCGGCCTCGGCGGCGGCTGGCTGATGCTGCAGATGGTCAACCGCATCAACCTGGCCAACGGCCTGTACCCGATCCTGGTGATCGCCGGCGGCCTGTTCGTCTTCGCCCTGACCAACGCCCTGCACGGCAGCGGCTTCCTCGCCGTGTACCTGTGCGGGCTGGTGATCGGCAACCGCCCGGTGCGCAGCCGTCATGGCATTTTGCATATGCTCGACGGCATGGCCTGGCTCGCCCAGATCGGCATGTTCCTGGTGCTCGGCCTGCTGGTCACGCCCCACGACCTGCTGCCGATTGCGCTGCCCGCCCTGGGCCTGGCGCTGTGGATGATCCTGTTTGCGCGGCCGCTGTCGGTGATGGTCGGCCTGCTGCCGTTCAAGGCGTTCCACGGCCGCGAAAAAGCCTTTATCGCCTGGGTCGGCCTGCGCGGCGCGGTGCCGATCATTCTTGCGGTGTTCCCGCTGATGGCCGGCCTGCCCCATGCACAGCTGTACTTCAACCTGGCGTTCTTTATCGTGCTGGTCTCGCTGCTGGTGCAAGGCACCAGCCTGCCGTGGGTGGCCAAGCTGCTGAAAGTGACCGTGCCACCGGAGCCGGCACCGATTTCCCGCGCCGCCCTGGAAGTTCACGTCACCAGTGAGTGGGAACTGTTCGTCTACCGCCTGGGAGCGGAAAAATGGTGCATCGGCGCAGCCCTGCGCGAGCTGAAAATGCCCGAAGGCACGCGTATCGCGGCGCTGTTCCGTGGCCAGCAACTGCTCCATCCGTCGGGTAGTACGGTGCTGGAAGCCGACGATCTGCTCTGCGTGATCGGTCACGAACACAACCTGCCGGCCCTGGGCAAACTGTTCAGCCAGGCGCCGCAACGCGGTTTGGATTTGCGCTTCTTCGGCGACTTCGTCCTCGAAGGCGACGCCCAGCTGGGCGCGGTCTCGGCGCTGTACGGCCTGCAGCTCGAAGGCATCGACCCGGACATGCCTTTGAGCCACTTCATCACCCAGAAAGTCGGCGGCGCGCCGGTGGTCGGCGACCAGGTGGAGTGGAACAACACGATCTGGACCGTCGCAGTCATGGACGGGAACAAGATTGGCAAAGTCGGCGTCAGATTCCCCGAAGGAAGTCGCCCGGGCCCCGGACTCTTCCTCTAAACTGCGGGGCAATACTGCCCCGATTCTTCACCTTGCTCGACCGGTCTCTATGCCAACCCTGCGCACTTTTCTCGCCACTGCCCTGCTGGGCCTGACCCTTTGTGTCGGCAGCGTATACGCCGCCGACCCGCCCAGCGCCGACGCTATCCAGCAAACCCTGGACAAGCTGCCCGACCGCAAGCTGCCCGACGCCGACATGAAGGCGCTGCAGGCGATCCTGCAGCAGACGCTGACCCACCTGGGCAACAAGCAGGATTACGAGCAGCGCCTGGCCGATCTCAAGCGCCAGCTGCAAGACGCCCCGCGCCAGACCAGCGAAAACCAGCGCGAACTGACCCGGCTCAAGGCCACCAAAGTCGTCCCGGTGGCCCAGCGCTACGCCACCTTGCCGGTGCCGCAACTGGAACAACTGCTGGTGCAGCGCACCACCCAGCAAGGCGACCTGCAAAAAGACCTGGCCGACGCCAACAGCCTGACCATCGCCGCCCAGACCCGCCCCGAACGCGCGCAGACCGAAATCAGCAGCAGCCAGACGCGCATCCAGCAGATCAACGCGACCCTCAAGGCCGGCAAGGACAATGGCAAAACCCTCAGCGCAGACCAGCGCAACCAGTTGAACGCCGAACTGGCGTCGCTGAATGCCCTGATCCCACTGCGCCGCCAGGAACTGGCCGGCAACAGCCAACTGCAAGACCTGGGCAACAGCCAGCATGACCTGGTGGTGGAAAAAACCGCGCGCCTGGAACAAGAGATCCAGGACCTGCAAACCCTGATCAACCAGAAACGCCTGGCCCAGTCCCAACAGACGGTGACCCAACAGTCCATCGAAGCGCAGAAAGCCGGCAGCAGCAGCCTGTTGGCCACGGAAAGCGCGGCCAACCTGAAGCTGTCCGACTACCTGCTCAAAAGCACCGACCGCCTCAACGACCTGACCCAGAAGAACCTGCAGACCAAGCAGCAACTGGACACCGTGACCCAGAGCGACTCGGCGCTGGACGAGCAGATCAACGTGCTCAAGGGCAGCCTGCTGCTGTCGAAGATTCTGTACAAACAGAAACAGGCCTTGCCGCGCCTCACGGTCGACCGCAACCTCGCCGACGACATCGCCAACATTCGCCTGTACCAGTTCGAGGTCAACCAGCAGCGCGAACTGATCAGCTCGCCCAGCACCTATGTGGATAACCTGCTGGCCAACCAGCCGCCGGATGAGGTCACCCCGCAATTGCGGCGCACTCTGCTGGAACTGGCGATCACCCGCAGCGACCTGCTCGAGCGCCTGAGCCGCGAGCTGAGCGCGCTGCTCAATGAATCGATCACCCTGCAACTGAACCAGAAACAACTGCTGAGCACCGCCACCACCCTGCGTGCGACCCTCGATGAGCAGATGTTCTGGATTCCCAGCAACAAGCCGCTGGACACCGAGTGGCTGGAAACCGTCCCGGACCACCTGAGCAAGCAAGTCACCTCCCTGCCCTGGGCCTCCAGCGTCAGCGAACTGTACGACGGCCTGACCCAGCGCCCGCTGCTGTTCCTGCCGTTGCTGCTGTTGATCGGCGCACTGTTGTGGCGGCGCAATGCCTTGTACGCGCGGCTGAAAAAGGTTCACATGGACATCGGCCACTTCAAGCGTGACAGCCAATGGCACACGCCCCAGGCGATCCTGGTGAATATCCTGCTGGCCATGCCCGTGGCCTTGGGCCTGGCGTTATGCGGTTATGCGTTGCAGATCGACGCCCGCGGGCAAAACGCCAACCTGGGTGCCGCGCTGTTGCAGATCGCCCAGGCCTGGTTGGTGTTCTACACCGCCTACCGAATCCTCGCGCCAGGCGGCGTCGCCGAATTGCACTTCCGCTGGGAACGACCGCAGGTCGCATTCCTGCAAGGTTGGGTACGCAAGCTCGGGCTGGTGGTGCTGGCGCTGGTGGCCGTGGTGGCCATTGCCGAGCACCAGCCGGCAGCCCTGGCCGACGACGTGCTGGGTATCGGCGTGGTGCTGACCTGCTATGCGCTGATGGCCTGGCTGCTGGGTCGCCTGCTGTTGCACAGCACAACCCACGAGAAAGCCTCACTGTTCCGCAAAACCGCGGGCCTGTTGTTTACCGCGCTGCCCATCGCACTGTTTATCGCCGTGTGTTTCGGCTATTACTACACCGCGCTGAAGCTCAGCGACCGGTTGATCAACACCCTGTACCTGTTGATGTTCTGGCTGGTGATCGAAGCCACGTTCGCCCGCGGCCTGGGCGTCGCCGCCCGGCGCCTGGCCTATTCGCGGGCATTGGCAAAACGCCAGGCCGCCAAGGAAGCCGGCGAAGGCGAAGCGGTGATCGAAGAGCCGACCCTGGACATCGAACAGGTCAACGAACAATCCATGCGCCTGATCCGCCTGGCCCTGCTCGGCGGCTTCATCGCGGCGCTGTACTGGGTGTGGTCGGACCTGATCTCGGTGTTCTCCTATCTCGACAACGTCACCCTCTACGAATACACCAGCGGCACCGGGGCCAATATCAGCATGGTGCCGATCAGCATCGGCGACATGCTCGGCGCGCTGATCATCATCGGCATCACCTTCGCCCTGGCGCGCAACCTGCCCGGCTTGCTGGAAGTGCTGGTGCTGTCCAAGCTGGACCTGGCCCAGGGCAGCGCCTACGCCACCACCACGTTGCTGTCCTACGTGATTGCCGGCGTGGGGTTTGTGGCGACCCTATCGACCCTCGGCGTGAGCTGGGACAAGTTGCAATGGCTGGTGGCGGCGCTGTCGGTGGGCCTGGGCTTCGGTATGCAGGAGATCTTCGCCAACTTTATCTCCGGCATCATGATCCTGTTCGAGCGCCCGGTGCGGATCGGCGACACCATCACCATCGGCAACCTGTCGGGCACGGTGAGCAAGATCCGCATCCGCGCCACCACCATCACCGACTTCGACCGCAAGGACATCATTGTCCCGAACAAGACGTTCATCACCGGGCAACTGATCAACTGGTCGCTGACCGACACCATCACTCGGGTCACCCTCAAGCTCGGCGTGGACTACGGCTCCGACCTCGACCTGGTGAAAGCCCTGCTGCTCCAGGCCGCGCGCGAAAACCCGCGGGTGCTGAAAGAACCCGAACCCCACGTGTACTTCCTCAACTTCGGCGAAAGCACCCTCGACCACGAACTGCGCATGCACGTGCGCGACCTCGGTGACCGCAACCCGGTGATCGACGAGGTGAACCGTTTTATCAACCGCGAGTTCAAGAACAACCACATCAACATCTCGTTCCGGCAGATGGAGGTTTACCTGAAAAACCTGCACGGCCAGGAGTACAAGCTGGTGCCGGTAGAAGACGAAAAACGCACCATCGCCAACCCGGCCGAGACGCACGACGCACCGGAACCGCCGCCGGGCAAAGTGGTGGACGCCCCCGAGCCGCCACCCTCCAAGCTCGACTAAAACGCCTATCCCCAGCAGAATGCTCGGACATTCTGCTGGAGATGGCCGGTGAAAGCCCTCGACGAACTGACCTTCGACAATCGCTTCGCACGCCTGGGCGACGCGTTCTCAACCCACGTCCTGCCCGAGCCCCTCGACGAACCGCGCCTGGTCGTGGCGAGCGACGCCGCCATGGCCCTGCTCGACCTCGACCCAGCCGTGGCCGAAACGCCAGTGTTCGCCGAACTGTTCGGCGGCCACAAGCTGTGGGCCGAAGCCGAACCGCGGGCGATGGTGTATTCCGGGCATCAGTTCGGCTCCTACAACCCGCAGTTGGGCGATGGCCGTGGCTTGCTGCTCGGCGAGGTGTATAACCGCGCCGGCGAACACTGGGACTTGCACCTCAAGGGCGCCGGGCAGACGCCGTACTCGCGGATGGGCGATGGCCGCGCCGTGCTGCGCTCTTCGATTCGGGAGTTTCTGGCATCAGAAGCCCTGCATGCATTGAACATCCCTAGCAGCCGGGCGCTGTGTGTGATCGGCTCGAGCACGCCGGTTTGGCGCGAGAAGCAGGAACGCGGGGCGATGGTGTTGCGCCTGGCCCGTAGCCATGTGCGCTTCGGCCATTTCGAATACTTCTACTACACCCAGAAGCCCGAGCAGCAGGCGGCACTGGCCGAGCATGTGTTGAAGCTGCACTTCCCCGAGTGCCGGGAACAGCCCGAACCGTACCTGGCGATGTTCCGCGAAGTCGTCGAACGCAACGCCGCACTGATCGCCAAATGGCAGGCCTATGGCTTCTGCCACGGGGTGATGAACACCGACAACATGTCGATCCTCGGCATCACCTTCGATTTCGGGCCGTTTGCGTTTCTCGACGATTTTGACGCGCACTTCGTCTGCAACCACTCCGATCATGAAGGGCGCTACTCCTTCAGCAATCAGGTGCCGATCGGGCAGTGGAACCTCAGCGCGCTGGCGCAGGCGCTCACACCGTTTATCAGCGTCGACGCCTTGAAGGAAACCCTCGGCCTGTACCTGCCGCTGTACCAGGCGCACTACCTGGACCTGATGCGCCGCCGGCTGGGGCTGACCAGCGCCGAAGACGATGACCAGAAACTGCTGGAGCGCCTGCTGCAATTGATGCAGAACAGCGGCGTGGACTACACGCTGTTCTTCCGCCGCCTGGGCGATGAACCGGCGGCGCTCGCAGTGGCGCGGTTGCGTGACGAGTTTGTCGACAGGAACGGCTTCGATGCCTGGGCAGACGCGTACAAGGCCCGCGTGGCGCGCGATGGCGAGTACAGCGAAGAACAGCGCCGAGCACGGATGCATGCGGTCAACCCGCT
>LNAP01001545.1_pt1 | contig 29708 bp, 30 predicted proteins | sample 602601 | NCBI WGS metagenome assembly LNAP01 (sample SAMN02440304, study PRJNA202911) | soil metagenome | biome: Subtropical and temperate rainforests or woodlands; isolation source: soil samples (1 kg each in a 20% v/v slurry with milli Q water) were... ... | reverse complement strand
AAGCCGTAAAGAACTGCGGGCATACGTGAAAGAAAAGAGCATTCAGGATCGCGTGGAGATCCCGGAAGACGGCGAGACCGTCAAGTTCTAAACGGGTCGGAGGCCGCCTGAAAACCGATGGCGGCCTCAACTCCGGCTTTCGTCCGCCGTATTGTTGAAAATGCAGGTATCCGCCGAGATCCTGAAAAGACGTCTTGACCTTCCAACGGTGGCAAGCCTTATGCTGGCGTTGAGTTAAATCAAAGGAGATGCTCATGCAATTTCATATCGAGAACATGACCTGCGGCGGATGCGCGCGCAGCGTGACCAAGGCGATCCAATCGGTGGATGCCAATGCGCAAATCGTGACCGACCCGCCCAGCCGCCGCGTGCAGATCACCTCGTCAGCGCCCCAGGAGCAAGTGGAAGCGGCCTTGCGGGAAGCAGGCTACCCACCGCGGGTATAAGCGATACCTTGCCGCCGATCGTTCTATGAAGGAGCGGCGCAAATAAGGCAGTGAACGAATGGGGTGATGACCGCAAGGACATCACCCCATTTCGTATTTTGAAGAACACCACGTCGCAATGCCTCTCGCAACCGCTAGCGCCTGTCGCCGCTTCACGCCGCGTATTGTTTTCGCTTGACCTTCCAATGATGGGAAGCCTTACTCTTATCCTAATCTATTTGAATTGAACGACAAGGAGGTGCGATTTGAATGCCCTGACCCATCAAGAAAGCGACTTGCTAACCGCGATCAGCCTGCCTATTGAAGGCATGACTTGTGCATCGTGCGTGGGCCGCGTTGAAAAAGCCCTCGGCAAGGTCGACGGCGTTGATTCGGTAACGGTCAACCTGGCCACCGAGCGGGCCGACATCAAAGCGCGCAGCTCCGTCACCCGCCAAGCGCTGGTCAACACGATCGAGGCCGCCGGTTACAGCGTGCCGGCTGCCACCATCGACCTTTTTGTCGAGGGCATGACCTGCGCATCGTGCGTCGGCCGGGTCGAAAAGGCGCTGAAGGCTGTTCCCGGTGTGGCCGAGGCCACGGTAAACCTGGCGACCGAACGCGCTCACGTGCGCGGCAGCGTCGACGCCGACACCCTGGTTGCAGCGATCGCGGCGGCAGGCTATGAGGCGCGGCCCATCGACGCAGGCGCAGGCGCATCCGCCGACGATGAGGCCGCAAACGAGCGCAAAGACGCTGAGCGCGCGGTGCTCAAGCGTGATCTGACCCTGGCCGCCGCTCTCACGCTGCCGGTCTTCGCGTTGGAAATGGGCTCGCACCTTATTCCCGGCGTGCATGAGCTGATCCTGCGCACGATCGGTGCGCAATGGAATTGGACTATCCAGTTCGCGCTGACGACGTTGGTGCTGGCGATGCCGGGCTGGCGTTTTTACCGCCAGGGCGTCCCGGCGCTTTGGCGTCTGGCGCCCGACATGAACTCGCTGGTCGCGGTCGGCACGTTCGCGGCCTATGCCTATTCCCTGGTCGCCACCTTTGCGCCCTCCTTACTTCCGGTGGGCACCGTCAACGTTTATTACGAGGCGGCGGCCGTCATTGTCACGCTGATCCTGCTTGGCCGCTTTCTGGAAGCGCGCGCCAAGGGCCGCACGTCCGAGGCCATCAAGCGGCTGGTCGGTTTGCAGGCAAAAACCGCGCGTGTCCAGCGTGACGGTACGGTGCTGGAAATTCCGATCGCCGATGTCGTGGCCGGCGACATCATCGAGGTGCGCCCCGGTGAACGCATCCCCGTCGATGGCGAAGTCACGCAGGGCCAAAGCTATGTCGATGAATCCATGATCACCGGCGAACCCATCCCAGTGGCAAAGACGATGGACAGCAAACTGGTGGGGGGAACGGTCAATCAAAAAGGCGCACTGTCTTTCCGTGCGACAGCGGTGGGCGGCGCCACCGTGCTCGCTCAGATCATCCGCATGGTCGAACAGGCGCAAGGCTCGAAGCTGCCCATCCAGGCGCTGGTGGACAAGGTGACTATGTGGTTCGTGCCCGCCGTCATGGCGGCCGCCGCACTGACCTTTCTCGTCTGGCTCATCTTCGGACCGCAGCCGGCGCTGACCTTCGCGCTGGTGAATGCGGTGGCTGTCCTGATCATTGCCTGCCCTTGCGCCATGGGCCTGGCCACACCCACCTCGATCATGGTCGGCACCGGGCGCGGCGCCGAGCTGGGCGTGCTTTTCCGCAAAGGCGAAGCGCTGCAATTGCTTAAAGATGCCAAGGTCGTCGCCGTGGACAAGACCGGCACATTGACCGAGGGCCGTCCGACGCTGACGGACCTGGACATTGCCGAAGGCTTCGAGCGCCAGGGCGTGCTCGGCAAAATCGCGGCTGTCGAGGCGAAGTCCGAGCACCCTATTGCGCGCGCCATCGTCGAGGCCGCCGGCAATGAGGGGATCTCGATTCCCGACATTACGAGCTTCGAATCGGTCACCGGCTTTGGCGTGAAAGCGCTGGTAAATGGAGAACAGGTTGACGTCGGCGCGGACCGCTACATGCGCAAGCTGGGGCTCGACGTTGATGTCTTTGCGGCGAGCGCCGAGCGCCTGGGCAATGAAGGCAAGACCCCGCTTTATGCGGCCATCGGCGGTCGACTGGCGGCTATCGTCGCCGTCGCAGATCCGATCAAGGCAACGACGCCGGAGGCGATCGCCGCGTTGCACAGGCTGGGCTTGAAGGTGGCGATGATTACGGGGGATAACCGCCGCACGGCAGAAGCGATTGCACGCCAGTTGGGCATCGACGAAGTAATCGCCGAGGTCCTGCCCGAAGGCAAGGTCGATGCGGTGCGCAAGCTCAAAGCCGAACACGGACAGTTGGCATTCATCGGAGACGGGATCAATGACGCGCCGGCACTGGCCGAAGCCGATGTGGGTCTGGCCGTGGGCACCGGCACGGACATTGCCATCGAGGCGGCCGACGTGGTGCTGATGTCGGGCAACCTGATGGGTGTGCCCACCGCCATCGCCCTGTCGCGTGCGACCATCGGCAACATCCGCCAGAACCTGTTCTGGGCCTTCGCCTACAACACCGCCCTGATTCCGGTGGCGGCGGGCGTGCTGTATCCGGCCTGGGGCCTCCTCTTGTCGCCGATTTTCGCGGCGGGAGCGATGGCGCTTTCGAGCGTCTTTGTCCTGGGCAACGCCCTGCGCTTGCGGGGTTTCCAAGCTCCGGGGGAAGCTGTCGAATCCGCTCCCGTGGCGCGGTCGGCGTAAAGGCATCGCTCCCCGTCCTTATCTTATGTGTCGGCCTCGTGTTCCATCGCGCGCTGCGCCAAGCGCGCGACTTCGGCAGCCGCCCCTTTGCGTTCGCTATATCGGTCCGTCAAGTAATCGCCGCGATCCCGAACCAGCAAGGTGAATTTCATGAGTTCTTCCATAACGTCGACGACGCGGTCGTAGTACGGCGAAGGCTTCATCCGTCCGCCATCGTCAAATTCCTGGAAGGCTTTCGCCACTGACGACTGATTGGGTATCGTCACCATCCGCATCCAACGCCCCAGTATCCGCAGCGCATTGACCGCGTTGAAGGACTGGGATCCACCGCTGACCTGCATGACAGCCAAGGTGCGGCCTTGTGTCGGACGCAGGCTTCCCACCTCCAGGGGCAGCCAATCAATTTGGCTTTTAAATACGCCCGTTAAGGTGCCGTGGCGCTCAGGACTGCACCATACCTGCCCTTCCGACCAATTTGATAACGCCCGCAGTTCGGCGACTTTAGGATGATCTGCGGGAACGCTGTCGGGCAAAGGAAGGCCATGCGGATCGAAAATCCGGGTCTCGGCACCCAAGTGGGTCAAAATGCGCGCGGCCTCTTCGGTAAGCAAGCGGCTGTATGAACGTTCACGCAACGAGCCGTACAGCAAAAGAATGCGGGGCGGATGCGTTGCCCCACCCGACAGGAAAAGCTTGTCATGAGTGGGCGTATCCAATAGCGTCTCGTCGGCTATGGGCAAGGTCAAATCGACGGGTGAAGAATAACTGGTCATCAACATTCTCAAACTAATAGAAAAAAGTACTGGGTGGCGCAGGAAGGTGAAGCGTCGTTAACGCACGCGTTGGCCGCGCTCATCAATGACAACCTCCCCGTCCTCTTTGATAAAAGGCCCCTGCTGGGCCTGGGGAAGAATATCAAGAACCATCTCCGAAGGCCGGCACAGGCGTACCCCCAATGGCGTAACAACGAAAGGTCGGTTCATCAAGATGGGATGCTCTTGCACCGCGTCGAGCAATCGCGCATCTGTAAGGGCCGTATTATCCAGGCCCAGCCCCATAAACGGAGTGCCTTTTTCACGTAACGCCTGTCGCACCGTTAACCCGGCACGTTGAATTAGATTGACAAGCACCTCACGGGATGGTGGTGCTGTCAGGTATTCGATGACGGTGGGCTCTATACCTGCATTGCGAATCAAGCCCAGCGTGTTACGTGAGGTGCTGCACTCGGGATTGTGGTAGATCGTGATATCGCTCATAATGGTTCCATTGTTTTAACATTTCGAGTATTATTGATCAATGAAAACAAAAAGTATAGTCCGCGCGCTGGCCGCCATTGCCCACGAGTCTCGCCTGGAGGCCTATCGCTACTTGGTGCAGGCCGGTCCTGCCGGCCTGCCAGCAGGTCAATTGTCGGAATTGGTTGGGATTGCGCCCTCCTCGCTCTCCTTTCATCTGAAGGAAATGGTCAATGCAGGACTGGTGTCGTCACGTCAAGAAGGCCGTTTTGTATTTTATTCAGCGGAATATGAAGCCATGAATTCGCTTCTGGCTTATCTGACCGAGAATTGCTGCGGCGGAAATCCGTGCTCACCAGTAAAAGTCGACGCCTGTACTGTTACCCAGAAAACTCACTCTTAGCCACTCATTCATGTACTGGCCATTGAGCCGGCAACATACAACAGAGGAACCTTTGCACCATGTCGGATAAAGTCTATAACACACTGTTTCTTTGCACAGGGAATTCAGCGCGCAGCATCATGGCCGAAGCGCTGCTCAATAATTTCGGTCGTGATCGTTTCAGGGCGTACAGCGCCGGCAGCCGCCCCGGCTCACAGGTAAACCCCCTTACTGTCGAAGTCCTTCAATCCGCTCGACTACCCATTGAAGGCTTACGCAGCAAAAGCTGGGATGAGTTCGCGAAGCCCACGGCACCACAATTGGATTTTGTCATCACCCTCTGCGATAGCGCCGCGGGTGAAGAATGTCCCTTGTGGCCTGGCCAACCGATCACCGCGCATTGGGGCTTTGAAGATCCATCAGCTTTTGAAGGAACCGCAGAAGCAAAACGGACATATTTTGATAAAATCTTTCGCCAAATCGCCAATCGGATCAAGATCTTCAATAGCTTGCCATTAACCACGCTGGACCGTGTGGCCATCAAACGCGAACTCGACGCACTCGGTAGTGGAGCGACGCAAACGAGCGCCACCGCTCCCTAATAAGCGATATGTGCTCGGGCCGGTTCGGCTCGAACACATGCCGCGCATCCGAACCTCTCCTCACGAACCCCCTTCGCCTCTTTTGTGTACCGCATATATGAACGTCCTTAATTCGTGCCGCTCTATCCTGGCTGAAGCCACTTTCAATCACCTTGCTCCCGCTGGCTGGAAGGCCATGAGTGCCGGCAGCCAGCCCACAGGCCAAGTGCATCCCCGGTCACTGGCGCTACTTGCGCGCGAAGGTATTTCAACAGACGGCTATTTCAGCAGGTCTTGGGATAACTTGCCGCTGACGCCTGACGTGGTCGTTACCGTCTGTGCCAGTGCGGCAGGCGAAACCTGCCCGGCGTATCTGGGACCGGTCATACGTACTCATTGGGGCGTTGAGGATCCTGCCCATGCTACGGGCGCCGACGAAGAAATCGACAAGGCATTCAATACGGCGTATCGCATCCTGCGCACCCGTATTGGAGCCTTTCTGGCGTTACCGCTGGCTGATCTGAAAAGTGATCCGGCACGCTTGAAGGCCGAACTGGATCGCGTTGGCGAGTTTCTTCCCTAGCGCAGCACTTTCATTATCCAATGCCCCTACCCCTGGGGCGCCTCCCCGTTTGTCGTAAAGAGAGTTCTCACGTGCTTGCAGCGTTATTGATTTTTATTGTCACCATCGTCCTGGTCATTTGGCAGCCTCGCGGCTTGAACATAGGCTGGAGCGCCTTGATCGGCGCGGCGCTTGCGCTGATTTTCGGTGTTGTCAGCGTCAGCGACATACCCGTGGTCTGGCAAATTGTCTGGAACGCGACCGCCACCTTTGTGGCGATCATCATTATCAGCCTGCTCCTGGACGAAGCGGGTTTTTTTGAATGGACGGCGCTGCATGTGGCCAGGTGGGGAGGTGGTCATGGCCGACGATTATTCGCACTGATTGTCTTGCTGGGAGCCGTGGTATCTGCGTTCTTTGCCAATGACGGGGCCGCCTTGATCCTGACGCCCATCGTCATGGCGATGCTGCTGGCGTTAGGATTCACGCCCGCCGCGACACTGGCCTTCGTTATGGCGGCAGGCTTTATTGCCGACACGGCCAGCCTGCCGCTCATCGTATCCAACCTGGTCAATATTGTTTCGGCGGATTTCTTCGATATCAGCTTTGCGCGATATGCCGCAGTCATGGTTCCGGTCAACGTTGTGTCCGTTGCCGCCACCCTGCTGGTTCTGTTGCTGTATTTCTACCGCAGCATTCCGGCTCGCTACGACGATAGCCAGCTCAAGGAACCTAAAACGGCCATTCGCGATCTGGCGACCTTTCGTGCGGGCTGGATCGTACTAGGGTTGTTGCTGGTCAGCTTTTTTACCCTTGAAGGCCCCGGCGTACCGGTCAGCGCCATCGCCGCCCTGGGGGCACTGGCATTGCTTATCGTCGCCGGGCGGGGGCACAAAATCAGCACGCGCAAAGTCGTCCGTGAAGCGCCCTGGCCCATCGTCATTTTCTCGCTGGGCATGTACCTGGTCGTCTATGGACTGCGCAATGCCGGGTTGACGGAAATGATCGCCGGCTTGCTGGACTATTTGGCCGGCCGCGGGATATGGGCGGCGACCTTGGGCACCGGTGTGCTTACTGCTCTGCTTTCGTCCATCATGAACAATATGCCCACCGTCTTGGTGGGAGCGCTTTCCATTGACGCCAGCCAGGCCACGGGCGTGGTCAAAGAAGCCATGATTTACGCCAACGTCATTGGCAGCGATTTGGGCCCCAAGATCACTCCTATTGGGAGTTTGGCCACACTTCTGTGGCTGCACGTGCTGGCACGCAAAGGGATGACGATTACGTGGGGCTATTACTTCAAAGTGGGCATCGTGTTGACCTTGCCTGTCTTGCTCATTACCCTTGCGGCGCTTGTGGTGCGGTTGGGTGCACTATAAAAAAACCGCCTGCGATTCATGCCCAACGTGTTGAGCCGGAGTGGCTCGTCCAGGCCGCCAGCCAAAAGCCGAGGGTCAATAACGTAGCGCATGCGACGATAGCCCAAAGCACCACACCGTAGGACATGGTGCTTGACCAAAGCCATGCGGCGGCGACAGGCGCAACGGCTCTGGCGAGCGTGCTGGGAAAGGTCAGCAAGCCGTTGATGGCGCCATAAGCGCGGCGACTGAGCATTTCGGGCACCACCAACCCGCGCACGATGGTAAAGATACCGTTACTCGCGCCATAGACTATACATACCGTGGCGATGATCCACATGCTCGAAGGCTGTAGCGCCAAAACAAGGAATACCAGGGGGAAAACAGCCACCACAAAGGTTCCGATGCGTCGCATGGAGATTCCCGAGCCGAAAATGCTGATCAGGACACGGCCCGCCACTTGGGCGGGGCCTATGGTGGCGATCGCCCAGACCACATCTCCGGTAGACAAACCGCCTTCCAGCAATAAGGGATACATGTGAAAGGTAAAGGCGGTGAACGCGCCCGCGTAAGCGGTCAACGCCACCATCAGCAACCAGAAAACCGGTTTTCGAAACGCCGCCCTGACTTCTTGCTTGTCGGTTGCAAGCGTATTTTCATTATCGGCATGGCTGGAATGACCGGCATCTTTTTCGGGCTGAATAAAACCGAAATGGGCCGCCGCGCAAATCAGCCCATTGATCAGGGCCAGCACCAGCAAGGCATCCCGCCATCCCCAATGGTCCAATAAGAACTGCACGAGCGGAATAAATACAGTGCTGGCAAACCCGCCCCACAGTGTTATCGCGGTAATGCCCGCCCGAGCCTTACCTGGCCCCACTCGTCGCGCAACGATGGCAAATGCCGGTTCGTATAACGCCGCCGCCTGCAGGGCGCCGATGCCTGCAATTAGCAGATAAAACGCCAATAAACTATCGACTTGCGACCAAAGAGCCAGCAACAAGCCTGCCATGAGCGATGCGCCGCCCATAAGCGCCCTGCCATGTCCCCTATCGACCGCGACGCCGACGGGATAGGCGAGGAACCCCGCCAATACCAGGCCAATCGTGGCCGCACCATATACATCGATCTTGGACCAGCCCAGTTCCACCATCATGGCTTCGGCGATGAGGGGAAAACTGTAGTACAGCGATCCCCATGCGCATATTTGGCCGATACCGAGCGCGGTGATGAGCGCGCGCGAACTCGCGGCCTGCGATGAGCAGCAAGGTTCATTCATTGCACTTATTTGCATAGTAGGGGCATGATCACGTTTATTTCACGATTCCGAATCGCACAAGCTTAATACATCCACAAAAACCAGGACAATTGCCTACCGAAGAACAAGCTTTTATCATCTATGTTCTATTTCCCGAACGATTGGGCAGAATGCAGGATTTAAACGATCTTTATTATTACGTCCAGGTGGTCGATCACGCGGGCTTTGCTCCGGCCGGGCGCGCGCTGGGCGTGCCCAAGTCGAAACTGAGCCGCAGGATTGCCGCGCTGGAAGAGCGATTGGGCGTGCGCCTGATCCAGCGTTCGACGCGGCGCTTTTCCGTTACTGAAATCGGGCAAACCTACTACTCGCATTGCAAGGCCATGCTGGTGGAAGCCCAGGCCGCGCAAGAGGCCATCGAAATCCGTAGCGCCGACCCGCAAGGCATCGTGCGTATTACCTGCCCCGTGGCGCTGTTGCATGCGGACGTAAGCGCTATGCTGGCCGATTTCATGGCCGACAACCCCCGCGTGACGGTGCACCTGGAGGCAACCAACCGACGCGTAGACCCGGTGGGGGAAGCGATTGATGTCGCCTTGCGAGTGCGCCCGCCGCCCATCGAGGACAGCGATCTGGTGATGCGCGTGCTCGCAAAGCGAACCCAGTGCCTGGTCGCCAGCCCTGTCCTTGTGACGCGTTACGGCTTGCCCAAGGCGCCCGCCGATTTGTCGGAATGGCCCAGCATGGGGCTGGGGCCTCCACAAGAAAGCCATGTGTGGAACTTATTCGGCCCCGACGGCAAGCAGGCGGCGTTGTATCACACTCCACGTTTCGTCACGGGAGACATGGCGGCGTTGCATCGCGCCGCGCTGGCCGGCATTGGCGCTGTTCAACTGCCGACGATGCTGATACGCGAGCAACTGGCCCAGGGCGTTCTAGTCAGCCTGCTGCCCGGATGGGCGCCCAGGGAAGATATCGTCCATGCGGTATTTCCCTCGAGGCGCGGCCTATTGCCCTCGGTGCGGGCATTGGTCGATTACCTGGCCGAACGTTATCTGGCGCTGGGCGACGATTGACCGACGTGGGCCTGGCTTATACAGCGGTTGCGGGCAGATGGCCGCGGCCATGCGGATCGCTTAACGTCAGGACGGGGCCCAGCGGTACGATGCCGTTGGGGTTGATCGTGGCGTGGCTGCGGTAGTAATGTTCCTTGATGTGCCGCAGGTTCAGCGTGGCGGCGACACCGGGCCATTGATACAGTTCACGCACATACCCCCAAAGATTAGGATAATCCGCCAGGCGTCGAAGATTGCACTTGAAGTGGCCGTGATAGACCGCATCGAAACGAATCAGGGTGGTAAATAACCGCCAGTCCGCTTCGGTAACACGGTCGCCGACCAGGTAGCGCTGCCCGGCAAGGCGCGTTTCCAGCAGATCCAATGATTCGAATAACGCCGTGACTTCGCGTTCGTAAACCGTTTGATCGGTAGCGAAACCCGCCTTGTAGACGCCATTGTTAATGGTGTCGTAGACCTGCGCGTTCACGGCGTCGATCTTCGATAAAAGCGCCGCCGGCGCGTAATCTCCGGCCTTGGCGCCCAGACCGTCAAAGGCCGAGTTAAGCATCCTGATGATTTCGGCTGACTCGTTATTGACGGCCACGCCGCGCTGCAAATCCCACAGCAAGGGTACGGTTACCCGGCCGCTGTAGTCGGCTTGGGCCTGCCGGTAGATCTCGTAAAGATACTTTGCGTCAATGACCGGGTCGGCCACTACGCCGGGAGCGGGCTCGAACGTCCAGCCGTTTTCCGCCATGTAAGGGTTAACGACGGACACACTGATCACCTCTTCCAAGCCTTTCAGCGCGCGGAAAATCAAGGTTCGGTGCGCCCACGGACACGCCAGCGAGACATATAAATGGTAGCGCCCCGCCTGTGCTTCAAAGCCGCCCTCGCCGCTCGGTCCGGGCTTGCCATCAGGCGTGATCCAGTTGCGAAACTGGGGATCTGTGCGCACGAAGCGACCGCCGGTGGCGGCTGTGTCGTACCACTGATCTACCCATTTGCCTTCAACTAACAGTCCCATTACGACTGCAACTCGGTGTCGCGAACTTCGCTGAACAGCTTATTGGCTACCTGGGCGATATGCATACCTTGGAAGCGTGCCCCCGCCAGTTCATTTTCAGAGGGCTGGCGGGATCCGTCGCCCGCGGTAAGCGTGCTTGCGCCGTAAGGGCTGCCGCCGGTCACTTCGTCCAGCCGCATTTGGCCCTGGAAGCTGTATGGCAGGCCAACGGTAATCAGGCCAAAATGCATCAGGTTGGTCAAAATCGAGAACAAGGTGGTTTCTTGTCCGCCGTGCTGGGTGGCCGTAGCGGTGAATGCGCCACCGACCTTTCCGTTCAATGCTCCCCGCGCCCACAGGCCGCCGGCCTGGTCCAGGAAGTTGGCCATCTGGGAAGACATGCGGCCGAAACGGGTTCCGGTTCCGACGATGATTGCATCGTACTGTTCCAGGTCTTCGACTTTGGCGATGGGCGCCGGCTGGTCCAACTTGTAATGCGAAGCCTTGGCGACGTGTTCGGGCACGAGTTCCGGAACGCGCTTGATATCAACCGTGGCGCCTGCTTCGCGAGCCCCTTCGGCGACGGCGTTCGCCATGGTTTCAATATGCCCGTAGGCGGAGTAATAAAGGACGAGAACCTTTGCCATGTGTGTAGCTCCTTCGAGAATGGATGAGTGACGATCGCCATATGCCTTGGAAGCCATTAGGTTCGCTGCCTCAGGTTTATTAGCATCGTTCAGTAATGGAAATGATAAAGAAGCGACGATGAAACTACTAGGCCGTGAAACAGACACTCATAGTTCCATATACAGAACGACCGGGGAGGGATGTTTGCTGCGAGTTCTGCGTCATCCGAGCCAGGCGGTCCGCAGGATAAGAAACAGTCCCGCCCCGACGGCAACGGCTCCGCTGACCTGGGCGGCGCGCTCGCCGGCCGGTGCGAGACGTTCGGCGGTAATGGCGACCATTACCGCCGCCATTGCGAGCAGGTCCATGACCCCGACAGCCAAGAGGATGGCCGTCAAGCCCGCGCAGCAGTAGCTGCAACGCAGCCCCAGGCGGACGCCGTGCCCCCAGGCCGTACGGATGTTCGCTGGCAAACTTCCGATGTATCTTGGCTCTTCCCTGCAACAGGCAAGGCGATGTGCCTTCCACTCAGTGAACTGGAGTGCGCCGGCGATCACGACGACCACACCGGCCAGGATCGGAACGGCGCGCGCCAGCGCCAGCCACTGCATTTCAGCTGCCGCCAATGCGGCGCCTAGCGGGAAAATGGCGATTCCAAGAGCAGTCCACACAAAGAAGTACCCAAGGCCCACTGCCGCGGTCAGCCGACTCAAACGCTGTTCCCCTGCTTCGCCGACGGCGTTACGGTAGCGCGATAGCATAGGCATCAAGGATGGCAGCATCATGGCAACCATCATCACGACCCACATGCCCAGAAACGACGCCGCGTTGTCGAGCCATGTTTGCCCGCCCATCGGCATCCAGACCGGCGCCATCGTCCATCCGCCTGGCATCGGCATCGCGCCCATCGTTGACATGGACACGCACCGAACGATCGTCACCGCGGCACTGATAACGAAAAGCAGCGACGGAATGACGAAGAAGGTTCGCTGGGAAACCAGCCACTTTTCATGGCTTCCGATCCTGTTTTTCGCCAGCATTGCTCTCTCCTTAAGAAGTTTTTTCGTTGCTCGCTTGCTCCTCGGCGCGACGCGGCGGGTGAGGGTTATGTGATAGATTAATATCAGGCATCGAATGGTGGGAGTGACAAGTGTGGCGGGATTCAAATGGACCTGCTGATCATGGCTGCGGCGCGCGCCCTCGCGGCGGGTGATCCGCTTGCCGCACTGAATCTGGTCGCTTTGCGCGACGAAGCGCCTGCGCTCGCGCTTCGCGGGATCGCGATGGCGCAGCTCGGCGACTTTATTCGAGCCAAAGCCCTGCTACGCAAGGCGACTCGAGCCTTTGGCCCGAAAGAGGCCGTGGCTCGTGCAAAATGTGTTCTCGCGCAGGCCGAGATTGCGCTCGTCTCGCGCGATCTGGGCTGGCCAGCCAAAGCGCTTGATGCCGCGTGCGCCACGCTCGACGAACACGGCGACCGGATGAATGCCGCCCACGCACAGCACCTCAAGGCTCGGCATCTTCTTCTGACGGGGCGTCTCGACGAGGCCGAGCGTACGCTCGGCCAGCTCGATCCCATGCCCTTCCCGCCCGCCTCCCGAGCCGTTCATGAGCTGGTGGTGGCGGGAATTGCGGTACGGCGCTTGCGAACCAAAGCAGCCCGCGCTGCGCTCACGCGGGCCGAGCGCGCCGCGCATCATGCCGGTATTCCGGCGCTGACGGCGGAGGTCGAAAGCGCCTTCCTCGTGCTGAACACGCCTGCCGTTCGTCTGATCGCGCCTGGTGAAGAAAGACTCCTTATGCTTGACGAGGTTGAAGCGTTGCTGGCGTCCAAAGCGTTTGTCGTGGACGCGTGCCGATATGTTGTGCTTAAAGCAAGCGCCGTTGTTTCGCTCGCAAGGCGTCCGGTATTGTTCACGCTTGTGCGCAAATTGGCAGAAGCATGGCCCGAAGACGTACCGCGAAACGAGCTCATCGCAACCGCCTTCCGAGCGAGGCTTATCGATGAATCGCATCGGGCGCGGTTGCGCGTCGAAATCGGGCGCCTTCGCGCCGAGCTTCGGGTGCTGGCGGACATAAACGCAACGAAGCAAGGCTTTGTGCTGATGCCCCATCGCGCGCGCGAAGTCGCCGTGCTGGGGCATCCCATCGAAGAAAAACATGCCGCCGTGCTGGCTTTGCTCGCCGATGGCGAGTCATGGTCGAGTTCGGCCTTGGCGCTTGCGTTGGGTTCGAGCCAGCGCACCGTCCAGCGAGCGCTTGACTCGCTGGCTGCGGCACGCAAAGTGCAGTGGTTTGGCCAGGGGCGAGCTCGTCGCTGGCTGGCACCTCCGGTATCGGGATTCACGACGACTTTGTTACTCCCGTCTGCGCTCCCCATTGATTAAGATGGAAGCATGAAACAAACAACAGCCAAAATCATTCGCGAATATGGACCTTTCCCAGGTATCGACAGCGTGCACGGGCTCACGTACGACGGTCGGCAAGTCTGGTTTGCGAGCGGCGACAAAATCAACGCCCTCGACCCGACGAGCGGGAAGATACTGTGCCCCATCGACGTCCCTGCCGATGCGGGAACGGCGTTCGACGGCCACCATCTTTTTCAGATCGCCGGGGGCCGCATCCAGAAAATTGATCCTGAGACCGGTCAGGTGCTTGCCACGATTCCCGCGCCCGGCGGCACCGGCAGCAACTCGGGCCTGGCATGGGCCGAGGGCGCGCTTTGGGTGGGGCAATATCAAGATCGGAAGATCTGCCAGGTCGACCCCCTGACCGGGGCGATTCTCCGCACTATAGAGTCCAACCGCTTCGTCACCGGCGTCACTTGGGTCGACAACGAACTCTGGCACGGCACATGGGAAAATGACATAAGCGAATTAAGGCGCGTCGATCCCCGCACAGGCGAGGCTCTGGAAAGCCTGGAGCTGCCGCCCGGGGTCGGCGTGTCGGGGCTTGAGTCCGATGGCAACGATCAGTTCTTCTGCGGCGGCGGCAACAGCGGCAAGGTGAGAGTCGTGCGCCGACCCAAGAGAAGCTCCGCGGCCGCCTTTGACCCTGGCAGCAAGTAGCCAATACCTTCCCGTTCGATCTAGTTCAGCGCAGCGAGAAACTTCTGCGCCTGCTCACGCATGCCGTTGGCGATCGGCGCCCAGATCCGTTCAGGGAAATCCGTTGACAATTGAGCCTCGACTTCGGCCAGTGCCTGCGGCACACGCTCGACCAGCTCGATCATGGCTTTCCATACATCCTGACCTCCGTTGGCTAGGGCCATTGCTTGCCAGTGTCGTGGCAGCATGGTGGATATTGCATAATGAACATTCTTTGAACGCAGGGCCATGGCCAGCTTCACGTCGGTGCGATGCAGTTGCCCCTGGCGCCGCCCCATATAAGGCCACACCGAAAGCACGTCGTATAACGGCGTCAGCTCATAGCTGCCGCCCCGCCGCAAAAAAATGGAATAGTTTTTTGCATGGCCGTCTGGAGCCGCCATCAACCAAAACATCAGTTGCGTCAGTTGAAAAATCGCTCGATCCACCTCGGCTTCCTGGCTTCCGGCAAGCAAATGCAGGCCATCCGCTATGCCGGGCCCGCCATCACTCTCGTATTTCATGCGAGGTGAAACGCCTAATGCCTGGCAAAAATCCTCTTGCGGCAACCGGGCGATCCAGGCGCCATCGTTCATCGACTCTCGGTCAAAGCGCTCGACCACCAACACCCGCTGATCCTCAAAAAGCCCCATCTGCGCCTGGGCCACAGGCAAACCCAGCGCATGAATCAATTGAGCACAAAGCCATTCGTTCTCGACTGTATCGAACAATTCAACCCGCCCCACGTTAGCCACCCGGCCGAGAGGCAGCTTGAAAATATGGGTGCTGGGTGTGGCCCCGCGTGGAACACACCATTGATCGCCCACACGCGTCAGGGCCGTCTTTTCCTGTGCGCCAGCCAGTGAAATACGAAACAACTCCTTGTCCACATGGCCCGGGGCCAAGGGGTCCGCCGGTACCGCACGAATCAGCTTAGCGACCTGGGCCTCGGTTAATGGCTCAGCGTCGATCCGGTCCCAACCTTCGGGCGTCGAGCCCTGTGGCAGTAACTGGACGGCTCCGATGCAGTCGCGCCCTATCGCTTGCAGCAACGCGAATGCGTCGAGCCGCTTTGCGCCAAAACGCCGACCGATGCGCTCACGAATTCGCTCGTTATCGGGCAACAGATTATCGAAGTAATTCACAACGACATCCCCTGTAATCTCCAGGGTCGGCGTAAACGGCAGCGATAAGGAAAGCGGTCGGGCGACGTCCGATGCCAGCCATTCCGGCGTATAGGCAAAACGGTGGCCCCCTCGCAGCACATGCCAGGTTCCAACGTGTTTGCCATTCATCCAGGCGTCGAGCGCAGCCATTACCAGCTTCCCTTCTTGGCGTGGCCTAGCCGATTGGGAGTCAACTTGGTGGCGCTGACATTGTTTAGAGGCAGGCTCGTGGCCATAGATTTCGCGGGAAGGGAGGCAAGCTGCTTCGGCATGGGCTGTTCAACCTTGATCGCCAGCGTTGCATGCAGCGCTGCGAGCATGGACATTAATTGATCCACGCTCACCGCGCCAGGATTGCCCTCGATTTCGGCTACGCGCGCCTGTCGGACGCCAATTAGCCGCCCCAACTCGGACTGAGTCAATCCCCGTGTTTTACGTAGCGCCCGCAAATATTCGCGTAACTGGCTATTCAAGTTAATGATGTAGTCCATGTTTATGCCTATTGCAGTAATTGATATATTGGCTTGAACCGATATAGGGGTATTATCGCTTATAAGCAATAAAAACACAATATTGGAAATATCCGATATTTAATATAAGTGCATTACAACACCGAATTGACGCGGGCCGACAAATCCCTGCTCTACCGCTCAGCTTTACCGCTTGGAATTCAAGCGCAAGAAACGGCTTTCTTGCGCTTGAATTAAGATCTATCTTGAATGCGTCAATCAACTTCTCCGGAAACGTCATGAATACGCCTTCCACTCCCAATTTGATGGCAGCCGGTTCAGCTTTCGTCACCGATGAGCAACGCTGGGCGGCCATACAAACGCGCAATCCGGCCGCGGACGGGCACTTCGTTTATGCCGTCAAGACAACAGGAGTTTACTGCCGGCCCAGTTCCTCGGCTCGTCTTCCAAAGCGGCAGAATATTGAATTCTTCGAGACCGATTCCGCCGCCGAAGCCGCTGGCTACCGGCGCAGCCGACGAGCGGTAAGCGACCAAACCGCCGCGGCGGCACAGCGCGCGTCTCTGGTGGCGCAGGCATGCCGATTAATTGAAATGTCGGCGGCACCACCGAGCCTGAAAGAGCTGGCGGCTCGGGCAGGTATGAGCTCCTTTCACTTTCATCGTATTTTCAAGGCCGAAACCGGCCTGACCCCCAAGGCGTACGCGAATGCCCATCGCGCCTCCAAATTGCGCGATGAGTTGGGAGCGCCAGGCACCATCACCGGCGCCATTTACGAAGCCGGATTCAATTCCAACAGCCGGTTCTACGAGGCATCGGAAGCCATGCTCGGAATGCGCCCACGCGATTATCGCGGCGGCGGGCAGAACGCGCAGATTCGCTTTGCTGTGGGGCAATGTTCACTGGGCGCCATCCTGGTCGCACAAAGCCAACGCGGTATCTGCGCCATTTTGCTGGGCGATGATCCCGACAAACTGGCGCGTGACTTGCAGGATCAATTCCCCAAGGCGCAACTCATTGGCGGGGATGAGCGCTTCGAGCAACGGGTGGCGCAGGTTGTGGGCTTTATCGAAGCGCCGGCACTGGGATTGAATTTGCCGCTGGACATACAAGGCACCGCGTTCCAGGAGCGTGTATGGAAGGCATTGCGGGAGATTTCGCCAGGTGTCACGGTGAGTTACGCCCAGGTGGCCGAACGTATCGGTTCGCCCAAAGCCGTGCGTGCCGTGGCACAAGCCTGTGGCGCCAACCACATTGCCGTGGCCATTCCCTGCCATCGGGTGGTGCGTCGCGATGGCCATATTTCCGGATATCGCTGGGGCGTGGAGCGCAAACGCGAGCTGCTGCAGCGCGAATCTCAAGACGAATAAGTCAGGAAATCAAGTTATGGGGTGCTTTCACGTTATTATCCGCGTGCTCGGCTCGGCTCGGCTCGGCGCTAGCCGCCGTTTGAGGCGTTGCGGACGCAGTGCGGTTCCTAATTGTCAGTTGCAAGGAAAAGAAAGATGTCGTCTCTAGAAACCCGAGACCGTTCGACGGATACCGTTAGTGCGTGGAAGGTGTTTTTCATTTTTCTTCGGCTCGGGCTCACCTCGTTTGGCGGGCCGGTCGCCCATCTGGGGTATTTTCGAGAGGAGTTCGTCCACCGCCGAGGCTGGCTCGGCGACCGCAGCTATACGGACCTCGTCGCGCTCTGTCAGTTTCTGCCTGGACCCGCCAGCAGCCAGGTGGGCTTGGCGCTGGGGTTGTCTCGTGCGGGGTACTCCGGTGCGTTCGCCGCCTGGGCGGGCTTCACCCTGCCGTCAGCCATCCTGTTGATCCTGTTCGCGCTCGGCATCTCGAGCTGGGGCGAAGCCGTTCCAGGCGGTATCTTGCAAGGTTTGAAAATAGCGGCTGTGGCGGTCGTCGCGCAGGCGGTATGGGGAATGGCGCGCAGCCTGTGCACCGACGCCCCGCGAGTCACCATCATGGCCGTCGCGTCCTGCATCGTTCTGGCGTGGCCGGGCGTCTGGGGGCAAGTAGGAGTTATTGCGATAGCGGGCTGTGTCGGTTTGCTCTTGTTCAAGCCAACCGAGGAGTCAGCCCACGAGCCGCTGGACATTATCGTGAGCCGCCGTACGGGCGCTATTTTTCTGGCGCTATGCCTGGCTCTATTAATTACGCTGCCTTTACTTGTACAGACCTGGCCCAGCCAGGCCCTGTCTATGTTCGACATGTTTTACCGCGCCGGATCCCTGGTTTTCGGCGGGGGACACGTCATCCTGCCTTTGCTTCAAGCCGAGGTTGTGCCTAACGGCTGGGTCGCCAATGACACGTTTCTTGCCGGTTACGGCGCCGCTCAAGCCGTACCCGGTCCGCTCTTTACATTTTCCGCTTTTTTGGGCGCGTCCATGACCTCGTCGCCCAATGGCTGGGCAGGCGCCCTGCTGTGCCTGATTGCCATCTTTGTACCGTCGTTTTTCATTGTGGCGGGCGCCCTGCCGTTCTGGGAGCAATTGCGCACCAGTCGACGCACGCGCGCTGCGCTGACCGGCGTGAATGCCGCTGTAGTAGGTTTGTTATTGGCAGCGCTTTATGATCCGGTCTGGACCAGTGCAATCCATCGCCCCACCGACTTTGGGCTGGCGTTATTGGCCTTGGTCGCCTTGACATTCTGGCGTTTGCCGCCCTGGCTGGTCGTGATCGGATGCGGACTGGGCGGCTGGCTGCTTAGCCAGGTTTGGCTATAGAGTTGCTTTTACTGCCGGGAACCAGAACAATTGCGGCTTGATTAAAGCCAAATCGGGGAAGGAACAATCATGAAGCTATTTCCAGCATTTTTATTGGATACTTGTTGCGCCGCCATGGTGAATACGGCGGGTGCGCAAGCCAAGCCCGTGGTTCAGTTCATCGCGACCGGCGGCACCATCGCCATGAAGGTCGACCCTGTCACCAAAGGTGTTGTGCCCGCGATTACGGGCGACGATCTGCTGCAGACTGTTCCTGGCGTGTCTGATTACGCCCGGATTGAAGTCAATAATTTTTCAAAGATATCGGCGAACTACATTACGGTGGATTGGTGGGTTCGCTTGACTCAGGCCGTGGAAGAAGCGCTGGCGCGCCCCGAAGTGGCTGGCGTCGTGGTGGCGCATGGCACCGACACCATGGAGGAAACGGCCTATTGGCTCGACTTGACAGTCAAGTCGAATAAACCGGTGGCCATGATCGGGGCCCAGCGCAACGCCTCGTCATCCGATTTTGACGGTCCCCGTAATTTGCTGAACGCCGTTCGTATTGCGGTCGATGAGCACGCGAAAGACAAAGGGGTCATGCTTGCGATGAACAATCAGATCAACGCGGCGCGCCATGTCACGAAAACGCATACCGGCAATGTGGAAACCTTTAAATCGGGGGACTTCGGTTTTCTGGGCGAGGTCTGGGACGATCGCGTCATTTTTTCAAATGCGCCGCTGCGCCGCCAACATCTCGATATCCGGGTCAAGGCGGACGATTTCCCCAAGGTCGATATTTTTCAGATGTATGCCGAAGCCGATGGCAAATACATCAAGTATGCCGTGGACACAGGCGTAAAAGGCATCGTGGTGCAGGCGGTCGGCATGGGGAACATGAACGTTTCCATGTTTGACGGCGTGAAATATGCCTTGTCGAAACAGATTCCCGTTGTCATTGCCACGCGCGTACCCAACGGTCGAACCATGCCGTTATATGGATTTGAAGGCGGTGGAAAAACCAGCTTCGATGCCGGCGCCGTCATGGCGGGCGGACTTAATTCCCAAAAGGCGCGTGTTCTGTTGATGCTGGCGATTCAAGATGGCAAAACGTCGACAGAAGCGCTGCGCAAGCTCTTCGAGCAATAGGGCTTGCATATAACGGCTGACGAAACAAGGCGGTATCGAGCGCTGGCGCGGCTACAGGCCCTCAATCGGCTGGAAAGGCAACGCCGAGGCCTGGCACAACGCTTGCTGGTCCCATGCGTGCGGACAAGCTCGGGAGAACGCCATGACACACTGGACACGCATTACGCTAGGCCTCGTCGCTTTATTGGGAATGTCGGCCCCCTATGCGCAGGGGCCCAAAGGCCCGTCCGGATCCGGTGCGATGAACGCCGAAAAGCAGGCGCAGTCGACGAGCCCCCCCCGGTCCGGCAATGCGCAAACAAATCGACAAAACACCACTCCGGGGCAGCCAGATTCCTCTACCGAGGGGACAGCCAGGCGGCACGAGCCCGCGTCGAATCCTGTCGATGCGGAAGGCGCGGCGAACACACGCTCCGCCAGCGGAGACAGCCGGAATGCCACGGCAAACACCGATACGCAACGAGATAAGCCCCGGCGGGACAAATCGACCGTCCCCTCGTCAAAGAAATAATGACCGGACGGAACGAGCGCAGCTCGCCTGCTCAGTCAAGGCCCTTCGGCGTAATGGGCCGAACGTTTGGCCAGCTAGGTGACGGCGGCCTTCCCGCCGGCGGGAACAACAGTTGCTGAACTCATCGGTCGCCATCGAGGAGCCAGCATGGACACCGTATCGGATTTCATTATCAAACGTCTCTCCCAGTGGGGAATAAAACGAATATTCGGGTATCCCGGCGATGGGATCAACGGTTTGATTGGCGCCTTCGGACGCACAACCGAGCTGATTGAATTCGTACAGGCCCGGCATGAAGAGACAGCCGCCTTCATGGCCTGCGCTCATGCAAAATTTACAGGGCAAGTGGGCGTGTGCATGGCCACCTCCGGACCCGGGGCGATCCATCTGCTTAACGGCCTGTATGACGCCAAAATGGATCACCAGCCTGTCGTGGCCATTGTAGGACAGCAGGCGCGCACCGCGATTGGCGGCGATTACCAGCAAGAGGTCGACCTTTTGAACTTGTTCAAGGACGTCGCACACGACTTTGTGCATGTGGCGAATAGCCCCGTGCAGGTCAGGCACCTCATTGATCGCGCGCTTCGCATTGCCATGGAGCGGCGCGCAGTAACCTGCATTATTCTACCCAACGACGTCCAGGATTTACCCGCGGTCGAGGTACCACCTCACGCTCATGGCACCGTGCACAGCGGGATCGGTTACACCGTGCATTCGAACACTCCCGATAACCAAGGACTGCAAAGCGCCGCGGAGCTTTTAAATAGCGGGAAGCAGGTTGCCATGCTCGTTGGCGCCGGCGCTCTGGATGCTACTCAAGAGATCCAGCAGGTCGCTGAAGTCCTGGGAGCCGGCGTAGCGAAGGCGTTGCTGGGAAAATGCGCCATCTCCGATGACCTTCCCTACGTAACAGGATCGATCGGCCTTTTGGGCACCAAACCCAGTTGGGAGATGATGAGCCAATGCGATCGACTATTGATGGTGGGCACCTCTTTTCCCTATGCCGAGTTTCTTCCTCAAGAAGGCCAGGCGCGCGCCGTCCAGATTGATCGCGATGGCCGCAATATCAGCTTGCGCTATCCGGTGGAAATAGGACTGGTTGGCGATAGCAAGGCCACGTTGCGGGCTCTACTTCCTTTACTGAAGGCCACCGACAGTGAGGCCTGGCGAAAAAATACCAAAGAAAACATCAAGCAATGGTGGAGCACTCTGGAAGAGCGGGCGATGGTCTCGGGCAACCCGATCAATCCGCAGCGTGTGTTTTGGGAGTTATCACGGCGCCTGCCCGAACACAGCATCCTTTCCTGCGACTCCGGATCGTCGGCAAATTGGTATGCTCGCGACTTGAAACTGCGTAATGGCATGATGGCCTCCATATCCGGCGGGCTGGCCAGCATGGGATGCGCCGTGCCTTACGCCCTCGCCGCCAAACTGGCCTTTCCCGAGCGTCCCGTTTTTGCTTTGGTTGGCGATGGCGCCATGCAAATGAATGGAATTAATGAACTCATTACCATTGCCGGCCGCTGGAGGGATTGGGCATCGCCGACCATGATAATCATGGTTCTTAATAATGGAGACTTGAACGAAGTAACCTGGGAGCAACGCGTACTGGGCGGCGATCCCCGTTTTAAGGATTCCCAGCTGCTGCCGCCATTTCCTTATGCCGAGTACGCAAAACTGCTGGGGCTTGGAGGCATACGGACCGATGATCCCGACCGTATCGGCCAGGCTTGGGACGCAGCCCTAGCGGCTGACCGGCCTACTCTTATTGAAATGGTTGCCGACCCCGAGATTCCTCCCCTGCCCCCACACATTACATTAACGCAGGCGAAAGCTTATCTGAAGGCCATGACGCGAGATCCGGCCGGGGTGTCGGCCATGCGCGCAACCATCAAGCAATGGTGGGCAGGTAAATAGTTCTACGAGGCGAATGTGACCCGGGCCGGTTATTTCAACCATTTGCGCGGATCCACCCGATAGTATTTTTCCAATTCACCGAACAGCGCGGGATGCTGTTCGGCCAACTGGGCCGGCATTTCAAAAAACGTCTCGGTGGCGACGGCGAAAAATTCGGCCTCGTCGGTCGCACCGTATTCGTCGAGCAGCGTTTCACGGCGATGCAATGCATCGGATCGTAATTGAGCAAATTCGCGCGTGAATACGGCGGCCCATCGTTGGTAGTCGACCTGGTTGCCCAGCGGTGGCGCACCGTTGGTCATGCCGGACTCCTCGTCCAACTGGTGCGCAAACTCGTGCAGAACGACATTATGTCCGTCAGTAAAGTCTTGTGCGCCCTGCTGTACGTGGTCCCACGCCAGGACCACCTGGCCATCGCCCCACGATTCACCCAACAGGTCGTGCTCGCTATAGGTGACGACTCCTCCGGGAGCAAGCTCGGTCGTCGGCACGACAAACACCGATGGATACACCAGAATAGAGTGCAACTGCGGATAAACTCGCGTCTTTCGATTCAACAGCAGTAAACAGGCTTGGCCAGCTATGGCGACGCGCATTCGATCGGTTATTTCCAATCCTGCGCAGCCATAAAAATTCTTTTGGAACAGAAACTGCTTGATCAACTGCTGCAATTGTCGCTGCAACGGAACAGGAAGTCTTGAATAAATGGGGATGTCATTTTCAAGAATAGAGATGAAATGCGCTGGAAAACGGGCCTGAACGGCGCGTTTCAGGCGAAACTTCGGGAGCCACTCGGCCAACGCTATCGCGGCGATCACAACGATTAAAGAGATCCAGAAAATCATAAGCAATTGAAGCATTTAACGTGCGAATCTACAATCACTTCACCGTACTCACTGGCTTGCTACTCTCACAGGTTACCCTCTTCATGTTCAAACGCTTTTATTCCATTTTCGGCTTGACGGCTTTCTTGACCGTCGCTGCGCCTGTTGCCGCGACGCCGCTTCACGACGCTGTTCGCAACAACGAACTGGCCGTCGCGCAATCCTTGCTGGCAAGCGCATCGGGCCGGGAATACCGTGAAGCGCGCGACACGACGGGCCGCACCCCCCTATTGCTGGCCACCGAGCTCAATCGCATCGAGCTGGCGCGTACCCTTATCAGCGCCGGCGCTAATGTAAACGCCAGCGACGCAAAACAGGACAGTCCTTATCTGCTGGCCGGTGCCGAGGGGCGACTCGAAATACTCAAGATGACACTCGCGCACGGCGCCGATCTGCACAGCACCAATCGCTACGGGGGAACACCCTTGATTCCCGCCGCCGAACACGGCCACGTCGAGACGGTGCGTACGCTGATCGCCGCGGGCGTCAATATTGACCATGTTAATCGTCTTGGCTGGACGGCGCTGCTGGAGGCCATCTTGCTATCCGATGGCGGTACAGATCAGCAAGAGGTGGTGCGCCTGCTCATTTCCGCCGGGGCCAATGTAAATTTACCGGACAACGATGGCGTGTCGCCTTTGCAGCACGCTGATAAGCGTGGCTACGCGGAAATTTCCGCCCTTTTACGCGCAGCCGGTGCGCGTTAATTCGCTATCCTATTTAAATCACGGAGCTTCCATGGCTAATCACGAACCCTTGTTGCGCGAAGCGGTGCGCCTGGCTCAAACCAATCGAGCTCGTGGCGGGCGTCCTTTTGGCGCCGTACTGGCGATCGATGGCCATATTGTTGCGTCTGGCGTGAACGATGTTGTACATAGCCACGATCCGACCACCCACGCAGAAATGGAAGCGCTGCGCGCCGCCAGCAAGAAACTGGGGCGTGCAAACCTGAAAGGCAGCGTGGTATACGCCAGCGGCCATCCTTGCCCCATGTGTTTGGCCGCGTTGGTGCTGACGGGCGTGGACGAGGTTTACTACGCGTTCGACAACAACGATGCTACGCCTTATGGCTTGTCGAGCGACGCCACGTATCAAACTTTACGTTTGTCGCTAACGCCCGCGCCGTTGCCCTTGATAAAGCTTGACATCGGCGTGACGGCCGCGCAGCTTTATGGGCAGACCTGACCGTTTTAAGCAGCGCCCGTCAAGCGATTGGTTTTGGCCGCCATGATGAAGTCGTTCTCGTGCAGACCCTTGATTTTTTTCGTCTGCCACGAGACGCTCGCCCAGCCCCATCCAAAACCAATATCGGGATGATGCCCTTCGGCTTCAGACAAGCGCCCCACTTTAGTAACGAAATCCAGGGCTTCTTTGAAGTTTGCAAATGAGAAATGGCGCTCGATCCGGGCATCGGCGTCCAAGGCCGTCCAGCCGGGCGTTTGCGCCAAATAGCGCTGAACCTCGGCAGAGCCAAGGGGAGGAATGCCGCCCTGACAGGGCGTGCAGCTTTTGCTGGAAATTTCATTGCTCATGGCGGTTTTCCTTTGCTTGACTCGTTAGCCTGACGAGACTTAGCCCGCTGGCCGGACCTTGATACGCTGCGCAGCCTCTTTGGCGCGGTCCCGGGCCATGTCGACATTCGTATCATAAGCCAGGGCCACGCCCATGCGACGGTTCGTGTAGCTCTCGGGTTTGCCAAACAGGCGCAGCTCGGTTTGCGGCACATGCAGCGCTGCACTTACGCCTTCGAATACGACGCCTTGTGCATCAACGCCACCATAAATGACGGCGCTGGCGCCCGGGCTTTTTAGCGCGGTACTGACAGGCAGGCCCAGGATGGCGCGCGCGTGCAGCTCGAATTCATTTTGCCATTGCGTAATCAGGGTCACGAGGCCGGTATCGTGTGGACGCGGACTGACCTCGCTGAACCAGACGTCGTCGCCCTTGACGAAAAACTCCACGCCGAATACGCCCTGCCCACCCAAGTCGCCAGTTATGGCCTGCGCAATATCCTGGGACTTTTTGAGCGCAGCCGGGCGCATGGGATGCGGCTGCCAGCTTTCCACATAGTCCCCACTGATTTGCGCATGGCCGATGGGCTCGCAAAAATGCGTCTGGATTCTACCATCGGCGCCCAGCGCGCGTACCGTCAGGAGCGTAATCTCGTAGTCGAAATCAATAAAGCCTTCTACAATGACACGGTTGTGGCTGACCCGCCCGCCCGACATGGCATAGTCCCAGGCTCGCCGCACGTCGTCGGGCCCGTCGATCTTGCTTTGGCCTTTACCCGAACTGCTCATCACAGGCTTGACCACGCAGGGGTAGCCGATGCCGCTGTCAATAGCTGTTTGCAGCTCCTCGAACGAATCACAAAAATGGTAGGGACTGGTGGGCAGACCCAATGCCTCGGCGGCCAGGCGCCGAATGCCTTCGCGATCCATGGTCAGGCGCGCCGCGCGGGCCGTGGGAATGACGCGCACGGTGCCCGCCGCCTCAAGCTCTTCAAGAGCAGCGGTTGCAATCGCTTCGATTTCCGGCACGACCAGATCAGGCTTCTCGGCTTCGATCAATGTCTTGAGCTGCGCAGGATCGCTCATGGTGATGGTACGTGCGTGGTGAGCGACTTGCTGCCCCGGCGCATTGGAGTAACGATCCACGGCTATCGTTTCCACCCCAAGCCGTTGCAGTGCAATCAGCACCTCTTTGCCGAGCTCGCCGGAGCCAAGCAACATGACTTTCGTCGCGGAAGAAGACAAAGGGGTTCCGATCTTGGTCATAGGAGACTCTCTTGGGCCAGATAAAAGGGATAATTGTACGTGCTGGCGCCCATTGGATAATCGCCCCGACGTTTCATATACGTTACAGTACTTCTGTAATGCTTTTTATCATGGCTATGGCAAGGAACGCGGAATAGATGTGGAATTGTTTAATCATCGAGGACGATCGTGAAAACGCTCACTATATTGCCGACGGATTTCGGGAAATGGGCCATTGGCCCGTGGTCTGTTACGACGGCGTCGAGGGGTTGAAGCGCGCCACCTCCGAATCGTGGGACATCATCGTTTTAGACCGCATGCTGCCCAATCAGGTCGACGGCCTGTCGATTCTGACGACGTTGCGGGGACTGGGAAAAAAAGTGCCCGTACTCGTGCTCAGCGCCCTCACCACGCTGGACGACCGCGTTCGGGGCTTGCGCATGGGCGGCGACGACTACCTGGCCAAGCCTTTTGCCTTGATCGAGCTTTTGGCTCGAACCGAAGCCCTGGTGCGCCGCTCCCAAAGCGGCCAAGCCGAGCGAGTATTGGAGTTTGCCGACCTTAGAATGGATTTGGCCACCTCAAGGGCCAGCCGTTCAGGCGTGTCGATTACGCTTCAGCCGCGCGAGTGCCGTTTGCTCGCCTACATGATGACGCATCCCAGGCAGATCCTGACCCGCGCGATGCTGCTCGGCGCCGTATGGGGATACCAGTTCAACCCGCAAACCAATGTCATCGACGCCGCGATCAGCCGCTTGCGGCAGAAAGTCGACGGCGAGCACGCTCCCCCGCATTTGATACATACCGTGCGGGGGGTGGGCTACATCATGTCCGATAGCGATAATCCTTTGGATAACCTGAAAACGGGGCTATGAACTTAAGCAAAATCGCCGCGTTCTGGCGCGGGCTTTGGGGATCAGTGGCATTTCGCTTAACGTTTAACTACGGTCTGCTGGCGGTTGGCACCACGATTATTTTGCTCTCGTTCGTCTATGTGCAAATCGTCAACGTCCTGCAAATTCAGTTTTCACGCCAAGTCACCATTGCCGCGCATCGTCTGACCGCCCTGGCCAGGCAGCATGGGACCACTGCCTTGCAGCTGGAAATCAACGAGCTGTTGAGCGATCAAACCGACATCGACGCGGAAATGTATTTGCTGGTTGACCCACACGGTAGAAAACTGGCCGGCAATCTGGATCCGTTTTCACTTCCCCCGCCGACCCGTGCCGTACTTGGGCCGGTGTCGCTGCCGGTGCCGCGCGACGGCGTTCATACTCCGGGTTTGCTCTGGGTCCAGCCCTTGGACGATGGCAGCATGCTGGTCGTCGGTCGCGACACGCACGACTTGAAGGAAATCAAGACCGTGATTGGGCAAGCAAGCCTGGCGGCCACCCTGGTGGCGCTTCTGCTGGTGCTGGCGGGCACCTCTCTTTTTCGCCGCGCGCTGCGCCTGCGGGTTGAGGCTATCCGCGAGACGGCCGTCCATGTCGGCACCGGCGAATTGACTCGGCGCATTCCCGCCGCATCGCACGACGATGAATTTGCGATCCTCAGAAACGAAATCAACCATATGCTGGACCGCATTGAAATCCTGATGGACGGCGTGCGCGACGTATCCGACTCGGTCGCGCACAACATACGAACGCCGCTGACCCGGGTGCTGGTGAAGCTCGATAAGGCGAAAAGCAGCGAAGACAATCCGCGTGCCGTCTCGCAGGCCATCGACTCGGCGACAGCGGAAATAATGGATCTGATCGCCATCTCTGAGAAATTATTGCTGATCGCCGAAGCGGAGTCGGGAGTGCGTCGCCAGACATTTCAAGCCGTGCGGCTAGACAGAGTGGTCGACGACGTTATCGAACTGTTCGAAGCCCTTGCAGATGAGAGCGATGTGGTGCTGGAACATGTTCATGAAGAAGAAAACGGCGTTGAACAGGCGGTGTGGGTACTGGCCGATATGGATTTGCTGGCGGGCGTTATCGTGAACCTGGTTGAAAACGCCTTGAAGTATGCAGGCGCTGCAGGACACATTACGATCAAGACAGCGCGCAGGCACGCCGCCGCGCTGCTGACCGTCAGCGACAACGGCCCGGGGGTCTCCGACGAGCACCTTGCTCGCCTGGGCTCCCGCTTTTATCGGGTTAGCCACGACAAGCCGGGATTCGGGTTGGGCCTGGCCTCGGTCCGGGCCATTGTGGCGCTGCATGACGGCACCATCGACTTCCGCAACGCCACGCCCGGCTTCCGGGTGGAGATCGAGCTGCCCCTGGCGCAAACGCCCTAGATACCCTCGGGCAAACCCGTAGCCATTCATTACCGAACGGTAATGTTTTGGTAATGATCCGCCTCGTATAAATGCCTGGCGTCCCCCTATCATTCTAGATTGCTCTCACCCCCGTTCGTTTTACGGAAAAAGGGGTGGGCAATATAAATACCGATAAGTAACGTAACCGTAATCGGAATGAAAGCAGAGGGGACAACGCCTGCCGACTAAAGCAGCGCCAATCGATTCATTCTTTCACGTTTATGACGCAGCGGGAGCGCCAGTAGCGCGGCGTGATCCATAAGGTTTTTCAGCCTTGCGTCTTCGCTTATCAGTCATTTCCACTATAGCTATTAACTGTTAGAGAGATTTCATCCATATGAGGCTTAAGAACAAGCAGGACTTCTGGTCCGGGGTCATGTTCGTCGTATTGGGCGTCGGTTTCGCCATCGGTGCGACGAGCTATTCCATGGGGACATCAGCCCGCATGGGGCCAGGGTACTTCCCCTTCTGGCTTGGCGTTTGCATGGCGTTGCTGGGTGCCACCGTGTCAATGAACGCCTTCTCTCCCAAGGCGGAAGAAGTCGAAATGGAAAAGTTCGACTGGGCCATCAGCAGCATCGTCATCGGCAGCGTCGCACTGAGCGGGCTGCTGTTGAACTATCTCGGCGTCTACATCTCCGTCTTTTTGCTGGTGTACCTGAGCAGCTACGCCAGCCATGTATTCAGCTGGAAGGTCGCGGCACTTAATGGATTGTTCATGGTGCTTTTTGTGTGGGTGGCGTTTATCAAGGGATTAGGTCTGATCTTCCCCTTGTGGCCCAGCTTTCTAGGCAACTAAGGGAGAGCCGGAAATGGAATTATTAGATCACTTGATGTTGGGTTTTTCGGTCGCAATGACGCCGGAAAACGTGGCCTACTGCCTGCTTGGCTGCTTGCTGGGCACCCTGATCGGCGTGTTGCCCGGCATTGGCCCGGTCCCGACCATCGCCATGCTGCTGCCCATTACCTATGTGCTGCCGCCCGTCGCCGGGCTGATCATGCTGGCCGGTATTTACTACGGCGCGCAATACGGGGGGTCCACCACCGCGATTCTCGTGGCCCTGCCGGGGGAAACCTCGGCGGTGGTGACGGTGCTCGACGGGCACCAGATGGCCAAGAATGGGCGGGCCGGCGCGGCCTTGTCCATCGCCGCGATCGGCTCGTTCTTCGCCGGCTGTTTTGCCACGGTCTTGTTGGCCGGTTTTGCGCCGCCCCTGGCCGAAGTCGCCTTCAAGTTCGGCCCGGCCGAATACTTCTCGCTCATGGTCCTGGGCCTGATCGGCGCCGTGGTGCTGGCTTCGGGCTCCCTGCCTAAAGCCATTTGCATGATTTTTCTGGGCCTGCTCCTGGGCATGGTCGGCACCGACGTGAACTCGGGGGTCGCCCGCTACGACTTTGGCATTCCCGAGCTGCAAGACGGCATCGACTTTGCCGTGGTCGCCATGGGCGTGTTCGGCTTTGCCGAAATCATGACCAAC
>LNAP01004493.1_pt1 | contig 29713 bp, 28 predicted proteins | sample 602601 | NCBI WGS metagenome assembly LNAP01 (sample SAMN02440304, study PRJNA202911) | soil metagenome | biome: Subtropical and temperate rainforests or woodlands; isolation source: soil samples (1 kg each in a 20% v/v slurry with milli Q water) were... ... | reverse complement strand
TCCCGACCAAGGCGGTGTGTCAACAAGATTTCCCGTATGCAAAAACGATTTGTAGCCCCCTACGGGTGAGGCTCAATCAACAACCTTTCCCGAATACCCAGAACTCCATGATTACGGCAATCGCCGCAGCCAGCATGGGGACAGGCGTTCCCAGGGACTCCAGGTAGCCAACGGTTCCCGAAAACCCGGTCAGCTTGCCCCATCCCGCCATGATGAACAGGATCATCATAAGGACACGAGCCAGCAGGATGATTTCGTTTTTCTGGCTCTCGACAAGGCTGTATCTCACGGCAATATCCTCTATCTGCTCAAATCGACTTCACCACAACGACTGCGCTGTGCTGCTGGACGCCCTGCAACCAGAGTAGTTGCTAAATTCAGGCTCGCTCTCATGCCGGAAGCGACTCCCATCTGCGTCTGGAGCCTTCGCAGGCGACGTCAGGAACAGCTGAGCCCGGTGTTCAGCGCTTGCAGGTCGGCAACATGCCGGTCAGCACCGCATCCCTGTCGATGAAGTGATGCTTGAGGGCAATCAGCAGATGGCCGCCGACCAGCGCACCGCAGAACCAGCCCAGCCAGGTGTGGATCATCTTCGCGAGGTCATACTGGTCAGGGGCCGGGGCCACCAGCGGCGGAAGCTGGACGAGGCCGAGCAGCAGGATGGGCTTGTCCGCCACCGAGCTCCAGTACCAGCCGGAGAACGGCAGGGCCACCAGGGCAATCACGTACAGCAGTACGTGCCCGATGACCGCGCCACGCTGCATCAGCGGGCTCATGCTGGCCGGCAAGGCGGGAGCCGGATGAATCAGACGCCAGGCCACGCGCACGACGACCAGAAACAGCAGGGTACTGGCCAGCGCCTTGTGCAGGATGGTCAGGCCATGCTCGGGATTCAGCTCGTCGCGCCAGTGAGTCGCCAGGATGCCCAAGCCCCAGCTGATGATCCAGATGGCCGCCATGCCCCAATGCAGCCACTTGGCGGTGGCGGTGTAACTACTCGAATCTGTGCTTGCCATGCTCGTTCCTTCTCCACTATCCGGCCTTGAATCTACTTAATTGCGCTGCCTTGTCGGTCGTCCGGGCGGGGACTGGTTCGGCGCAGGCGCACTCTTCCAGGAACAGGGCACGCCAACGGTGTTCGCTGGAGAAGGTCGTGCGGAAGGTGCAGAGGTGGGGAGGCGTCCGTCACCGGACGCCTCCCGCTGCCTGGGTCGATCAGGCAATCAGCGCGCCGATCTGGGCTTCAGCAGCAGCAAAGGCCTTGTCGGCACCTTCGGCGCCCATCGCCAGGCCTTCGGCGTAGACGAACTCGACGTCGGTCAGGCCGAGGAATCCGAGGATGGTCTTCAGGTACGGAACCTGGGAGTCGGCCGGGGTATCGCGGTACATGCCGCCGCGGGCCAGGGCCACGTAGACCTTCTTGCCCTTGAGCAGGCCTTCCGGGCCGTTCTCGGTGTAGCGGAAGGTCACGCCAGCACGGGCGATGGCGTCGAGCCAGGTCTTCAGCTGCACCGGCACGCCGAAGTTGTACATCGGCACGCCGAGGACGATGACGTCGACGGACTGCACCTGGGCGATCAGCGCGTCGTCGAGGGCCACGCGGGCTGCCTGTTCGGCAGTACGCTGCTCGGCCGGGGTGAACAGCGCGCCCAGGGCGGCCTCGTCGAGGACCGGATGCGGGTTGCTGGCCAGGTCGCGCAGCTCGACCACTACGGCCGGGTTCTGCGCCTGCAGGCGGGCGGTGATGGTGTCGGCCAGGCGGGTGGAGTTGGCGCCGGCAGAACGGGCACTGGCGTTGATTTGCAGAATTTTCATGGTCATTCCTCTTGGGTGACTGATTAGGGTGCTCAATAGAGCGGCAGTTCGTTGGGGCGCAGGTCGAACAGCAGCACCTCGGCGTTGTCGCCGGCGCTGAAGTCGATTTCGCGAACGTTGCGCAGGCGCGCACCGTCGCCGGCGCTCAGGCGCTGGCCGTTGACGGTCAGCGCGCCGCGCGCCACCTGGATGTAGGCGAAGCGATTGGCCGGCAGCTCGAAGCGCTGCTGCTCGGCACCATCGAACAGCCCGGCATACACACGGGCATCCTGGTAGACCGACAGCGAGCCTTCGGCGCCGTCCGGGGAAATGATCAGGCGCAGCTTTCCACGCTTCTCGGCAGCATCGAAGTGCTGCTGCTGGTAGCGCGGCGTGACGCCCTTGCGGTTCGGCACGATCCAGATCTGCAGGAAGTGCACTAGCTCCTCACGCGAGGCGTTGTACTCGCTGTGCCGGATGCCGGTGCCGGCGCTCATCATCTGCACGTCGCCGGGGCGGATCACCGAGCCGGTGCCCATCGAGTCCTTGTGTTCCAGCGCGCCTTCGAGCACGTAGGAGAAGATTTCCATGTCGCGGTGCGGGTGGGTGTCGAAGCCGCGGCCCTCGCGGACGCGGTCGTCGTTGATCACCAGCAGGTCTGAAAAGCCCATGTGCTGCGGGTCGTAGTAGCTGCCAAAGGAAAAGCTGTGCTGCGAGTGCAGCCAGCCGAAATTGGCAAGACCGCGCGCTGCGGCAGGTCTGATTTCCAACATGTCGTTCTCCTGCGTGCCGGCTGTGGGACGGGGAGCCTCAGATGGCCCCCCTGCCCCGCAGCTTCAGGGTCTTAGTTCTTGATCGCTTCGAGGGCGACGCTGATGGTCACGTCGTCGCCCACGTGCGGGGCGTACTTGCCGGCGTTGAACTCGCTGCGCTTGATGACCACCTGGGCGTCGGCGCCGATGGCATCCTTCTTCAGCATCGGGTGCGGCATGCTGACGAAGTTGCTCACGGCCAGGGTGACCGGCTTGGTCACGCCCTTGATGGTCAGGTCGCCGTCCAGGGCCACCGGCTTGTCACCCTCGAAGCGCACCTTGGAGGACTTGAAGGTCGCAGTCGGGAACTGGGCGGTGTCGAGGAAGTCGGCGCCCTGGATGTGCTCGTTGAAGGTCGGGAAGCCGGTATCGACCGAGGTCATGTCGATGGTGATGTCGACCTTGGCAGTCTTGGCGGCCTTGTCGATCACCACGGTGCCGGTGGTCTTGTTGAAGCGGCTCAGCTGGGTCGACATGCCGAAGTGGCTGTACGAGAAGCGCGGGTAGGTGTGGGTGCCATCGACACTGTAGGTTTCCGGCGCGGCCATCGCGGAGGTGGCGGAAACGCTGGCGGCACCGGCGAGAACCAGGGCGGCGGACAGTTTGGTCAGAGCGTTCATGTGGGATTCCTGTGGTGTCTGGGTTGAATTCGGGGTGGTTGAGCGGATTACTGGCCAGCCGCTACGGCGACGCGGAAGCTGACCTGGATGTCGTTGGCGACGATGTCGAAAGCGGACCACTCGCCCTCGCCGATGGCGTAGTCGCCGCGCCGCAGGGTGAAGCTGCCCTCCAGCACACCGCTATCACCTTGTTCGCTGAAGGTGGCGGGGGCGACGACATCGCGGGTCGTGCCCTTGATGGTCAGCTTGCCGGCGGCCTCGTAACGGTTGTCGCCGAGCGCCTTGACGCTGACCACTTCGAAACGGGCGGTCGGGAAAGCCTGGCTGTTGAGCCAGTCCTTGCCGGCGACTTCGCCATCGTTTTCCGGCGTGCCGGTATCGATGCTCAGCAGATCGACGTCGATGACCGCCCTGCTGGCTTCCGGCTTGGCCGGGTCGAAGCTCAGCTGGCTGGCGGTAAAGGTCCGGAAGCGGCCGTCCATCGACACGCCCATCTGCTGATAGCTGAAGGCGATGTCGCTCTTGTCGGCCAGCACCTGCGTGTATTCGGCAGCGAAGACGCTCGGGGCCAGGCCGGAGGAGATCAGCGCAAGAGCGAGAGCAAGGCGTTTCATGTTCATTTCTCCGTGCCGTTGGCGGTCTGCGGCAGCATGCGAGTGAGGATGTCGTCGCGGTCGACGAAGTGGTGCTTCAGGGCGGCACCGACGTGGCCGAGCAGTACGGCGATCAGCGCCAGGTTCAGCCCCAGGTGGGTGGTCAGCAGCAGGTCACCGAGTGCCTTGTCGCGACCGAGCAGGTCGGGGATCGGCAACACGCCGAACCACACGGTCTGGAAGCCCTTGGCCGAGCTCATCAGCCAGCCCGACAGCGGGATGGCCAGCATCAGCACATACAGCGCGAAGTGCCCGGCATGGGCGGCCAGCTGGTGCAGCTTCGGCATGTGGGCTGGCAGCGGCGGCGGCGGATTGCCTGCCCGCCAGGCCAGGCGCAGCACCACCAGCAGGAAGGTGGTCACCCCGGCCCACTTGTGCCAGGAGTACAGCTTCAGCTTGCTCGGCGACAGCGGCAGGCCCTGCATGTAGAAGCCCAGCCCCAGCAGCCCCAGGATCAGGATCGCGATCACCCAGTGCAGGGTCTTGGCGGTTCCGGTGTATTGGCGGCTCACGTTCATCGTCCTCGGTGCAGCGATGCGTTGTGGGCATCGGCGATGGGGAAACTTTACGCGTGCGCACTGATGCCAGATAGAGGACAATCAAGAACACTCTGTTGACGTGAGAATCAACAATGAACCGACTCGATGCGATGAACCTGTTCGTGCGGGTGGCCGAACTGGGCAGTTTCTCGGCCGCCGCCTGCCAGCTCGGCGTGGCACGCTCGGTGGTTACCCGGCAGATCGCGGCACTGGAAGAGCACCTGGGCATCAAGCTCATGGTGCGCAGCACGCGGAGCCTGTCGCTAACCTCGGCAGGCAGCGCCTATCTGGAAAAGTGCCGGGTGATTCTCGAGCTGGTCGAAGAGGCCGAGGCCGGGGTGATGGAGGAGCGGCTGACCCCCAGCGGGCAACTGCGCATCAGTCTGCCGCTCAGCTTCGGCTTGCGCCGGCTGGTGCCGCTGCTTCTGGAGTTCTCGCAGGCCTACCCCGAGATCAGCCTGGCGATGGACTTCAGCGACCGGCAGCAGAACCTGATCGAGGAAGGCATCGATCTGTCGATTCGCATCACTGGCCAGCTCGATCCGGGGGAAATCGTCCGCAAGCTCGGCAGCAGCCGGCTGCTGATCGTCGCCGCTCCGGACTACCTGGCCCGGCATGGACGCCCACAGCAGCCCTCCGGACTCAGCGGCCATGCCTGCCTTGGCTACTCGCCACAGGCGAACAACCGCCCCTGGACCTTCCAGATTGACGGCCATCTGGAGTCCTTCTACCTGCCCTACCGCCTCCAGGCCAACAACGGCGACGCGCTGGCCGCTGCCGCCGCACAGGGCCTCGGCATCACCGTGCTGCCGGACTTCATCGCCGCCGACTATCTCGCGGCAGGCCAGCTGGAGACCCTGCTGGAAGCGTTCGAGCCGCCGGAGCTCGGCATCTATGCGGTGCTGCCCAGCAACCGCTACATGCCTCATCGTGTCCGGGTACTGATCGAGTTTCTGTCGAGCCGGCTGGCTGCCGCGCAATCAGTCTTGGAGTGATGGCGACTCGAGCTTCTCGGCACTGCTGTCGTCGCTGACGACGTTGGCGGTCTCAGCTTGCGCTGGATGATGCATTTGGCTGAACTGGGCAGCCATCGCGGTCAGGCTGGCCTGCAGCGCTTCTGCCTGCCGCGTCTGCACTGCCACGGCATCCACCAGGCGCGCCACTTCAGCCTGGAGATCGTTAGCCCGCGCCTGCAGCACCTCCTTGCCTGACTCCGACAGTGCGAGTCGATTCGCGAGACTGGCGAGCTCCTTCGCCTGGCGTTCCAGGTCGGTCTGATGGGCGGCCAGATCCTTTCGCATCTGCCTTGCCTCAGTCACGAAGCGCTCGTTATCACGGTTCAGCTGAGTCAATTCGTCCTGCTTGATGATCAGGACCTGCTGCAGCTGGCGAGTTTCCACCTGGAGCTGCTGAACCTGCGCCTCGTGACGCCGCTGCTCCTGCTCGCGCTGCTCCTTGCTGGCCAGTCGATAGTGCTCAAAGGCATCACGGGCATGCTGGTGCTTCTCTTCGAGCGAGAGGATCTGCGACTCTCGATCGGCCAGCCGTACGCCCAGATCCTGATTCGCCTGATGCAGTCGGGCGCACTCAATCATCGCTTGCTGCAACTGTTGATGGTCTTGCTGGTACGCCAGACGCACCTCCTGCAACTGCGTGGTCAAGCCCTCAGCCTCCCCCTCCAGCTGCTTGATGCGGACCTCCGACTGATGGAGGCGCTGCAGGTACTCAGCGCGCTCCTGCGCCAACGCCTCCCGCTCCTGGGCCACGGCAGCATGGGCCTCTTCCTGCATCCGCTCCGCCAGCTGGGCGACCTGGATGGTTAGCTGCTCACTCAGCGATTTTTCCGGCTTAATCGAACCAATATCCGTCTCTTCAGATAGCGGTGGATGGTGGTCTTGGAGCCGGTATTTCCCAGCTCGACACGCACCGCATCGATGCTTGGATGCTCGCCACGAGCCAGCAGCGCGCGTCGCGCTTGCTGGACCAACGCCTTGTTGATGCCGCCCCGAGCCATAGTGTGCCCCTACGATTTGATACTGTGGTACATAATACGTAATTACATGGCATTTTTAAACCAAGAAATACCGATTTTCCAATTTCTACAGAGACTTGATAATCACGAATTACCAAGTGATAGGCCGCAATGGAGCGTGCGTAGCTCCGTTTTCGAGTACGTTTGGGGCTGGTGCCGGCGATGAATTGCGGTGATCGAGCCGTAACGCCCGAACGGCGATGCGCATATCAACTCTTGGGAGGAAAAGCACCGGCAGGCCTGCGCGGCCACGCGGAACGCCTCATGCTGCGCCCATCGGTCGCGGCAGTCGTCGCGCCGGCTGTGCTATGGTCGCGCGCAACGGCCCATGGGCCATCCGCCATCACGAGGAGTCACCAACAATGCTGATTCGCACCCTGAGCCTGGCCGCCCTGCTCGCCTGCGCCCTGCCGAGCTTCGCCCAGGACTACACGACTGGGGACCTGACCATCAGCCAGCCGTGGTCGCGCGAGCTGCCGCCGAATGCGCCGGCCGGCGCCGCCTATTTCACCCTGCACAACCAGGGCGCCCAGGCCGATCGACTGATCGGGGCCAGCACTTCGCGCGCGCAGAAGAGCGAGCTGCACACCCATGTGCAGCAGAACGGTTTGATGAAGATGCAGCAGATTCCGGCCGTTGACATTCCCGCCAAGGGCGAGGTGGTGTTCCAGCCGGGAGGCAATCACGTGATGCTGTTCGGTTTGGGCAAGCCGCTGACTGCGGGCGAGCAGTTCCCGCTGACGCTCGAGTTCGAGAAGGCCGGCAAGGTCGAGGTGCAGGTTGAAGTCAAAACTGCCGATGGCCACGCCGGTCACGGCATGCCCATGCAGCACGGCGAACACAGCGGCCACTGACCGTTAGCGCCCGGCAGCGCCGCCGCTGCCGGGCACCCTGATGCTCAGAGGTAGCGACTGACCTCGATCAGGTTGCCATCTGGATCGCGAAAGTACACCGACTCGATCGGACCCAGCGCGCCGGTACGCCTTACCGGCCCTTCCTCTACAGCCACACCCTGCTCCGCCAGCTGCGCCTGCACCTGCGCCATCGACCATGCCGTAATCAGGCACAGGTCGATGGCGCCCGGCATCAGCTGCCGCGCCTTGGGCTCGAACTCGCGGCCGGCTTGGTGCAGGTTGAATTTCTGCTGACCGAATGCCAAGGCATGCCGGCCCTCGCCGAAGACCTCATGGCGCATGCCCAGCACGCGCCGATAGAAATCGACCGTGCGCTCGATGTCCGCCACGGTAAGGACCAGATGGTCCAGGCGCTCGATCATGGCTGCCCCATGCTCAGCGGCTCACCGGCGTGCGCATGGTGACGAACTCTTCGGCCGCCGAGGGGTGGATGCCGAGGGTTTCGTCAAACACCTGCTTGGTCGCCCCTGCCTTCAGTGCCACCGCCAGCCCCTGGATGATCTCGCCGGCTTCCGGGCCGACCATGTGGCAACCGAGCACGCGATCCGTGTCGGCATCCACCACCAGCTTCATCAGGGTGCGCTCCTGGCAGTCGGTCAGGGTCAGCTTCATGGCGCGGAAGCGACTCTCGAACACCTGCACCCGGTGACCCTGCTCGAGCGCCTGCTGCTCGGTCAGGCCGACGGTGGCGATGTTGGGCAGGCTGAACACGGCAGTAGGAATCAGCGCGTAGTCCACCGGACGGTATTCCGCGGGACGGTACAGCCGGCGCGCCACCGCCATGCCCTCGGCCAGCGCCACCGGCGTCAGCTGCACGCGGCCGGTCACGTCGCCGATGGCGAGGATCGAGGGCACGTTGCTGCGATATTCGTCATCCACTTGGATGAAGCCCCGCTCGTCCAGCGCTACGCCGGCACTCTCCAGCCCCAGATTGTCCAGCATCGGCCGGCGGCCAGTGGCGTAGAACACGCAATCGGCTTCCAGCACCCGACCGTCGCGCAGAGTCGCCCGCAAGCTGCCGTCGGCCTGGCGCTCGATGGCGGCGATGTCGCTGCTGAACTGCAGGTCCATGCCCTTCTTGCGCAGTTCTTCCTCCAGATGGGTGCGCACCGCCTCGTCGAAGCCGCGCAGGAAGCGCTCGCCGCGGTACAGCAGCGTGGTCTGCGACCCCAGGCCGTGGAAGATCGATGCGAACTCGACGGCGATATAACCGCCGCCGACCACCAGTACGCGCTTGGGCAGCTGCTCGAGATAGAAGGCTTCGTTGGAGGTGATCGCCAGCTCGCGACCCGGGATCTCCGGCACCTGCGGCCAGCCACCGACCGCGACCAGGATGTGCTCGGCGCTGTAATGCTGGCCGTTCACCTCGACCTCGTGGGCGCCAAGGATGCGCGCATGCCCTTCCAGCAGCGTCACCCCACTGTTCACCAGCAGATTGCGATAGATGCCGTTGAGGCGCTGGATTTCGTGGTTCTTGTTGGCAATCAGGGTCGCCCAGTCGAAGCGCGCACCCTCGACCGACCAGCCGAAGCCACCGGCCTGCTCCAGCTCGTCGGCGACGTGGGCGCCGTAGACCAGCAGCTTCTTCGGCACACAGCCGACGTTCACGCAGGTGCCGCCCAGATAGCGGCTCTCTGCCACCGCCACTCGTGCACCGAAGCCGGCGGCAAAACGCGCCGCACGTACGCCGCCGGAGCCAGCGCCAATCACAAACAGGTCGAAATCGAATGCCATGTCGGTCTCCTTGCCATGTGCGGGAAGCATATCACCCGCCCAAACAAAACCGCCCTGCACCGTTAGGTACAGGGCGGTCAGCTATCCAGCGATACTGCGGCTCAATCAGTAGGCTTTGCCGGCCTTGTAGATGTTCTCGAAGCAGAAGTTGGTCGCCTCGACATAGCCCTCAGCGCCACCGCAGTCGAAACGCTTGCCCTTGAACTTGTAGGCGATCACGCAGCCTTCCTGGGCCTGCTTCATCAGTGCGTCGGTGATCTGGATCTCGCCACCCTTGCCCGGCGCGGTCTGCTCGATCAGGTCGAAGATGTCCGGAGTCAGGATGTAACGACCGATGATCGCCAGGTTGGACGGCGCGTCTTCCGGCTTGGGCTTCTCGACCATGGCGTTGACCCGGTAGATGTCCTCGCGAATCATCTCGCCAGCGATCACGCCGTACTTGTGGGTTTCCTCGCGCGGCACTTCCTGGATGGCGACGATGGAGCAGCGGAACTGCTTGTACAGCTTGACCATCTGCGCCAGTACACCATCACCTTCCAGGTTCAGGCACAGGTCGTCGGCCAGCACCACGGCGAAGGGCTCGTCGCCGATCAGCGGGCGGCCGGTGAGGATCGCATGGCCCAGACCCTTCATCTCGATCTGGCGGGTATAGGAGAAAGTGCACTCGCTGAGCAGGCGACGGATACCGACCAGGTACTTTTCCTTGTCGGTGTCGCGGATCTGATGTTCCAGCTCGTAGCTGATATCGAAATGGTCTTCAATCGCCCGCTTGCCGCGGCCGGTCACGATGGAGATCTCGTTCAGGCCGGCATCCAGCGCTTCCTCGACGGCATACTGGATCAGTGGCTTGTTCACCACCGGCAGCATTTCCTTGGGCATCGCCTTGGTCGCTGGCAGAAAACGAGTACCGTAACCAGCCGCCGGGAAGAGACACTTCTTGATCATGGGAGAGAAGCCTTGCAGGTGTGGGAGTTCTGATCGCGCAGTCTAATCAGGGCGCTCGCGCCTTACAATCACTGCCCGTGATGCATATCGCCCCGTGTGCGGCTTCTTTTCAATAGTCACCCTTCCCATGCGCGCGGGAAGACGACTTCTACATGTCGACTAGTGGGGAGAGCACAAGGTTAGATGTATCCATGCAAGGATATAAATTTCATTATGTTAAATTGCGCATCATAGAAACACGTATCGCGATCCGGTCATAGTCAGAAATGCTGAGCAAGCGCAGCGCCAAACGTCTCGCCCAGTGCACCAGCGAGCCAGTTAAAATTCAGGCGTAAAAAAGCCGACCTTAAAAGTCGGCTTTTTGGGGTGCCCCATCTTGCCCAGGATATCCGCGAGCAAGTAGGCGTATTCGGATCAGTGCGATCCGCTCGGCCAACGCCGGAACAGTCGCCTTGATCTGGACTCTTCAATAAGTTGCTGCGATCCGATCATTGCGACCCATAAATGAGTCGATGCCGACGCTGGTACTCCTCATAGGACAGCCCTTCTCGCTCATGAGCTGCTGAAGTTGCATCGCCTGCCACTGGCTCTGGCTCATGGATCCGTTTGCAGGTGCTGCACCGGCAGGCTCCTCCACGTGCTGTTGGCCCGCCCCCAGACCCTGCCGAAAAGCCGCCGATCGCGCGTATAATCGGCGCCTTTCAAAAGCTGCCGGGTTGCCTCCGGCCCTGACGTGGACGCCCCCATGCTGCGCAAACTGCCCCTCGACCACACCGATGACGACCTGCGCGCCGCCGTGCTGCAGCGCCTGGGCATCGCCGATGCCGAGCTGCTCGACATCCAGCTGTTCAAACGCAGCTACGACGCCCGCAAGAAGTCCAGCGAGCTGCTGTTCATCTACGCCCTGGACGTCAGCGTGCGTGACGAAGCTGCCCTGCTCGCCAAATTTGCCGACGACCGGCAAATCAGCCCTACCCCGGACATGAGTTACAAGTTCGTCGGCCACGCGCCCGAGCAGCTGGAGGAGCGTCCGCTGGTGGTGGGCTTCGGCCCGTGCGGCATCTTCGCCGGCCTGGTGCTGGCGCAGATGGGCTTTCGTCCGATCATCCTCGAGCGCGGCAAGGAAGTGCGACAGCGCACCAAGGACACCTGGGGCCTGTGGCGCAAGGGCGTGCTCAATCCCGAGTCCAACGTGCAGTTCGGCGAAGGCGGTGCGGGAACCTTCTCCGACGGCAAGCTGTACAGCCAGATCAAGGACCCCAACTTCTTCGGTCGCAAGGTGCTGGAGGAGTTCGTCAAGGCCGGCGCTCCGGAAGAGATCCTCTACGTCAACAAGCCGCACATCGGCACCTTCCGCCTCACCGGCATGGTCGAGAACATGCGTGCGGAGATCATCGCCCTCGGCGGCGAGGTGCGCTTCGAGCAGAAGGTCAGCGACCTGCTGATCGAGGATGGCCAGCTGCGCGGCGTGCAGCTGGAGAGCGGCGAGCAGATCGCCAGCCGGCATGTGGTGCTGGCCCTCGGCCACAGCGCCCGCGACACCATGCGCATGCTCCACGGCCACGGCGTGTTCATGGAGGCCAAGCCGTTCTCCGTGGGCTTCCGCATCGAGCACCCGCAGTCGGTGATCGACAAGGCGCGCCTGGGCAAGTATGCCGGCCACCCCAAGCTCGGCGCCGCCGACTACAAGCTGGTCCACCACGCCAAGAACGGCCGCACGGTGTACAGCTTCTGCATGTGCCCCGGCGGCACCGTGGTGGCCGCCACCTCGGAACCGAACCGGGTGGTGACCAACGGCATGAGCCAGTACTCGCGCAACGAGCGCAACGCCAACTCCGGTCTCGTGGTGGGCATCACCCCCGAGCAGGACTACCCGGACGGCCCGCTGGCCGGCATCGAGCTGCAGGAGCGCTTGGAGTCCCTCGCCTATGAGCTCGGCGGTCGCAACTACGAGGCCCCGGCGCAGCTGGTCGGCGACTTCATCGCCGGCAAGCCGTCCACCACCCTGGGCAGCGTCGAGCCGTCGTACAAGCCGGGGGTAAAGCTGCAGGATCTGGCCGCGGCTCTGCCGCCCTTCGCCATCGAGGCGATCCGCGAGGCCCTGCCGGCCTTCGACAAGCAGATCCGCGGCTACTCGATGCACGACGCGGTGCTCACCGGCCTCGAGACACGCACCTCCTCGCCGGTGCGCATCACCCGCGGCGCCGACCTGCAGAGCCTCAACGTCAAGGGTCTGTTCCCGGCCGGCGAAGGCGCCGGCTATGCCGGTGGCATCCTCTCCGCCGGGGTCGACGGCATCCGCATCGCCGAAGCCGTGGCCCGCGACCTGCTGGGGCTGCCCCACGACGCCTGAATGGCGACTACGTCTGCAAGCCGCTTCCTCCTGAGGCTGAAAACCTCCGGAGGCTCGACTGCAGATAGCCACGTACGGTGAACTGCGCTCCCCGCTGGCGCAGTTCACCGGTCATGCTTGCTTGTCACCGCTGTCGAGAGAAGCGCCCAGACGCTCTCCGACGGGTCAATTCAGGATGGGACACGCGGGAGTGGCCACTTGAGAATCTGAATTGCCTTGTCCAACTGGCCACTAACCTCTGCCAGCGCCTCGTGGCTTTGCTTGCCGCTGATTACTTCCTGAATCAGCTGATGCGCATGCTCCACCAGTTTGGTAATGGCAATGCGCTCCTGGTCTCGAGCCTCCAACTCCAGCTCGATCGCACGACTAGCATCCCACCGCTCGCACTCCCCCTGCGGGCTGTCATGGTTTCCACTCATCTTGTCGTCCATCGTGGTTCCCTCTTGTTGTCATTGTTATTTAGCGAGTGTTGCTGCCGCGGCTGCCAGCTCGAGGCTCTGTCAAGCTCGCCAGCAGCCCAGCAGTGGCCGGCCCCTACGCGAGGCATGCCCGCAATTAATTGGCCCCGAGAGTGCCGCGTGCCATGTATTTGCTGCCGACCACTTGACGATATCTGGAAATCTACTAAGAAGATTTGCCGTGAGTCATTGCGACGTTTTACGTATAGAAGTCTAGTGCATATGGACGCTTTGATTTCGAGGTGGCGAGACAGGGCCAGAACGGATGCGGATCCAAGCAGGAAGGTGGCACTGCGGGTGGAAACGACAAGCCCCGCGCTGGACGAAGCCAAAAAGCCCCCCCCCCGCAGCTACGCTTTTAATCCTGTTTAGGCGATGGACCGAGCGACGATTGCATAGGTAGCAGGCTGACTGCCGTCGCACAGAAGGCGATCCGCCTGACCAGGACCACGATGCGATTTGAAGGAATAGCATTGAGTCCGAGCACTGGGTAGTTGCATATGGTGCCTGGGACGGGACTCGAACCCGTATGCCGTTTTAGCGGCGGCGGAGTTTAAGTCCGCTGTGTATACCATTTCACCACCCAGGCCCTGCAACTGCGGGCCATTGCAGCCCGCCATACCCTTTTGCCACCCCATCGGGATATGCAACTGCGCAGTACTGAAATCCTGCGATTTCAGTAGCTTACACGGAAATCGTTTCCAAAACACCCATGAAATCCCCCGACCGAACTTCGACCCAGCCAACCTCTGGGACTCTTTTCTGGCCTACACGAGACACCTGATAGGGAGACTCACCAGAAAGCCCTGGACGCCCTGGCTATCCCCCCACCCTCCACAATTCGCTAACCCGTGTCGTAAAGCTCTGGCTCATCAATTCCCGCCGCATCCCCCAGTCGGGCGCGGCCGGGGCGCTGGCAGGGCGCATAGTACCCCTGCCCCACTTGGCGTTGATCTTGTCCATCACCTCCATCACCCGCTCGGCCGCGGCCGACTGCTCGGCGGTGAACAGGTCGGGCGTATACTCGCCGCACCGGCGCAGGTCGAGCAGCAGCACCTCGGCCTTGCTGAAGGCGAAGCCCTCCCGGTAGACCAACTCCAGACCCTCAGTCGCGGTGCGGATGATCAGCCGGGTATCGTCGGTCGGGTATGGCAGCTCGCAGATCACGCCCTTGGCGAACTTCGGCTCGGCCGGGTTGAACATGCCGGTGCGGATGCTCACCCGTACCTTCTTGCACAGCGAGCCCTGGGCACGCAGCTTCTCGCTGGCCCGGGCGGCGTAGGTGGCCACCGCCTCGCGGATCGGCGCCAGCTCATGCAGGCGCTGGCCGAACATCCGGCTGCAGCAGATCTCCTGCTTCGCCGCCGGCTCGTCCTCCAGGCCCAGGCAGGCGGTGCCGCGCAGCTCACGGGCGGTCTTCTCCACCACCACCGAAAAGCGCTTGCGGATCGTCCAGGGATCGGCCTGGGCCAGATCCCACGCCGTGCGGATACCCCTCTCCGCCAGCTGCTCGGTCAGCTTACGGCCGATGCCCCACACCTCGCCCACCTCCACCGCCCGCAACAGCTTGTCGCGGCGCTGCGGGTCACGGAGGTCCACCACCCCGCCCGTCTGCCGCTGCCAGCGCTTGGCCGCGTGGTTGGCCAGCTTGGCCAGCGTCTTGGTGCTGGCAATCCCCACCCCCACCGGAATGCCCGTGCAGCGCAGCACTGTAGTGCGCATCTGCCGCCCCAGAGTCTCCAGGCTGCCCGGCATACCCGACAGGTCGGCGAACGCCTCGTCGATGCTGTACACCTCCAGCGCCGGCGCCATGCCCTCGAGCAGCGTCATCACCCGCTGGCTCATGTCGCCATACAGCGCATAGTTCGAGGAGAACGCCACGATGCCGTGGCGGCGCAGCGTGGCGCGGATCTGGAAGAACGGCTCGCCCATTTTCACCAAGGGCTTGGCCTCGGCGCTGCGCGCGATCACGCAGCTCAGCACCACGATGGGCGTGCGCGCCAGATCGGGGCGGAACACCCGCTCGCAGCTCGCGTAGAACGAGTTGCAGTCGATCAGCGCGAAGGCCGGCTCAACGCGGCTCATGGCAGCGCACGCTGAAGCGCACCACACCCCAAATGGTCAGCTCGTCGCCTTCCAGGATGTAGCGTGGCGCATAGCGCGGATTCTCGGCGCGCAGCACCACCTGGCGGCCCTCGCAGGTGAGGCGTTTGACCAGCGGCTCGCTGTTCAGCGCGGCGATCACGATGTCGTTCGGCTCCGCCTCGCGCGAGCGATCGACCACCATCAGGTCGCCGTCGAAGATGCCGACGCCCTCCATGCTGTCGCCGGCAGCGCGCACCAAGTAAGTGTGCGGGGCGTGGATGTCGAGGATCTCGTCCAGGGAGATCTCCCGCTCCAGATGGTCCTGCGCCGGGCTGGGGAAGCCAGCGGGGATGCGGAAGCCGTACAGCGGCAATGGCTGGCCGCCGGGGACGAGACGGATGGCGTTGAGGAAAGGCATGGCGGCATCTCTAATACTGTATTTATATACAGTATTCGAGCCAGGCCGTGACTGACAAGAGCCAACGACGAGCGGGCGCCGGTCAGCCTCCGGCCGGATACCTATCGGTCAGACCCGCGACTTCGGATCGCGGCCGGCACCGAGGAGGAAGAGAAGTTGGGATGGGCATGGGGTCACCGGGCTGCCGCTCCTTCCGAGCAACGCCCCTCAATCCCGCCCACCATCGGACGACCACGTCGCCGTCACGAATACTTGAGGACCAGTTTCTCGAGCTTGGATTTGCCGATTTTCGACCAGGACTTCATGTCAAACCGGAGCTCTGCCAGCGCACACGTTGGCATGTTGGTGCTTTTGCCTGAAAGGCGCTGCACAAGCTCCGACAGCGTCGGGTTATGACCGGCCAACATCACGCGGTTCTGCTTGTCGTCCAGCGCCTGGATGAGCTGCAGCAGTTCATCCACGGCCCCCGCGTAAAGCCGTTCATCCTGCACGATGTTTTTACGCTTGAAATCGAGCTTCCTGGCAATGGCTCCCGCGGTTGCAAGCGCCCTTTTCGCCGGGCTCGAAAGAATCATGTCGACTACCACATCGCGCTCAGCCAAGCGCTTGCCCATCTTCACTGCATCCCTCTTGCCCTTGTCGGTCAAAGGGCGATCCCTGTCGGACAACATGGCGTCATCCCAACTCGACTGCGCGTGGCGAACCAGGAACAGCACTTTCATGGCACCCATCCTATTTGGCTCGATGGCTTGCCACTGAGACTAGCGCTGACAGCTTACAGCGCCATTGCAGCGGGGCGAGGCACCATGTACTCAACATCGCCCGCGAGCGGGGGCTGACCGACACGGAAGCCCCAGCGCCGCTGCGCGGCGGAGCAAGGCTTCGGAAACGATAGAGGAAACCAAACTGCAGACGTAAAAAAGCCCCGTAGATGCTTGATCTACGGGGCTTCTGTACTGGAGGCCGAGGTCGGAATCGAACCGGCGTACACGGATTTGCAATCCGCTGCATGACCACTCTGCCACCCGGCCTCAAAATGAACACTTTAACTGCAAGCATTCATCACGAAAATTGGAGCGGGAAACGAGACTCGAACTCGCGACCCCGACCTTGGCAAGGTCGTGCTCTACCAACTGAGCTATTCCCGCTTCGTGGTGACGGGCGCCATTCTATATGAACTGGACCCGCTGTCAACTCTTTGATTCAAAAAAGTTATTTCCCGTTGGCACCGTTGCTGAGGTGAGGCCAGGCGGCACGCAGGTACTGCACCATGGACCACAGGGTGAGGCCGGCCGCGACGATGAGCAGGCCGTAGCCAAGACCAACCCAGAAGTCCATGCGCGGAGGGTTACCGAGCAGGATGACCAACGCCACCATCTGCGCTGTGGTCTTCCATTTGCCCAGATTGGAGACTGCCACCTGGGCACGCGCACCGAGCTCGGCCATCCACTCACGCAGGGCCGACACCACGATCTCCCGACCGATGATGATCATTGCGGGCAGGGTCAGCCACAGGTTGCCGTGCTCTTCGACCAGCAACACCAAGGCCACCGCCACGATCAGCTTGTCCGCCACCGGGTCGAGGAAGGCACCGAACGGCGTGCTCTGCCCCAGGCGCCGGGCCAGATAGCCATCCAGCCAGTCGGTGGCACTGGCCAGCGCAAAGACGGCACTGGCCGCCCAGTAGCGCCAGTCGAACGGCAGATAGAACAACCCGATGAACACCGGGATGAGCAGCACGCGCAGGATGGTCAGCAGATTCGGGATATTCATCGGTACCTTTGATATTCAAAGAGTTGCGTCATTCTACTCACTGTGCAGGACAGCATAAATCAACTCTGCAAGCTTTTTGCTGATACCCGGGGCCTTGGCGATTTCCTCGACGCTGGCCCGCGCCAGTTCCTGCAGCCCGCCGAAATGCTTGAGCAGGTCGCGCCGCCGCTTGGGACCGACCCCCGGCACCTCCTCCAGACTCGAGGTGCGCCGCGCCTTGCCACGCCGAGCCCGGTGGCCGGTGATGGCGAAGCGATGCGCCTCGTCGCGGATCTGCTGGATGAGGTGCAGCGCCGGCGAGTCGCCCGGCAGGGTGAATTCGTGCTCGGCATCGTTCAGGTAGAGGGTTTCCAGGCCCGGCTTGCGGGTCACGCCCTTGGCCACGCCGAGCAGGACCAGGTCGACCACCGCCAGCTCCTGCAGCACCTCGCGCGCCATGTTCAGCTGACCCTTGCCACCGTCCACCAGCAGGATGTCGGGCATCTTGCCTTCGCCGTCCTTGAGCCGGCGAAAGCGCCGGGTCAGCGCTTGATGCATGGCGGCATAATCGTCGCCGGCGGTCACACCCTCGATGTTGAAACGGCGGTAGTCGGACTTCAGCGGCCCCTCCGGGCCGAATACCACGCAGGAGGCGACAGTGGCCTCGCCGCTGGAGTGGCTGATGTCGAAGCATTCCAGGCGCTGCGGCGGCTCGTCCATACCCAACGCTTCACCGAGCGCCTCCATGCGCGCAGCGACATGCTGGCGGTTGGCCAGCCGCGCCGCCAGCGCCTGCTCGGCATTGGTCACCGCCAGCTGCTGCCAGCGTGCGCGGGTACCGCGCACGCGGTGGCTGATGCTCAGCTCGCGGCCGCGCACCTCGGCAATCGCCGCAACCAGCGCGGCGAAGTCCTCATGCTCGCAATTGACGATCAGCTCGTTCGGCAGGTCGCGCTCGCTGCTGCCCAGATAGTACTGGCCGAGGAAGGCCGCCAGCACGTCGGCCGCAGCCTCCTCGATGGCCACCTGCGGAAAGAAGTTCTTGCTGCCCAGCACCCGTCCGCCACGCACGGTGATCAGGTGTACGCAGGCGCCGCCGGGGCTGACCATCGCCGCGACCACATCGACGTCGCCGGTGCCACCTTCCATGCTCTGCTGGTCCTGCACCCGACGCAGCAGCGCGATCTGGTCACGCAGCTCGGCGGCGCGCTCGAAGTCGAGGGCGGCGGCGGCCGTCTCCATGGCGGCACTCAGTTCGTCGGTCAGCACATTGCTGCGCCCCTCGAGGAACAGCACCGAACGACGCACGTACTCGGCGTACTCCTCGCGGTCGACCAGGCCGACGCAAGGCCCCTTGCAGCGCTTGATCTGGTATTGCAGGCAGGGCCGGGTGCGATTCTTGAAATAGCTGTCCTCGCACTGGCGCACCTGGAAGGTCTTCTGCAGCAGATTGAGGCTCTCGCGGATCGCCAGGCCACTGGGGTAAGGACCGAAATAGCGCCCCTTCTGCTTCTTCGCGCCACGGTGGATACCCAGGCGCGGGTATTCGTCCGCGCTGGACAGGAACACGTAGGGATAGGATTTGTCGTCGCGCAGCAGGATGTTGTACGGCGGCCGCCACTCCTTGATCAGCGTCTGCTCCAGCAGCAGCGCCTCGGTCTCGTTGGCGGTGATGGTGGTCTCGACCTGCGCGATGCGCGCCACCAGCGCGGCGGTCTTCGGCGCCAGCCCGCTCTTGCGGAAGTAGCTGGCCAGGCGTTTCTTCAGGTTGTTGGCCTTGCCGACATACAGCAACCGGGCCTCGGCATCGAACATCCGGTACACGCCCGGGCGAGCGCTGCAGGCGGCAAGAAAGCCGCTGCTGTCGAACACGGCGCTCATCTCAGCTGTCGACTTCGACCATGCCGTGGCGAATCGCCAGCACGGCCAGTTCGACATCGCTGGTAATCTCGAGCTTGTCGAAAATGCGGTAGCGGTAGGTGTTCACCGTCTTCGGCGACAGGCACAGCTTGTCGGAGATGCTCTGCACCTTCTGGCACTCGGCGATCATCAGGGCGATCTGCATCTCGCGTTCGGAGAGCAGGTCGAAGGGCGTCGCATCGGCCTGCGGCTGGAACGGCTTGAGCGCCAGCTGCTGGGCGATATCGGCGCTGATGTAGCGCTGACCGGCAAACACCTGGCGGATCGCCTTGATCATCTCCTCCAGCCCTGCCCCCTTGGTCAGGTAGCCCGACGCGCCGGCCTGCAGCAGCCGCGTGGGAAACGGCTCCTCGTCGCAGGCGGTGACGGCAATCACCCTGATGTCGGGGTGACTGCGGATGATCTTGCGGGTCGCCTCGAGGCCACCGATGCCGGGCATCTTCACGTCCATCAGCACCAGATCCGGCTTGAGTTCGCGCGCACGCAGCAGGGCCGCCTCGCCGGAGTCGGCCTCGCCCACCACAGTCACACCGTCCACATCGGCCAGCATGCGCCGGATGCCGGTGCGCACCAGGTCGTGGTCATCCACGACGAGCACGTTGATCACGCCATACCTCGGTAATGCCACAATGGCTTGTCTGGGAATCTTGAAATCGCCGGGAACCTTAACAAATGGAACCGGCAAATGACAGATCGCCCTGCCCGCCCTGGAGGATCGTCGGCGCTGTGCAGGCCGCGCCGCGAGTTGTTCGACGCTCGCATGGCCGATGCTGTAAACAACTCTGGAGCAGCCGGGCCGCAGGGCGGTAAAAACCAGCGATTAATTGTTGTTTTATGCGAATCTCGTCACATAAAATCGACGAATCATAACCTTTTGAAGACGCGCGACATCCGCGGCGCCCCCAGCTGCTGGCGTCGAGAAGCCCCCGCGGAGTTCCGCCATGAGCATCGACACCCGCAGCAAGCTGATCACCCTGATGATCATCGTGCTCGCCCTCCTCACCCTGGGCGCCACCTTTCAGCACGCCAACCTCCTGCAGGAGCGCGAGCAGGCCGCTATCCAGCTCGACGAAGCGCAGGCCGCCGTCGACTTGCTCGCCGACAGCAGCGATCTGCTGACCAATGCGGTACGCGCCTACGCGGTGACCGGCGACGAGCACTATCGACAGCTGTTCCAGAGCGAGCTGGACACCTTCCGCTCCCGCGAGAAGGCCGTCGACCGCCTGCAGGCATTGGGAGCGGCACCCAGCGAGCTGGACTTGATCGCGCAGGCCAAGCACAACTCCGACCAACTGCTCCACCTGGAAAGACAGGCCTTTGCCGCCATGGGTGGGGGCGACCGCCAGACCGCCCTGACGCTGGTCTATGGCGTCGATTATGTGCAGGCCAAGGATTCCATCGTGTCGCCGATCGATGAGGCCCGGCACCTGATCGATGTACGCCTATCCGAGCGAATCGCGCTGCTCTCGAAGCAGGCGCGACTGGTCGACGCTGCGGCGCTCGGCCTGCTGATCGTCACCGTACTGGCAGTGCTGGCCAGCTTGCAGCTGTTCTACCGGCGCAGGCTGATCGCCCCGCTTACCAGCATGACAGCCAAGACCCGCCGTCTGCTGGCCGGCGACGACAGCGTGCGCTTCGACGAAAGCATTCACGGGGCAGAAATCGCCGATCTGGCGCATGCCCTCGAGGACTCGCGCCAGGCCAGCCTGACCATCCAGCAACAGGCGAGCCAGCTGCACCAGCAAGCCCGCGAGCTGGCCTCCGAGCAGGAGCGCATCCAGCAGACCGTGGCCTGGTTTGGCAGCATCATCGAGTCCGCTCCCGACGGCATCCTGGTCGTCGACGACAAGGACACCATCGGCCTGGCCAACCCGAAGGTCGAAAGCCTGTTCGGCTACTCGCAGGGCGAACTGATCGGCCGGCAACTGACCACGCTGGTCCCGGGCGATGGCCATGACCTCTACGCCGAACTGCGCACCCGGGCGCTAAAGGATGGCGAATACCTGCCGCCGATGCGCCAGCAAGGGCTGCACAAGGGGGGCGGACAATTCCCGATCGAGGTGAGTCTTTCCCCTCTGCCGGCACTGGGTAGCAGCCCCGCCACGCTGTGCATCATGATCCGCGACAGCTCCGAGCGAGAGCAGACCGAGCGCGAACTGCAGATGGCCCGCATCCAGGCCGAGAAAGCGGCCCAGGCCAAGTCCGACTTTCTCGCCAACATGAGCCATGAAGTCCGCACCCCGATGAACTCGATCATCGGCATGACCCACCTGGCACTGCAGACCCGCCTGGACGCCCAGCAACACGATTGCCTGCGACAAATCCAGGGCGCCAGCGAGCAGCTGATGGCGTTGCTCGACGACATCCTCGACTTTTCGCGGATCGAGGCCGGCCAGCTGATGCTCGAGCACGAGCCCTTCAACCTGCAGGACCTGCTCGACTCGGTCAGCCAGCGCTTCGAGGAACCTGCACGCACCAAGGGGTTGCGCTTCATCTGCACGGCGGCGGAGCTGCCGCCGCGGCTGGTCGGTGACGCCGCAAGGATTGCCCAGATCCTCGCCAACTACGTCGACAACGCGATCAAGTTCACGCCCCAGGGCGAAGTCGAGATCAGCATGCGAGGGCGACGGGCGGGCAACAGCGAGCTCACCCTCGAGGTCTTCGTCCGCGATACCGGCATCGGCCTGACCGAGGAGCAGCAAGGCGCACTGTTCGACAGCTTCTACCAGGCCGATGCTTCCAGCACCCGCAAGTACGGCGGCACCGGCCTCGGGCTGGCGATCGCCAAACGGCTCGCCGAACTCATGGACGGCACGGTCGGCGTCGAAAGCCAGTACGGCCGCGGCAGCACCTTCTGGTTCAGCATTCCGCTCGGCATCGCTAGCAGTAGCCTGCAGCAATGGCTGCCGAACCTCGATCTGCAGGGTTGTCGGGTGCTGCTGGCCGAGGACAACGAGGTCAACCAGCGATTGGTCAGCAAGCTGTTGCAGCATGTCGGCATCGTGGTCGAGATCGCCGAGAACGGCAGCGTGGCAGTCGAGCGGGTGCGCCAGCAGGACTACGACCTGGTGCTGATGGACATGCAGATGCCCGTGCTCGACGGCGAAGGCGCCACCCGGGAAATCCGCCAGATGGGCCCGCGTGGCCAGTTGCCGATCGTAGCCATCAGCGCCAGCGCCATGCCGCAGGACCGCCAGCGCTGCTTCGCCGCCGGCATGAATGACTTCCTCCCCAAGCCGCTCAAGGTCGCAGATCTGTATGCCTCCCTGCGCCAATGGATCAAGACTCCGCCAGCCGCCCCTCGCGGTGCCGACTTGATCGCGCAGCCTGCTGCCGAAACAGCGGGGCCCGCCCTGCCGGCGATTGCCGGACTCGACACCGGCGAAGGATTGCAACGGGTCCTCGGTGACCGCACGCTGTACCTGGACCTGCTGCGCCGCCTGGTGGAAAGCGAGGAGAACACGCTGCGCAATATCCGTAGCGCACTGGAACAGAATGAACTGGTCACCGCCGAACGCCTGGCGCATACCCTCAAGGGCCTGGCCGGCACCGTCGGTGCCACGGCCGTCATGAGCGGCGCGGCCGAGCTGGAACAGGCGCTGCGCAGCCAGGCGTCGGCCGCGCTGACCGAGCACGCCCTGACGCGCCTGGAAACCCGCCTGGCGCCTCTGCTGAGCGACCTGCAGCGATTTTTCGTCGAGCACGACGAGCCGCCACACGCCGCGGCCATCGACCTGCAACAGCTGGCACAGGTCTGCCAGAAGCTGGCCGGTTATCTCGCGGAGGACGACGCCGAGGCGGTCACCTGGCTCAACCAGCAATCCGCGGCGCTGCGCACGGCCTTTCCCGACGCTTACCCACAGCTCGAGCATGCGATCAATCATTTCGAATTCGACAAGGCGCTGGCATTCTTACGCTCGCTGATGGCCCACCAGCAAGTCGACTCAAGCAGACCGAGAACAGCCTGACGATGGACGAGAGCAAGAAACCGACGATCCTGATCGTCGATGACAACCCCAACAACCTGGTGCTGGTCAACAACCTGCTCAAGCACGACTACCGGCTCAAGGTCGCCAACAACGGGCAGACCGCGCTGCGCATCGCCGCTGCACAGGAGCAGCCCGACCTGATCCTGCTGGACATCATGATGCCGGAAATGGATGGCTACGAAGTCTGCAGCCGCCTCAAGGCCGATCCCCGGCTGCGCGACATTCCGGTGATCTTCCTCACCGCACGTACCAGCATCGAGGACGAGCAGCACGGCCTGGAACTGGGCGCGGTGGACTATATCACCAAGCCGATCAGCCCGCCGGTCATGCTCGCCCGGATCCGCACCCACCTGAAGCTCAAGGCTTCGGCCGACTTCCTGCGCAACAAAAGCGCATATCTCGAGCAGGAAGTGCAGCGGCGCACGCGCGAAACAGTGGCGGTGCAGGATGCAACCATCGAGATGATGGCCTCGCTGGCAGAAACCCGCGACAACGAGACCGGCAACCATATTCGCCGCACGCAGAGCTACGTGCGCGCCTTGGCCGAACGCCTGCGCCAGCACCCGCGCTTCGCCGACTTCCTGACCACGGCCAACATCGAGTTGCTGTTCAAGTCGGCGCCGCTGCACGACATCGGCAAGATCGGCATACCCGACAGCATCCTGCTCAAGCCCGGCCGCCTCGACCAGCGCGAGTTCGACGTGATGAAGACCCATGCCCGTCTCGGCGGCGAGGCCATCGCCCAGGCCGAGCGCATGACCGGCCGGCCGGTGCCCTTCCTGCACATTGCCAAGGAAATCGCCTACAGCCACCACGAGAAATGGGACGGCAGCGGCTACCCGCAGGGCTTGGTCGGTGACGCCATCCCGATCTCGGCCCGCCTGATGGCCATCGCCGATGTCTACGACGCGCTGATCAGCAGCCGCGTCTACAAGGCGCCGATGGTCCACGAGGAAGCGGTGAAGATCATCAGCGCCGGCAAGAGCAGCCATTTCGACCCGGATATCGTCGATGCCTTCCTCGAACTGCATGAAGTTTTCCGTGAGATCGCTGCCCGCTATGCCGATCAGCCGGAAACCGCGCCTCTCGATCACGCCGAGGCCTGAAGGGTGCCGGCCTCCGCGACGACTCAGCAAGCCGAAGCAGTCCCTTTGGCCGCAGCGGGAGCCGCGCCGCCCCCGCTGCCGAGCACGCGGCCGGCGGCCGGCGCCAGCTGGCGTGAAGGCCCGCTCGCCTACGCGCTGATTCTCGGCCTTACCCTGACCCTGATCGCGGCCCTGTGGGCCGGCGTGGCGCTCAAGGCCGAGCACGAAAAGGCCAATACCGAACAGGAGCTGAAGCGCAACACGCTGAACCTGGCGCGCGCCTTCGAGGCCCACGCGGTACGCACCATCACCAGCGCCGACCAGACGCTGCGCTTTCTCCAGCATCAGTACGAGCGGCATGGCAAGCAGATCGACATCCGCGGCTTCGTCCGCGACGGCCTGATCATCAGCAATATCTTCAATCAGCTGGGCATCATCGACGAACATGGCATCTACATCCTGTCCGACCTGGCCGAGCACAAGCTGATCGACCTTTCCGACCGCGAGCATTTTCGCGTCCATCGCGATCACCCCAGCGACCAGCTGTGGGTCAGCAAGCCGGTGCTCGGCCGCGCCACCGGCAAGTGGTCGATCCAGATGACCCGGCGCATCGACAAGCCGGATGGCAGCTTCGGCGGCGTGGCAGTGATCTCCATCGATCCCTTCTACTTCACCAGCCTGTACAACGACATGGAAATCGGCCGCGACGGCATCATCACCATGGCCGGCTTCGACGGCATCGTGCGTGCCCGACGTTCCGGCCGGGACACCGACCCGGCGGTCAACATCGGCCGGGACATTTCCGACTCGCCGCTGTTCGACTTGCTGAAGACGCAGCACCAGGGGCACTACATCACCACCAGCAAGATCGACGGCATCGAGCGGGTCCACAGCTTCCGCAAGCTCGAGGGCCTGCCGCTGGCGGTGCTGGTCGGCGTGGGCCGCGAGGAAGGCATGGCCGACTATCTGCAACGTCGCGAGCAGTACTTCCAGTTCGCGGGCCTGATGTCGACAGTCATGCTGCTGTTCGGCCTTCTCGCCGTCAGCCTGCTGCAGCGCCAGCGCACCATCTCCAATCATCTGCGCGTCAGCCAGGCCAAGGCCGAGTCGGCCAACCGCCTCAAGTCCGAATTCCTGGCCTCGATGTCGCACGAACTGCGCACGCCGCTCAACGGCATCATCGGCTACGCCGAATACCTGCAGGAAACCGCCGGCGACCCCAGCAGCCGCGAGTTCGCCGGCATCATCCACAAGAGCAGTCGGCACCTGCTGGAACTGGTCAACGACATCCTCGACCAGGCCAGCATCGAAGCCGGCAAGATGCAGCTGCACCTCGCCGAGGAAGACCTGTCCGCCCTGGTCCGGGATGCCATCGACATGCAGTGGGCCTTCGCCGAGAGCAAGGGCCTGACCCTGGCGGCCCGACTGCAAGCCGACCTGCCGACCACCCTGCGCTGCGACCGCACGCGCCTGCTGCAGGTACTCAGCAACCTGCTGCACAATGCACTCAAGTTTACCGACGCCGGTCATGTGTCCCTGCTGGTGTCGCAGGCCGATGGCTACCTGTGCCTCGCGGTCGAGGACTCCGGCCCCGGGATCGCCCTGGACCAGCAGGAAGTGATCTTCGAGCGCTTCCGCCAGATCGACACCTTCGTTACCCGCCAGCACGCCGGCACCGGCCTCGGGCTGGCCCTCTCACGCGAGCTGGTGGCCATCATGGGCGGCAGCATCACCCTGCATTCCGCACCGGGCCGGGGCAGTACCTTCGAGGTACGCCTGCCGCTGCATCCCCTGGAGAACCGATGAAAGTCCTGCTGGTCGACGACACCGCCTTCAACCGCACCCTGCCCCGGGTCCTGCTGCAGCGCTATGGCTGCAGCGTGGTCGAGTGCGACAACGGCACGGATGCCCTGCGGATGGCCAGCAGCGAGCAATTCGACTGTGTCCTGCTCGACATCATGATGCCGGGCATGTCCGGCACCGAGGTATGCCAGCGCCTGCGCAGCGACCCGGCCCTCGCCGGGCTGCGCATCATTGCCTACACCGCCCACGCCCTGCCGGCGGAAATCCAGGAAATCATGGCCGCCGGCTTCGACGACATCCTGGTCAAGCCGATCGACATCCGGACCTTGCTGGCCAAGGTGGGCATCGATCCGGACTGATTGACGCCGCTGACGGGCCAAGGGGATCGGCTGGCGCTCCCGTGGGGTGACAGCCGGCAAGCGGAGCAGCGGCTTTGCTCGCCTCCCCCGCTCGGCTGGCGCAGGTGAAGCCGCGCGGAACAAGCACCGGAGTCTAGAACTCGAGCTGCGCGCTGAAGTACAGCTGCCGGCGGTCGTCGTAGAGGTTTTCCCGCCAGGTCAGGGGTTCGTCGTCCAGCCGCTGTTGCAGCACGCCGGCCAGTTCGAGTTCGGTCGCGCCCAGGCGGAGACGTTTGGCCAGCCGCAGGTCGAGCCGTTCGAAACGGCGTTCGTTGAGCAGGTCGGCGCCGTAGTAGAACAGGCTGCTCGACCAGCCGCGTCCCCAGTCACGCATCCAGCCGCCGGAACCGCTGTAGCGGGCAGTCAGGCGGCGATCAATCTTGGCCGTGGCGGCGAAATCGACGTAGGCATAGGTCAGACGCAGGCGGTCGGCACTGTCGATTTGCCAGTCGATCTCGGTTTCCGCGCCGCGGAACCACATCTGGTTGTCGTTGCTCGGCCGGAATTCGGTGATGTCCAGTGGTTCACTGATCATCTGGTGGATTTCTTCGTGGAACACCCTGATGTCGATGCGCAGACCGAAGTCGAACTGACCGTTGTAGCCGATCTCCCGCGAACGCATGATTTCCTGGTCGAGATTCTTCGGCCCGTTGGCGTAGGCGTAGTAGTAGGCCGAGTCGCGGCCCGCGGCGTCTCCGGAGAGGTTTTCCATGCGGTAACGCCACTGCACCCGGTCCTCGAACATGTCCGGTGAGCGCACCGCCTCCGAGTAGACGAAACGCAGGCCGTGGCGCGGGGTGATCAGATAGTTGAGGGCCACGCGCGGCGTCAGTGAGTCGCCACTGAACTTGTCCTGTTCGTACATCGCGCCGCCCTGCAGGACGATGTGCTCGTTGAGGTACCACTCCAGATGACCGAACAGCCGCCAGATATCGTTGCTGAGGCGGCCGTCGAAGTAGGTTTCCGAGCTGCTAATGTCACGACGGTAGCTGGCGCCGCTGAGCAGACGCAGGTTGTCCGTGAGGCTCAGCGTATCCTGGACCTCCAGGTCGAAGCGGGTTTCGTCGATGTTGTTGTTGATATCGCCGCACACGGGAGCGCGGAGTGCGGCGCCGTCTGGCCCGGTGTAGTTGTCGCGGATGACTCTGGCCAGAGCCCGCTCCTGCCCCTTGAGCAAGGTCTCAACGGCATCGCCTCGGCCTTTTCTGAGCAGGCGTGCCAGCGTATCCACGCTGTCCGGGTTCAGGGCGAACAGCTGGCTCACCTCGGGGGTGAAGGACAGGGCGAGGTCGCAGGCCCGCCACTCCTGGCGGCGTTCCCAGCGCTGGGCACTGGCCTGCACCTGCACGTTGTGGTCGGCGCTGGCGTCGAGGCTCCAGCGCACGGAGCCGGCATAATCGCGGGCTACCACATCCTTGTCGGTGTCACCGCGCGGGACCACGTTTCTGATCAGCGCCTCTTCATCGGAGTAATAGTTGCGCTGGTTGCTGCCTTCCTTGGCCGCCACTTGCCAGTCCAGGCTCTGCTCGTCGTTCAGGACATGGCTGGCGCTCAGCTGGAAGCGCGTGCTGCGCCGACTATCGCGGTATTTTTCGCCCTCATCGGTATGGTGGAAGCCATTGTCCTCCTGCCCGGAGAGCGACAAGCGAAAATCGCCGCTGCCGGCGTGGAAGCCTTCGCTGGCGTACCAGTCGTCAACGCCGCGCTCGCCGCGGGTGTACTTCAGGCGGGTGCCCTGGCTATCTGCTGGACGGCGGGTGGTGATGCTGATGACCCCGGCCAGGGCATTGGCGCCATAACTGACGGTGTTCGGCCCGCGAAACACCTCGATACGCTCGATGTCTTCGATGGCCAGGGGCAGGTCCGTCCAGTCCACGGTGGCCAGGCCAGGCCGGTACACCGAGCGGCCGTCGACCAGCACCTGCAGGCGGCGGGCCTCGCTGACGCGGCCGCCGTGATAGTTGACCGTGCTCAGGTTGCCCTTGGTGTAGCCGACCATCATCCCCGGCACCAGGCGCATCAGCTCGGGAATGTCGCGCGCGCCGGTGGCCTGGATCAGCGCACGATCGAGCACCGTGACGCTGCCTGGCACCGCCGCAGGGGATTGCTTGAGCCGGGTAGCAGTGAGCACCTCGGGCAGCTGTTCGCCGTCAAGAAACAGGTCGGCGGCCTGCCCGGCCGGGCTGGCGAGCAGGCAGGGCAACAAGGTAGGCAAGGCGAAACGGCGGGCAATGGACACTGGCAATCTTCGCGGGCAGGACAAAATGGCGGGATTCTAACCGAGCGCACCGCCGTAGTCTGTGACGAAAAAGCGTTCAGCCAAGACCATCGTTAACCGCTGGCCCCGGACAAGGTCAGGCTGTGTACAGCCGGCTGCTCATTCGGCGAGCAAATCCTGAGTTCACGAGGTTGTCGCGGGTCTCGCCCCAGGCGCTCGAGCTTCGAGGCCACCAGGAGGTCCGCAGTGAAACACGAGCAAGACACTGGTCATCTGCTGTTCGCCAGATTGAAATCATCCACACGGAAAATAGGGGTAACAACACACAGCAACGAGGTTGGCCTCCAATGTCTCGCGACGTTCGAAAGCTGCAGATCGTCAATCGTCTCGGCGGCGCACGTGCACTGATCACCTACATGGACCACAACCGTGTGGAAACGGCGAAAACCCGCCCTACCCAGAAGACAGAGGTGCTCGCCGACTTCATCGTGCTGCTGGGGTACGATGAAGATCTCTGGCGGCACCCCGATACCGGCGCGCAATACCCTCACGCCCCGAACGCCTGGGCCTACTGCCCAGAGTGACGCCGCAGCTTAACGGCAGGGAAGACGGGCGCAGCCCAGCGGACAGCCGAGATCCCTCTCCAGTTGCAGCGTGGCATGGCTGATGCCGAAGTGCTCGTGCAACTCGTGGGCGATGCCCTGCAGGAAGCGGTCATCCTCGGGCAGCGGATTCATGGCCATGTGCGCGGTCAGCGCCACCTCGGCGGTACTCATCGCCCACACGTGCAGATCGTGCACGTCGCAGACGCCCGGCTGCTCCAGCAGGTACTGGCGCACCGCCGGCAGGTCGACGTGCTCCGGCACGCCGTCGAACAGCAGGTGCAGCGACTGGCGGAACAGCGACCAGGTGCCGAGCACGATCACCACAGCGATCGCCAGACTGACCAGCGGATCGATCCAGCTCCAGCCCTGCCACAGATACAGCCCCCCGGCCAGCACCACACCAATCGACACCAGGGCGTCGGCCGCCATGTGCAGGAAGGCGCCACGCAGGTTGAGGTCGCTGCGGCTGCCGGAAAGGAACAGCGCGGCGGTGGCGGCGTTGACCAGCACGCCGATGCCGGCGACCACCATCACCGTCTCGCCGACGATCGCCACCGGCTGTTGCAGGCGCTGGATCGACTCCCAG
>LNAP01001062.1_pt1 | contig 29743 bp, 33 predicted proteins | sample 602601 | NCBI WGS metagenome assembly LNAP01 (sample SAMN02440304, study PRJNA202911) | soil metagenome | biome: Subtropical and temperate rainforests or woodlands; isolation source: soil samples (1 kg each in a 20% v/v slurry with milli Q water) were... ... | reverse complement strand
GACCAGGCCATTGCGGGCCTGCTGCACGACTGCGTCGAGGATGTGGGCGTGCCACCGGGCCGGGCCGCATCCCGCACCAGAAGGAAGCCGCCGCAGGCCAGAGCGAGCGTGCATGCGACTTTGTGTTGGAACGGGGCACTCCGTATTGTCGCCAGCAGATCGGCGCGGATACCAAACAAGAGGAAGGTCAGGGCGACCGCGACGATGAGCGACAGGGCGGCGACAAGAAACAACATCCGGTCGAATGAAAAAGCGCCGCGATCCCGTTGTGTCCCCGCATCACGCGCAAGGTGACGGATCAGACGGTCCGTTTCGCCCCGACCGGTTTCGCCCCGGCCCGTTTCATCATGACCCGTTTCATCATGGCCGGTTTTGCTGGCGGGGCTCATGCCTTGCCTCGAACCGGTTCGGCGCGTTCAAGATCGGCGGCCGCAGCGAGGCGCTGGAGCGCCCGGTGCAGCGTCATGCGAACCGCCCCTTCACTTGTCCCAAGCTTTTGCGCGGTCGCACGGACCGAAGCCCCGTCTATCGCCAAAGCGCGAACAACCTCGCGCTGGCCCGTAGGCAAGCCATCCACATGACGGTCGACATCGACCAAGGCGCGATCGAAATCTTCTGCAGGAGCGGCAAAGAGCGCAGACCATTCGTCCAACGTGATGTCGCATCGATAGCGGGCTTCGCGCCGAAGCCGACGCGCGGCATCTGCCAGCTTGTAGCGGACGATCGCATATAGCCAAGGCAGGAAGGGCCGGCCGGCATCCCAGCTATGCCGCTTGACGTGCAGGCCGATCAGGATCTCCTGAACCAGATCTTCCGTTTCATGCAAACCCAATCCAAGCCGGGCCAGACGCCCTCGAATCAGGCGGCGCAATGCCTCCGCAATCTCGCCGAGCAGGCGTTCATAGGCTGCGGTTTCGCCCCGACGTTCGGCCCGCATGGCCTCCGCCCAGATATGTTCGCGCGTTTCCATATGGTTTCATTCGTCGGCAAAGTCGTCGGTGTTACATCGCCGCCGTTTCTTTTCTGATTGCCTCTCGCGATCACAAGATCGTGAAGATGTTTCACCGCGATGCCCCGGGTCGAAATGCATCAAGGGAGCGACATGCTCCGATATGAATGGCTAGTCACGGAGTTCGACAAATGAAGACATTGGGAAAATTGGCGGCAGTCGCGGCGGGTATGCTTTCCGTGACGCTCTTTGCTGCGGCGGCATCGGCGCAGACCACCAAACCGGTGGAAGCGCGCAATGTGGTGCTGGTGCATGGGGCCTGGGCGGACGGTTCCAGTTGGGCCGAGGTCATCGCGCGCTTGCAGGCGGCCGGCCTGCATGTAACGGCGGTGCAGAATCCGCTGACATCGCTCGCCGATTCCGTTGCCGCGACACGCCGTGCCTTGGCGTTGCAGGATGGACCGACCGTGCTGGTCGCCCATTCCTGGGGCGGCACCGTCATCAGCGAAGCGGGAACGGATCCGAAGGTCAGCGCACTGGTCTATGTCGCCGCGCGGGCGCCCGATGCCGGAGAGGATTTCGTCGCGCTTTCCAGCAAATTCCCGACGATGCCGGTGCGGGCAGGGGTGCAGGAACACGACGGATTCACCACGATTTCCGAGGAGGCTTTCCTCAAATATTTCGCGAATGGCGTCGCGCATGACAAGGCGGAAGTGCTGTACGCCGAACAGCAACCTGCCGCCGCCACGCTGTTCAGCGGCCGAACCACAGTGGCCGCCTGGCGCTCCAAGCCGAGCTGGTATGCCGTGTCGAAACAAGACCTGACGATCGCGCCTGATTTGGAGCGATTTCTCGCAAGCCGCATGAAAGCAACGACTGTGGAGGTCAATGCAGGCCACCTTTCGCTGGTTTCCCACTCGAAGGAGATCGCCGACCTGATCCTAGCCGCGGCCGGCCGGGGCAAATAGCGGCAAGCGGCGGGATAGCACAGGAAGGCCCCGGCGACGGCCTTTCAGTTCAATCTATCCCGCCGCGCAGCGCCTCGCGCTCTCGAAAATATCACGCCGATTCCCGCAACGGCGTCTTCTCCCCATGCGCCCCGCCAACCGGTTCCCCTGCGAGATCTTCCAGGATGGGGCAATCCGGCCGCGCATCGCCATGACAGTTATGGGCGAGATGCTTCAGCGTCTTCGCCATGCCCTGCATCTCGGCGATCTTGGTTTCAAGTTCGGCGACATGGCTCAGCGCCAGCTCCTTGACCGAGGCACTGGAGCGTTTGCGATCGCGCCATAGCGCCAGAAGCTGCCGGATGGTTTCCAGCGGAAAGCCCAGCGAGCGGGCGCGGTGAATGAAGCGTAAGGCATGTACCTCCACCTCGTCATAGAGCCGGTAATTCGCCTCTGTCCGCTTCACCTTGGGCAACAGGCCGATCGCCTCGTAATGCCGGATCATCTTCGCCGACACACCCGAGGCTTTCGCCGCCTCACCGATATTGAGGGTCACGGCCGTGCTGATATTAGGCATGTTGCACCTTCACGTTACTGCGCTCCAATCCGCTGCGCCAGCGTCGCAAACTCAGCGCATTGCTGACGACGAAGACACTGCTCAGCGCCATGGCCAACCCGGCGATCATCGGATTGAGCAGGCCGAAGGCCGCCAGCGGAATACCGAGCCCGTTGAAGAGAAAGGCCCAAAGCAGATTTTGCCTGATCTTGGCCCCCGTTGCACGGGCCAGATCGATGGCGGCCGGCACCAGCCGCAGATCGCTCTGCATCAGCACGATACCCGCCGTCGCCACCGCCGCATCCGTGCCATTGGCCATGGCGATGCCGAGATCCGCCGCTGCCAGAGCCGGCGCGTCATTGATGCCGTCGCCCACCATGGCGACATGCTTCCCGTGACGGCGTTGCTCCTCGATCGCGGCGATCTTGTCATGGGGCAGCAACTCGGCACGCCAGTCACCGATGCCGATCTCCGCGGCAACACGCTCCGCCGCCTGCTCGTTGTCGCCGGTCAGCAGCAAGGAGGTAAGCCCGAGACCGGCGAGCCGCTCCATCGCCGTCTTGGCGCTGGGTCGCAGGCGATCGGCGAAACCGAAGGCGGCCAGTAAGCGCAGGTCCGGCGCAGTCTCGGCCAGATACGATCTTGTGCCGCTCGCGCCGGTCTCCGCGAAACCGGCGATATCCAGGTCCTGTTCCGCCATCAGCCGCGCATTGCCGAGGATCAGCCGCCGATTCCCCACCAGCCCGGCGACACCGCGTCCGGGCAAGGCTTCCACTGCGCTTGCCGCCTGCACATCGGCGTGAAGCTGCCGTTCGGCCGCCGCCTGCAGAACGGCCTCGGCCAGCGGATGGCTGCTGCCGCGTTGCAGGGCGGTGGCGAGGCGCAAGGCCTCGGCTTCCGCGACACCTGATACGGTGATGATGTCGGCCACGCGCGGCTTGCCGTCGGTCAGGGTACCCGTCTTGTCGAAGGCAATCGTGTCGATATGCTGCGCCGTCTCCAGGGCGACCGCGTCGCGGATCAGGATGCCGGCTTTGGCGCCCGTGCCCGTGCCGACCATGATCGCCGTCGGTGTCGCCAGGCCGAGCGCGCAGGGGCAGGCGATCACCAGCACGGCGACGGCATTGAGGATGGCGATTTCGATCCCCGCACCGGCGATCAACCAGCCGACCAGCGCCACCGCCGCCACGACCAGCACCGCCGGCACGAAACGCGCACTGACCCGGTCGACCAGTTTCTGGATCGGCGCCTTGGCGCCCTGCGCATCGGCGATCATCTGCTGGATGCGGTCCAGCATGCTTTGCGCGCCGATCGCCGTCACCTCGACTTCCAGCAAGCCATTGCCGTTGAGCGCGCCGCCCACCACCCGGTCCCCCGCCGTCACCTCGACCGGCAGGCTCTCACCGGTCAGCAACGACTGGTCGATGGCGCTGGCACCCGCTACCACCTTGCCGTCCGCCGGCAATCGATCGGCGGGCCGCACGATGACGATATCGCCGATCCGCAATTCGCTGACGGGGATGACCGCCTCGCTACCCTGCCGCCTGACCCGCGCCGTCTCCGGCCGCAAGGCTTTGAGGGCGTCCAGCGCCGAGAGCGCGCGTTTCTTCGCGCGCCGCTCCAGCCATTTGCCGAACCGCACCAGCACCAGGATGACCGCCGCGGATTCGAAATAGAGATGAGGCCCCATAGAATGTTCCGGCGCTGCATGCGCCCAATCCTGCCAGGCGGTATAGAGGCTGAGCCCATAGGCGGCCGTGGTACCCAAGGCCACCAGCACATCCATATTGGCGCCGCCGCCTTTGAGGGCTTTCCAGGCACCGCGGTAGAAATGCGCGCCCAGCCCCACCTGCAGCATTGTCGCCAGCACGATCTGCCATTCCATCGGCAGGGTGAAGACGCCGCCCAGCATCGGCAACAGCAACGGGACGGTCAGCATTGCGCCGGCCGCCAGCAGCATGGCTTCCCCATCGGCATCGCGATGCGGGGCGGCTGCCGGCGCCCTGACACCATAGCCGGTTCGCCGGATCGCCTCTTCGATGGCGGACAGGTTGGCCGCGCCCGTGACGCGGGCCGTCTCGGTCGCCAGATTGACATTGGCGCCGCTGACGCCGGGCAGCCGGTTCAGCACGGTTTCGATCCGCGTCGCACAAGCGGCGCAGGTCATTCCCTCGATACCCAGGGTATAGGTTGCGTTTTCCATATCTCTTAAATGGACCTTCCAATGATTGGAAGGTCAAGATAAAATATAACCCCTTGAAATCATTCAGATCGGTTTGGCCGCTTTCTGGAAAGACGGTCTTGACCTTCCCCCAATTGGAACCCCCATATTTGCCGTGAACGGCTAACGAGGTTGTCCATGTTGAAGCTACAAGTCTCCGGTATCACCTGCGGCGGCTGCGCTGCCTCCATCCAGCGCGCTCTGGGTGCCGTCCTGCCTGGTGCGGCGGTGAATGTCGACACGATCAAAGGTATCGTCGCGGTCGATGCCCCCGCCGCCAAGTCCGACGCCGTCAAGACGGCGATCGAGGGCGCCGGCTTCACGGTCACCGGCCAGGCCGCTTGACCACCTGTTCCACATGAACGATCGCGCCAAAGGCAATGGCCGGATCCTCCTGCTCGCCTGCGGTGCCCTGGCGCGCGAAGTTCTGGCGCTGAAAGCGATGAATGGCTGGGATGATTTCAGCATCGATTGCCTGCCGGCCGATCTGCATTACCGGCCGGAACGCATCACGCCGGCCATCAAGGCGAAGCTCGACAAAGCGCGCGGCAAGTTCGATCGCATTTTCGTTCTCTATGCCGATTGCGGCACCGGCGGCGAGCTGGACCGTCTGCTGGAGGCCGAGGGCATCGAGCGCATTGCCGGGCCGCATTGCTATTCCTTCTTCGATGGCAACGACGCCTTCGCGGCGCGCGCGGAAGAAGAGCTCGGCACCTTCTATCTCACCGACTTCATGGTTCGACATTTCGAGACCTTCGTCTGGAAAGGCCTCTGGCTCGACCGGCATCCTGAATTGCTGCCGCAATACTTCGCTCACTACACCAAGCTGATCTATCTGGCGCAAACCGACAGCGCCGACTTCCGCATCAAAGCCCAGGAGATCGCCACGCGCCTGGGCCTTGCCTATGATTATCGTTTCAACGGTTATGGCGATCTCGCCGGCTTCATGCAGTCGGCCTTGCCGCCATCGGCTTAACAGGAATCTCTCGCATGTCTGCTCTCTCAAGACGTCATTTTCTGGCAGCGACCGCCATTGGCTTCGGCGGCCTGACCGCTTTACCGGCCTCTCGTCTTTGGGCGGCCGTGCCGCACCAATCGCTTTCCATCGTCACGCGGACGCTTGAGATCAATGGCAAGCCGGCCAAGGTTTATGGCCTGATGGGACCGGATGGCCGGCCGGGTCTGGCCTTCAATGCAGGCGACCGGTTCCGCGTGCGCCTGGACAACCGCCTGACGGAAGCCTCGCTCATTCATTGGCATGGCTTGACGCCGCCGAATGCCGCCGATGGCGTCCCGGACATGACCCAGGCGCCGCTGCCCGCCGGCAACAGCTACGACTATGATTTTCCGCTGGCGCGCCCCGGCACTAATTTCATGCATTCCCATCTCGGCCTGCAGGAGCAGAACCTGCTGGCCGCGCCGCTCATCATCCGCGATCCCGCCGAGGCCCATTTGGATGAGCAGGAAGTGATCGTGCAGCTGCATGACTTCACCTTCCGCAATCCGCAAGACATCCTGGCCGAATTGCAAAACGGCATGTCGCACGGCGGGATGGATAACGACGCGATGGGCCATGACATGAGCCAGATGGAGATGAGCGATGACATGCCCGGCATGCAGATGAATGGCATGCCGATGGGTCAAATGGATATGTCGCAGATGGCGATGTCGCACGGGACCAGCCACGGGACCAGCATGGATCTCAACGACGTCCGCTTCGATGCCTTCCTCGCCAATGACCGCACCCTGGACGATCCGGAGATCGTGCCGGTCGAGCGCGGCGGTCGGGTTCGGCTGCGCCTCATCAATGCCGCGGCGGCGAGCAATTTCATGATCGATCTCGGCGCCCTGCGCGGTCAGCTGATCGCCGTCGATGGCATGCCGGTGCGGCCGATGACGGAGAGCCGCTTCGCCCTCGCCATCGGGCAGCGTTTGGATTTGCGGCTGGACCTGCCCCGTGAAACCGGCGCCTGGCCGATCCTCGCGCAACTCGAAGGCGAGCGCGCCCGCACCGGCATCATGCTGGCCAGCAAGGGCGCAGCGACATTCCGCCTAGGCAACAAGGCGGATCAGCCGATCGGCCGCATCGACGCTTTGCCTGGGTCTCTTGCCGTGGCGAGCCAGCCCCTGGCGGCGCGCCCCGCCGACCGCCGGCTGACGCTCGATCTGACCGGCGACATGATGCGCTATCAATGGGGGCTGGGGAGTGCACCGCTGACGGTCAAACAAGGCGAACGCGTGGAGATCGAGATGATCAACCGTACCGCCATGTCGCATCCAATGCATTTGCACGGCCATCATTTCCAGATCCTGGCGGTGGACGGCAAGCCGGTCGACGGGCCGGTCCGCGACACGCATCTGGTCTCGGCCGGTGGCCGTGTCACGATTGCCTTCGATGCCGCTAATCCCGGCCGCTGGGCGCTGCACTGCCACAATCTCTATCACATGGTAGCGGGCATGATGACCGAGTTGCGTTACGCCTAGCCTATCCGCGGCAGAAATGCCGGTACCGCAACGCAACGTAGAAGTGATTACGCCGTTCTCTCCTCAATGATTGACGCCGCGCCCGGCTGATGCCTTATCTTGCTGCATCTTACCGAGTCGATTTGAGGGGAGAGGAAAATGGGTCTACTGGTATGGGTGATCTTCGGGTTGCTGGCCGGCATCGTCGCCAAACTGATCATGCCCGGCAAGGATCCCGGTGGTTTCATCCTGACGGTCATCATCGGCATTGCCGGTGCCATGATCGGCGGCTTCATCAGCACCCGGCTCGGTTTCGGCGATATCAGCGGTTTCGATATCCGCAGCTTTGCCATCGCGGTCCTGGGCGCCCTGCTGCTGCTATTCATCTATCACCGGGTGCGGGGCCGCTGAAGACGGAGACGGCGGTTCGGCCAGTGAAACTCTTCTGGTGAAACTCATCTGGGCCTGAAGACCGGCAACGTCAAACCGCGATTCGGCGAGAAACGTGGTAGAATTGCTTGGGACGATCCAGGAGGGTGCCATGCAGCCAGCAGCGGTTCGCGGCCATGCCGTCGTCATGCAGCCGGGTGACGGCCCGTCCTATTGGCAGCCGATGCCGGCCAACGGCCACGCCGATCCGGTCCTGTTTCCGGCCAATACCGGCTTCGAAAGCCTCTCCATGGGCTTCCAGACCGTGGCGCCCCGAAGCCGCATTCGCGAACATTCCCATGGCGACCAAATCGAATTGCAGGTTTGCTTTCGCGGCCAGGGCAGGGTGATGGTCGAGGGGATTGCTCATCCGTTGATCCCCGGCACCGCCTGTTTTCTGGGCTATGACGTCAAACATGAAATCATCAATGACGGTGAAGACGAATTGGTCATGCTGTGGGTCATCTCGCCGCCTGGGCTGGAAGATTTCTTCGGCACCATCGGCCGGCCGCGTATCGCAGGAGAGTCCGCGCCGCCACCCTTCCAGCGACCTGCCGATGTCGTGGCGGTCGAGCGCCGGATGGGCATGAACGATACCGTCGCTTAATGCCACTGCGGATGCACCACCGCTGTTACGGGGTGCACTGGAACGTCACCGTCTTGGTGCCGTCCGTATTTGTCACGATGGTTGCGATCGTGCGCCGCGACCCGTTATTCGCACAATAGATATCGGCATTTCGCGACGCATCCAGCAATTGCTGGTCCGTGCTGTAGTTGTAAGCCAGGTTGGAATTGAGGGGCGTCGTCGCCGGAACTGTCGCTGGCGCTACGACACAATCGAAAGCCACCGTCTTGCTGCCATCGGAATTGTCGGTGATGTTCACCGTGCGCGGAATGGACCGATACTGACTGCAGAAGGTAGTCGCCTTCTGGTTGGCATTTATCAGTTCTTGATCGCCACGATATTTATAGCTGACGCTCGGATTCTCCGCCTGTACTTGCTGGGGCGGCATGTTCTGCGGCGAACAGGCCGTCAGAAGCAAGCTCAGCGAGATGGCGGAAAAGGCCGCTAAGATGGTGACGGAGGGAGCATTTCCCGGCGCGAAGCGCGATGACTTCATGACCATGTGAGATCCTTCCATATACCGTATGTCTCCGACATAAGAGGCCTGCAGATCAAAAGCGCCCTCGACGCCGGTTTGTTCCTTGCGCCTGATCACATGCATGTTAGAGGCGGCGGCAGATATTCCGCAGCGTTGCGAACTGCCCGGCGGTTTCTTGCGGCTGGGGAGTGGCGCTTTGCCGTTTCGAGGCACTCACCAATAGGAAAGTATCGCGAGGTCGAGTCGGCGGCGGCAATCGCGATTGGAAGGCTGCAAATCAGATAAGCGGATGTCGGCCGCCGTTGCAGCCGCTAACGGTAATTGAGATTTTCGTCCCGGGCGCCAATGGGGCAACCGCCAGTTGATTGGTCGGATATAGGGCGAGGCATCAGCACCGGATCGGGGCCGGCTGATTGCCGGGCCATGATGGCGTCAATCGGGGGAAAGCGATGAAATCCGTCAACCTGTTGGAAAGTATGGTGGACCCGATCAGAATCGAACTGACGACCTCCTCATTGCGAACGAGGCGCTCTCCCAACTGAGCTACGGGCCCACTCGTCGGGTCGACGGCCCGGAATATGGTTGGGCCGGGGCCGTTCTGTCAAGCCGCTTCTGGGCGCGGCCGCTTCCGCCGTCCCCCTCGGTCAAGCTCTTGGCAGAACGGCATTTTTGCCCCATATAAGCAGCACTGCAACCGCCGGAAAGGTGTTGGACGGTCATGATCGCTCTGATTTCCGTAGTTCACACGGTCATCTCGCTCTATTCAATTGTATTGATCGTGTACGTGGTGTTGAGCTGGTTGACCGCCTATAACGTGGTGAATCCGCGCCATCAGATTGTCCTGGCGATCGGTCGAATCACCTCGGCTTTGGTCGACCCGGTTTTGACGCCGATCCGCAAGATCGTGCCGAATATTGGCGGCCTCGACATTTCGCCCATCATCCTGCTTTTGATCCTGCACTTCCTCGATGTCTTCATCACGCAAGACCTGCTGATGGGCATCTGATACGCCCGCATGAGGGACGCGACCTGAAATGGCCGGCCTGAAATGACTGGCCTGGTCCAACCGGTTGCCGGCGGCATCCGGTTGCGCCTGAAGGTAACGCCCAAAGCCCGTCGGACGGCGATCGGCGGGGTCCAGGCCGAGGCGGGCGGCACGCTGGTCCTGAAAGTCTCGGTCAATGCGCCGCCTGAGGACGGCAAGGCCAATGCGGCCGTGATTGCCCTCCTGGCGAAGGAATTCAGTGTCGCAAAAGCAGCCATTTCGGTCGTCTCGGGCGCAACCGACCGGCGCAAGCTGGTGGAGATTCGCGGACCATCCGATGCGCTGGCGGCCAGCATTGCCGATTGGCTGCATCGTCACGCCGAATAGGGCCGGGAAGTGGGGACAGTATGAGCGATACCAGCAAGATCATCGACGGCAAGGCTTTTGCGGAAAATCTGCGCCGCAAGATTGCCGATCAAGTGGCCTTCCTGAAGGATAGGCACGGTTTTACCCCAGGCCTCGCCGTGGTGCTGGTCGGCGAAGATCCCGCCAGCAAGGTCTATGTGCGCAACAAGGGCGAACAGACCAAGGCCTCGGGCATGGCCAGCTTCGAATACAAGCTGCCGGATACCACCAGCCAGGCGGAGATGCTGGCGCTGATCGATAAGCTGAACAAGGATCCCGACGTCAATGGCATCCTCTGCCAGCTGCCGGTGCCCAAGCAGATCGATCCCCAGGCCATCATCAATGCGATCGATCCGGCCAAGGATGTCGACGGCTTCCATGTGGTCAATGCCGGCAAACTGGCGACCGGCGGCGAGGGCCTGGTTCCTTGTACGCCTTATGGCTGTCTGCTGCTGCTGAAGGATCGGCTGGGCGATCTCGCCGGCAGGCATGCGGTCGTGATCGGCCGCTCGAATATCGTCGGCAAGCCGATGGCGCAATTGCTGCTCAATGAAAGCTGTACGGTCACGATTGCCCATTCCAAGACCAGGGACCTGCCGGGCGAAGTGCGCCGCGGCGATATCGTCATTGCGGCGGTCGGCCGGCCGCAGATGGTCAAGGGCGACTGGATCAAGGAAGGCGCCACTGTCATCGATGTCGGCATCAACCGCATCGAAGTGAATGGCAAGGGCAAGCTGGTGGGCGATGTCGATTATGAAAGTGCCTTGCCGCGGGCCGGTGGCATCACCCCGGTGCCGGGCGGCGTCGGTCCCATGACCATCGCCCTGTTACTGCAGAACACGCTGGTGGCTGCCTGCCGCCAACGTGGGGTCAAGCTGCCGGATTAGTCCGCTCGCCCGTTAGTCTGCTCGCCCGACACACTCGTCCGACAGGGGCGGTCAGTCGTGCGGCTTGCCGATCGTGATGGTCGGCGGCCGCCGCATCGCTTCCAGCGGATCAAGCTCCAGGTCTTCCAGTGCGATCGTCTGGTCGACACTGACGCCGTCACTGGAGAGCGGCAGCAGGATCACGATATAGGGCTTCAGGATGCCGTTGGTGAACTGCACTTGGCAGCGCCCTAGCAGGGGCAGCTTCTCGCGCTCCAGCAACGCATAGATGTCGCCCCAATCGGTATCGTATTCGGTGCGGAAATCCAATTCGTCGAGATAGCGGCCGGTATAGTCGAACCCGCCATTCTCGACGCAGCGCGTGCCGACCAGCGTATAGCGGACACGGAAGGGCGCTCGTTCCAGCCGCGCCATGATGATATAGGAAAGAAGGTCGCGAAATTCCGCCGGATCGATATCGGCCCGGGACGGCATCAGGCGCTCACCCTTTTTCGCCAGCCAGTATTCATAGAGCCGCCGCGCGCGCGGCGACGGCACATCTTCAATCTTCTGGTATCGCTGCATCGGAAAAGCCTGAGAATGGACGGCCACCAGTCTATATGGTGGCGCCCGGCAAATCCAAGCGATGCTCCCTAAAGTTTTATCGATCTCGGAATGGTGAGAGCTTCGTCGTGGTCTTGACTGGTGGTCGCGGCCGGCCCAGCTTGCCGAGATCGGCCGCATCAGAATATCTGAGATAGGCAGTTATCCGCGATCGCGCTTCAGCAACCGCAGGCGCAGGGCGTTCAGTTTGATGAAGCCGGCGGCGTCGCGCTGGTCATAGGCGCCCGCATCATCCTCGAAGGTGACGTGGCGCAGGCTGTAGAGCGATTTGGGCGATTTGCGGCCGACCACATTGGCATGGCCCTTATAAAGCTTCAGCCGCACCGTGCCCTCGACATGCTCCTGGCTCTTATCGATCAAGGCCTGCAGCATCTCGCGTTCGGGCGAGAACCAGAAACCGTTATAGATCAGCTCGGCATAGCGCGGCATGATGTCATCCTTGAGATGCGCCGCGCCCCGATCCAGTGTCAGGCTCTCGATGCCGCGATGCGCCGCATGCAGGATGGTGCCGCCCGGCGTTTCATAGACGCCGCGGGACTTCATGCCGACGAAGCGGTTCTCGACCAGGTCCAGCCGGCCGATGCCATTGGCCTTGCCCAGCTCGTTGAGCTTGGTGAGCAAGGTTGCCGGCGATAGCTTCTGGCCGTCGATCGACGCCGCATCGCCTTTCTCGAAACCGATCTCGATATAGGTCGCCTTGTCGGGTGCTGCTTCCGGCGAGATGGTGCGCTGGTAGACGAATTCCTCCGGCTCCTGCCAGGGATCTTCCAGGGCTTTGCCTTCGCTGGAGGAATGCAGCAGATTGGCGTCGACCGAGAAAGGCGCCTCGCCGCGCTTGTCCTTGGCGATTGGAATCTGGTGCTTCTCGGCAAATTCGATCAGCTTGGTGCGGCTGGTCAGATCCCATTCGCGCCAGGGGGCGATCACCTTGATGTCGGGATTGAGCGAATAATAGCTGAGCTCGAAGCGAACCTGGTCATTGCCCTTGCCGGTGGCGCCATGGGCCACGGCATCGGCGCCGGTCTGCCGGGCGATCTCGATCTGGCGCTTGGCGATCAGCGGCCTGGCGATCGAGGTACCGAGCAGATACTGGCCCTCATAGAGCGCATTGGCGCGGAACATCGGGAAGACGAAATCGCGGGTGAATTCCTCGCGCAGATCCTCGATGAAGATCTCCTTGATGCCCAGCATCTCGGCCTTCTTGCGGGCCGGTTCCAGCTCCTCGCCCTGGCCGAGATCGGCGGTGAAGGTCACCACCTCGCACTCATAGGCCTGTTGCAGCCATTTCAGGATGACGCTGGTATCGAGACCGCCGGAATAAGCGAGCACGACTTTCTTAATGTCACGGGCCATAACGCTTCCTCGTGGAATAATAAAGCTCAGGGCAATGTTTCTGGAAAACCGGGCGGAAATTAGGGGAAATGGCCGGTCGAAGCAAGGACCTGGCCATGCGTCCGGGGTAAGATCCCCCTGCTGGGACAGCAATGGGGACTCAACGAAAAGGGGGGACCATGACCACCAACCGATTAACCGTCGCTACCTGTCAAATGCCGGTTCTGGCGGATTGCCGCGAGAATGGGCGCGTCATGCGGACCTTCATCGCGGCGGCGGCCGGTCTCGGAGCGGATGTGGCACATTTCGGCGAGGCAGCGTTATCCGGCTATGGCGGGGTGAGTTTTTCTTCCTGGGAGGGATATGACTGGGAGGCGCTCAGGCAGGAAACGGAAGCGGTTATGGTCTGCTGCCGGGAGTTCCGCATCGCGGCGGTTTTTGGCAGTTCACACCCGCTGTCGTCCGGCCATCTGCCGCATAACTGCGTCTATGTTGTCGGCGATGACGGGTCTTTGCTGGACCGCTATGACAAGCGTATCTGTTCGGTCAGGGATTGCCGCAATTACATGCCCGGCGATCATCTGGTTGCTTTCCCGCTTAAGGGCGTTCAGTGCGGTGTGCTGATCTGCATGGAAAGCCGCTTCCCGGAATTGTGGCTCGGTTATAACCGGCTGGACGTTGATCTCGTCTTCCACTCGACATCGAGCTCTCTGAAGCTGACCGCCGATACGCTTTTCTCCGATATCGCCATCCCCATGATGCAGGCGCATGCGCATCAGCATGAATGCTTCATCAGCATGGCGGGCTGGTGTCCGGCCTATCAGGAATTCCCCAGCGCCTGGCTGCGTCGCAGCGGTCGGGTCGGCTGCCTGTCGCCGCGCCATGAGGCGGGCATCATCATCAACTGCATCGCCGACGAGCCGGAGAAGGATGCGTTCTACGCGATGGTGCGGCAGTCCCGGCGACAGGCCCGCGATGGGGATCGCTACCGCGACCTCATCCGGCCCGATCCCCGCAGCCTGCAGCGCCAGGCTCTGTGAGCTATTTCTTCATCGCCTTCAGCGCCAGGCCGCTGTCGATGTATTCGATGGTGGACGTGCTGTTGGTGGCGACGGCGGCGCTGAAATAGTCGCTGGCGGTTTTGCGGTCCCCTTTCAGCAGGGCGTCCTGGCCGAGATAGTAATTAATCTCGCAGCGCAGGCCCGGCGCCTGTTTCGGATAGTCGCTGTCGATCAGCTTGAAGATGGCCGCCGCATCCATCTTGTTCTGGAAGTAATTCAGAATCTGCGCCGGCCATTGTGCATCGAGCAGCTTATCGGTGGCGGCTTTCAGCGCCGCCGGATCGCCGGCGGCATTGCCGCCTTTCTGCTTCGACTGGGCCTGGAATTCACGCGCCAGATGCAGGCGTAAGGCGGCATAGGGATTGTCGTTCCAGGCCTTCATGGCGCCGGCAAAATCCTCGGCAGCGCCGGCGAAATCGCCTTTGGCGGATCTTGCCCGGCCGCGATTGTAGAAAGCCGCCGCCGATTTGGGATCGATTTTCAGCATGGCGCTGAAATCCTTGATCGCATCGTCAAACCGGCCGTTGCGGATCAGCAAGCCGCCGCGATCCAGCAGCGCATCGAAATGGTCGGGATGCTTGGCCAGCACGTCGTTGAGATCGGCAATGGCCTGGGCGTCCTGATTCTGCGTCGATTCCACCCAGGCCCGCAGGTAACGCGCATCGACATTATCGGGATCCTTGGCGATGGCGGCATCGAAATCCTGCTTCGCGGCCACGGGACGATTGGCCCGCCACTGCGCCTTGCCGCGCTCGATATAAGCAACCGGCAGACCCGGCTTCAATTTCAGCGTCTCGCCGAAATCGCGGATCGCGGCATCGTATTTGGCGATCAGCGTATAGCCGATGGCCCGATTGAAATAAGCGGCTGCCAGTTGATCGCCGCTGACCAGATGGCCTTCGATCGCATGGGTACAGGCAACGATGCGCAGCTGCGGATCGTCGTTATCGACGCAATCGGCCATATCGTCGCCGAGCGGCGTATCCGGCGGTGCCGCCTGCTGCTTCTGCTTCAGCTGCTGATTGAGTTCGTCCTGCATTGTCGGTGAATTCGGCTGTTGCTCGGGCAGCATTACCTCCGCTTGTGCCGGCGTGATCGACGCAGCCGCACCTAGACTGATCAGGGAGATGACGAGCGCGATGCAAAACGGCGTGACGGAAAATGACGCGATGGAAAATACGGGGGGAATGCGGGGCAAAACGAAGCTCAAGGCATGATCTCGATCAGGAGGACGGGTATCGGTGCCGAGGCAGCCACCGATCTTCCGATGATGTGCGGCGAGGCTAACCCTTGATTGACGGGTGGGCAACATGCAAACGCAGCCATGTTAATCTACCTTAAAGAGTATTTTTGAGGACGGCATGTTATGCTCCGCCGCGATTTGACCGTGATCGCTCGAAAAAAGGGGAGGGGCACATGGCGAAGCCGGAGAAGGACTGGTCATTGGTGCAGGTGCGGGCCCGCGAGGCGCGCAACGCCCTGGCGGCAAAGAACGGCGCCGATCTCTGGCGCGATATCAATGTCGCTCATCTCGATACCGGCATCCGCCCGCACGCGGTTTTCGGTGCCTGGGTCGATCTCGCGGCCGGGGTCAATTTCATGGAAGCCGGCCAGCCGCCGATCGATCCCCTGAACAGCGCCACATTCGGCGGTCACGGCACCCGCACGCTCAGCGTGCTGACCGGTGCGGTGCCGGGGCAGTTCCAGGGCGTGGCGCCGCAACTGCCGGTGGTGCCCTATCGCGTCGCCGATGACGTGCTGCTGGGCACCAAGCAGGAGCAGTCGAATATCGCGCGGGCCATCTATCACGCGGTCGATGAGCGCAGTTGCGAGGTCATCACCATCAGCATGGGTTATCCGCTGATCGCCACCTTCTGGCACAATGCCCTGGGCGCGGCGGTGGACTATGCCTATCAGCGCGGCGTCATCCTGGTGGCGGCCGGTGGCCAGGTGATCGACAAACCCTGCTATCCCGGCAAGTTCTTCCGCGCCATCGGCGTCGGCGGCTATCGCAAGGCATCGGAGGATGCGCAGCTCAGCATCTATCAGGATTATTTCCAGAAGTCCGGTGGCGGCGGCGGCAAGAACGGCGACAAGCAGCCGGTCGTCACCTCCTTGCGCAGCTTCATCGATGTCTGGGCGTCGGCCGATCCGGTCTGGCGCCTGGGCGTCGCCGCCGCCGCCAGCGGCCCCAGCTTTGAATTCGGTTTCGGCGACGGCACCTCCTATGCGACGCCGCATGTCGCGGGCGCTGCCGCCATGTGGCTGGCCTATCATCATATGGATCTTGTCGCCGCCTATCCGGAACCATGGCAGCGCGTCGAGGCCTTTCGCCTGCTCCTGAAGCGCAGCGCGCAGGACCTCGGCAGCCTGCCAAATTTCAAGGGCATGAAACCCGCGACCGGTACCAAGACCCGGCCGAAGGGTGACACGACGACTTTAGGTGAAACCGGTGGTCTCGATATCCTGGCGCTGCTGCAGGCGCCGCTGCCGCCGGTCAAGGATCTCGTTTGGGAAAAGCGGGCAGCGGAGAACCAGACGCTCTGATGAAGACACGGCGTCAGCCCAGTTTGACTTTCTCGACCAGGAAATCGAGGAAGGCGCGGACCCGTGCCGGCAACTGGCCACCTTGTCCCAGAAAGACCGCATGCACCGCTTCGGTATCGCCTGGGTTGCAGTCTTCCAGCACGGCCACCAGGCGACCGGCGGCGATATCGTCCTTGACCTGAAAAGCGGCCAGCCGCGCCAGGCCAAGCCCGGCCAGGACCAGCTGGCGCAAGGCATCGCCATTGCTGACCTGCGCATTGCCGTTCGGCACCAGGCTGATCCGCGTCCCATTCTCCATGACCGGCCAACCTTCGATCGCCCGGCTATAGCCCAGGCCGATCCGATTATGCCGTTCCAGATCAGCCGGCCGGCCGGGCGTGCCGTGGCGTTCGAGATAGCTCGGCGCGGCAACGATCACCATCGGCGTCTCGCCAAGCTTGCGGGCGATGAGACGCGAGCTTTTCAGCGGCCCGGCACGGATGGCCACATCGGTGCGATCTTCCAGCAGATCGACCACGGCATCGGTCAGGGCGATATCGAGTGCCACTCCCGGATAGCGGGCAAGGAATTCCGGCACGATCGGCAGCAGAACATGGGTCCAGAAGGGTACATTGGCATTGACCCGCAGCCGTCCCGACGGCAAGTCGCTGGCGGCTGCGCCCCGCTCGGCCTCATCGAGATCGGCCAGCACACGCAGGCTGCGCTCATAGAAAACGCACCCTTCGGGCGTCAGTTCGAGACGGCGTGTCGACCGATTGACCAGCCGGGTTCCCAACCGTGATTCCAACCGGGCGACCAGCTTGCTCACGGCCGATGGCGTCATGCGATAGGCGCGCGCCGCGGCCGAGAAACCGCCGAGTTCCACGACCTGCACGAAGACTTCCATTTCGCCGGAGCGATTGACATCCAGTCGCGCCACGCACCCTCAATCCGTGAATTCAACTCATAAGTCCTATTCTGTGCAGCAATCTAGCTCACAGACTTTCCAGCGTCCATTTTGACACCGATGCAATCTACATTATCCGGGACCTTCGCTGATCATGCCTCTTGCCCTCTATGCCCTCACAGCCGGCGCCTTTGGCATCGGCGTCACCGAATTCGTCATCATGGGCCTGCTGCTCGAGGTCGGCACCGATCTTCACGTATCGATTGCAACGGCCGGGCTGCTGATCTCCGGTTATGCGCTGGGCGTGGTGGCCGGCGCACCGCTGCTGACGGCACTGACCGCCCGCTGGCCGCGCAAGACGGTGTTGCTCGGCCTCATGATGATCTTCACCCTCGGCAATGCCGCCTGCGCCCTTGCGCCAAGCTATGCCGCCTTGATGGCGGCGCGGATCCTGACGGCCTTTGCCCATGGCACATTCTTCGGCGTCGGCTCTGTCGTGGCGACCAGCCTGGTGGCGCCGCAACGCCGGGCTTCCGCCATTGCCATCATGTTTACCGGCTTGACGGTCGCCAATATTCTGGGCGTGCCGGTCGGCACCTGGCTTGGCCAGGCCTTCGGCTGGCGCTCCACCTTTTGGGCGGTGTCGGCAGTCGGCCTCATCGCTCTGGCCGTCATCGCGCTCTATGTCCCGCGCGACCGGGAAATGCCGCCGGCGGGCAATCTGCGCGACGATCTGCGGGCATTGCTGCGCGGCCCGGTCCTGCTCGGCCTGCTGACCACGGTCCTCGGCTATGCCGGCGTCTTCGCCGTTTTCACCTATATCGCGCCGCTGCTGACCGGGATCACCGGCTTCGCTCCGGGTGCCGTGTCGCCGATCCTGCTGGTCTTCGGCGGTGGCTTGGTTGCCGGCAATCTGATCGGGGGCCGATTGGCCGATTGGCGCCTGGTGCCGACATTGCTGGGCAGTCTCCTGGTTCTCGCGGTGGTGCTGGGGGCGATGACCTTGGCGCTCCATGACCGCGGCGCCACCGTCATCTTCGTCGGCTTGCTGGGTGCGGCGGCCTTCGCGACCGTGCCGCCTCTGCAGATATGGGTCCTGGAAAAAGCCGAGGGCGCCGGTCAGAGCCTGGCATCCAGCTTCAATATCGCCGCCTTCAATCTCGGCAATGCCCTGGGTGCCTGGCTGGGCGGCCTCGTCATTGAGCATGGACCGGGACTGGCCGCCGTCACCTGGGTGGCGGCCCTGGTGCCGCTTGCCGGCCTGCTGGTTGCCGGCTGGGCGCTGTATCTCGAAGCGGGCCGGCGGCGCGCGGGCGGCAAACTCTGCGCGTCACCGGCGGTCAACGCGGAATAGCCCGGCAGCAGGGAGGGAAGACATGGCCAAGCGGCAACAGGTCGCGCTCGTGGTGGGGGCGCAGGGTGTGATCGGCCGCAATCTCGTCGATCATCTGGCGGCACAAGGCGATTGGGATGTCATCGGCCTGTCGCGGCGTGGCGGCGAAGCCGGCGGGCACATCCGCCAGCTGGCCGTCGACTTGCTCGACCCTGCGGACTGTCAGGCAAAACTCGGCGCGCTTCGGGAAGTGACTCATGTTTTCTACGCCGCCTATCAGGACCGGGCGAGTTGGGCCGACTTGGTGGCGCCCAATCTTGCCATGCTCGTCAACCTGATCGATGCCGTCGAACCTGCGGCATCCGGCTTGCGGCATGTCAGCCTGATGCAGGGCTACAAGGTCTATGGCGCGCATCTCGGACCTTTCAAGACGCCGGCGCGCGAGACCGATGCCGATCACATGCCGCCGGAATTCAATGTCGACCAGCAGCGTTTCCTGGCCGATCGCCAGCGGGGTAAGGCCTGGAACTGGTCGGCAATCCGTCCCTCGGTGGTCTGCGGTTTCGCGCTCGGCAATCCGATGAATCTCGCTTTGGTGATTGCGGTCTATGCCGCGATGTCGAAAGAGCTGGGCCTCCCCCTGCGCTTTCCGGGCAGGCCCGGCGCCTATGATAAATTGCTGGAAATGACCGATGCGGGACTGCTGGCACGCGCCACTGTCTGGGCGGCAACCGAGGAACGCTGCGCCAACCAGGCATTCAACATCAATAACGGCGACCTGTTCCGCTGGAACGAGCTGTGGCCGAAGATCGCCCGCTTCTTCGATCTGGAAGCGGCGCCGACGCTGCCGTTATCGCTGGATATCGTCATGGCCGATAAGGAGCCGCTCTGGGACGCGATGGTCGCAAGGCATGGGTTGCGACAGATTCCCTATCGGGATGTTTCATCCTGGCGGTTCGGCGATTTCGTGTTCTCCTGGAATTACGACATGTTTGCCGACGGTTCGAAGGCTCGGCGATTCGGCTTCCATGACTATGTCGATACCGAACAGATGTTCATGGAGATCTTCGCCGATTTCCGCCGACGCAACATCATCCCCTAAAGCCGCCTAACAGAAGCCGATCTCCGCCGGCTGCATGTTTCGGTCGTGACCGAAACATCGGCGCTGCATCTTCGGTTATACTCTGCCGGTATCCGATAGATGGGAGGCCGGTAACGATGATCACCTGTTTCATTCGCTATGAGATCGATCCCTTCAAGGTCCCTGCCTTCGAGCAATATGCCCGCAACTGGGGCCAGGCGATCCCGCGCTGTGGGGCCGATCTGATCGGCTATTTCGCGCCGCATGAAGGGTCGAGCACCATCGCCTATGGCGTTTACAACATCAGCGACCTTGCCGCTTATGAGGCCTATCGGGCGCGTCTCAAGGAAGATCCGCTGGGCCGCGCCAATTACGATTTCGCGCAGAAGGAACAATTCATCCGCCGGGAAGACCGCCTCTTCCTGCGGCTGGCCTCGGCACCGCATGCGGCACGGGCACAGCCATGATCGCCGTCATTTTCGAAGTCTGGCCGGCCGAAGGCGAGCGGGAGCATTACCTGGATATCGCCGCCTCGCTGAAATCCGATCTCGGCAGGATCGACGGCTTCCTGTCGGTCGAACGCTTTCAAAGCCTGACCGAGCCCGGCAAGATGCTGTCCTTGTCGTTCTGGCGTGATGAAGCCGCCGTCCAGCAATGGCGCAATCTGCAACGCCACCGCGCGGCGCAAGCACAAGGACGCAACGGCGTCTTCAGCAATTACCGGCTGCGTGTCGCCAGCGTGATGCGCGATTACGGCTTGAACGAGCGCGACGAGGCGCCCACCGACAGCCGGGCGACGCATGACCATGCGGGCTGAGTGAAGGCGTGCGCAGATCCGGCGACGCTAAGGGCGGGCGTTCAGGCGCGCAGGCCGTTCGGCCTGCCGCTCCGCCTGTCCGCCGCTGGTGCCGGCTGGCCGGTATGGCTGATCGCGATCCCGGCTTCGGTCTCGGCATGGCGGCTCTGTGCCTGGGTGACGACACTGCCGGCCGGCACGCTCTGGGTCAGCCAGACATTGCCGCCGATGGTCGAATTGCGGCCGACGGTGATGCGGCCGAGCACCGTTGCGCCGGCATAGATGATGACATTGTCTTCGATGATCGGATGGCGCGGACTGCCTTTGATCAGTGTGCCGTTCTCATCGGCCGGCAGGCGCTTCGCGCCCAATGTGACGGCCTGATACAGCCGCACATGCTCGCCGATGATGGCGGTCTCGCCGATCACCACGCCGGTGCCGTGATCGATGAAGAAGCCGGCACCGATCTCAGCCGCGGGATGGATGTCGATCCCGGTGGTGGAATGGGCGATGCTGGAAATCAGCCGCGCAATGAACGGCGCGCCCAGGCGATGCAGGGCATGGGCCATGCGATAATGGATGATCGCGGCGAAACCCGGATAGCAGACCAGGATTTCCGACACGCTGGTGGCGGCCGGATCGCCCTGAAAGGCGGCCAGCAGATCGTCGACCAGCAATGCCCGGATGGCCGGCAGCTGATCGGCGAAGGCATAGGTGATGCCGCGTGCCTGGCCGGCGAGATCGGCATCCGGCTGATCGTTCGGCGTCGAAATGAAGGACAGGCTGCGGCGCACCTGCTCGGTCAAACCGGTGAGCGCCGTATGCAGTGTGTTGCCGACGAAATAGTCGATGCTGTCATCGGTCAGGTCCGACCGCCCGTAATGGGTCGGAAACAAGGCGGCTGCCAGCCCATCCAGGATCTCGGTCAGGATGAGGCGCGAGGGCAGTTCCCGTACCCGGCCGCGATGGCGGATCTTGTTGGTCACTTCGCGCGATTGGCGCAACTGACCGACCACCGCCGACAGGTTCCATGGGGCGTCGGTGGCCGGACTGATCTGCAGTCCAGTCTGAAAAGACGCTTTTTCGTCGGCCTGCTGCGTCATCGCTTGACCCGCCTTTGCATCGGATGATCCAGGGGCAAGTCATCATCTTTCGCTGCTGAAGCTGCCCGCCGCCACGCTAACGACCGGATGGCCGCCGGTCACACGAGGAAATCTCACGCGATGGCGAGGTAAATTAACCCGTCAGGCGGCTGCGTCGGGGTGCAATGCAGCGTGCGGCGTCAGGCCGCCGCGTCGCGGGCCGAGCGGCGCAGCTTGACGCTCTCGCTCTTCAGCTGGCCGCAGGCGGCCATGATGTCCTCGCCGCGCGGCGTGCGGACCGGGCTGGCATAGCCGGCATTGAAGACGATATCGCTGAAGGCGCTGATCGCTTTCTGCGTCGAGCGCTCATAGGGCGCGCCCGGCCAGGGGTTGAAGGGGATGAGATTGACCTTGGCGGGAATGCCCTTGATCAGCTTGACCAAGGCATGGGCGTCGGCCGGGCTGTCATTGACGCCTTTCAGCATGACATATTCAAAGGTGATGCGGCGCGCATTGCTGAGGGTCGGATAATCGCGGCAGGCCTGCATCAATTGGGCGATAGGGTATTTCTTGTTGAGCGGCACGATCTCGTCGCGTAGTTCATCCGTCACCGCATGGAGCGAAATCGCCAGATTGACGCCCAGCTCCTGGCCGCTGCGTTCGATCATCGGCACGACGCCGGCGGTGGAGAGCGTGATGCGGCGCTTGGAGATCGAGATCCCCTCGCTATCCATGACGATCTTCAGCGCCTTGGCGACGTTTTCGTAATTATAAAGCGGCTCGCCCATGCCCATCATGACGATGTTGCTGAGCAGGCGCCCGTCCTGGGGCGAGGGCCATTCGCCCAGATGGTCGCGGGCATTCATGACCTGGGCGACGATCTCGGCCGCGGTCAGGTTGCGCACCAGTTTCTGGGTGCCGGTATGGCAGAACTTGCAGGTGAGGGTACAGCCGACCTGGGAGGAGACGCAGAGCGTGCCGCGATCCTCTTCGGGAATGTGCACGGTCTCGACTTCCTGGCCGTCGGGGAATTTCAGCAGCCATTTGCGGGTGCCATCGATCGACTGGCGGTCGACCGTGATCGCCGGGCGATCCACCGTGAAGCCTTCGGCCAAGGCGGCACGGAAATCCTTGGAGAGATTGCTCATCGCCGCGAAATCGGTCTCGCCGCGATGATAGATCCAGTTCCACAGCTGGCGCGCGCGGAACGCCGGCTGGCCGATCCCGGTCATCGCTGCACTCAGCTCCTCGCGGCTGAGACCGATCAGATTGGTCTTCTGGCCGGCGTTCTCGGCGGCAGCCATTGCCGGCGCTGCGCTTTGCTGGTCGATCTGCATCTCAGTCCTTCCGGCCGCCGCCATCGGCAGTGGCACTTCCTTTATGAATGGCCCACTCTGGACGGACCAGCGGGCCGGTATCGATTACAACCCGCAGGCTTTGGCAATCATGCCATAGGCGGCTCTGAAACCGCTCAGGTCGTATTGGTCCTGGGCCCGCTTGCCGCCGCTGGATGTCGCCAGGACGGTCATGTCATCGCCCTTCTTCATCGCCGTCACGATCTGCCGGTCGACGCTGTCGCTGCTGCTCCAGGCCCGGTCGCCCTGGATCTTCTGCAGCGTGTAATTCCGTTTGCCGATCCGCAGGGTGACCGCCGTGCCTTTGCGCGGCTGAAACCCGAGCGCCACGCTGACCTGGTCGCGGGCGCCGCCATTCGCGGCATGCGTGACCAGCACCCCCGTCTGGTTGCGGCCCTTGATCGTACTGCCGATCCTGCTGGGGCCGCTGCTGATATAGCACAAGGTCGTGCCGTTATCCGCCACGGTCCTGGCCTGCCAGTTGCCGGATGTCCCCAGCGACTTCGCCACCGCATCGGCGGCCTTGGCCATACCCATGCCGGGCCCGCCGAGAGGCGCGCAAATAAACCACAGGCCGGTCAAGCCTGCCAGGGCAAAAGCCGTCAAACGCATGATCTCATCTCCTGTTCGGAGATGTAACAGGTTAATGGAAGAAAATCCAGCTGGACCCGTAGGTTAGGCCGCTGTCAGGCGATGGCGGGAACGGTTTTCGGCTTGTCCCTGGCGGCGAGGACAAGGCCGCCGACGATGATCGTGCCGCCAATCAGGGCCAGGATGGCCGGCCATTCCCCAAACATCAGGGCCGCCAGGATCGTGGCGAGGACCGGCTGACCGTAGCCGAGAATGGCGGCCAGGGCGGCGGGCAGCGTCTTGAGGGCGCGGTTGACGGCCAGCAAGGCGATCAGGGTCAGCGCGGCATATCCCAGCATAAAGAGCCAGTCTTCAGCCGGGCCGGGCAGGAAGTGTTGCTCCATCAGGGCGAGGGGCAGGGTACCGATGACCGCGCCGGCGGTCTGCCAGAAGGTGATGGTGACGCTGGAATGGCGGCGGCAAAGGCCGGCGGTGATCAGGAAGGAGACGGCGTAAAAGAAAGCCGCAGTGACGGCCATGACATTGCCGGTCATGTCGCTCTGGCCGCCATTGCGATGGAGCGACATCAGCGCGATGCCGGACAGGCATATCAGGCCGCCGGACCAGAGCCGCCAGCCGGCACGCTGCGCCAGCAGCAGCACGCTGATCAGCGCCACCAGCAGCGGATAGATCATCACCAGCATGGTGGCTTCCAGAATGGTCGTGCGCAGGATGGCGCCGTTCCATAACACCAGGTCGGCGGCATAGAGCAGTCCGGCCAGCAAAGCGAGGCCGGCATCCCGTGCCGGCAGGGCCGGCAGCAGGCCGGGCTTGCCGCCGGCCTGCTTCGCCACTTGCCGGGCCAGGAGCAAGGCGGGCACCAGGCAAAAGGCCAGCCGCCAGAAGGCTGTCGAGGCTGCGTCGACCGGGCTGAGCCGCACCAGAACCGGGCCGAAAGCCGAGCAGAAGACGCCCAAGGACATCATCCAGAAGCCGGGCGGCAAAGCGCGATCTGTCTCCATGATGGCCTTCCGTAGGGAGTAACTATTAAAAATGATTTTGACAGTTACATTCTGACATGAGACATTGTAACCAGTCAAATCGATTTTAGCGGTTAAGGAGTTCAAGCCGATGCCGGAACCCGCTGCCCCGCCGCCCATGCCGCCCTCCCACGAATTCTGCAGCGGACGCCTGGCGCTCGACTTCTGCAATACGGTCTCGACCGATGGCCGGGATCGTTTGGCGGACCCCGCTGGCTTGAGCGGTTGGGCGGAACGGGCGGGTTGGCCGCTTACCGGGACGGTTGGCGCGGCGGAACTCGCCGGATTCCGCAGCCTGCGCGGGCGATTGCGCAATCTCGTCGCGGCCGCAATCGACCATCGTTCCCCGGCGCCTGAGGATATCGAGGCGCTGGACGGGGCGATGATCGACGCCTTTTCCGCCTTGCGGCTGGCGCCCGGCCAGGATCGGCCGCTGGCCTGGCAGGATGCGGCACAGCCGGCCGACAAACTGCGCCATGGGATTGCCCGCGATGCCGTGGATCTGCTGACCGCCGGCGACCCGGCCCGCCTGCGGCGCTGCGCCGGCGAGGATTGCGGCTGGTTCTTCTATGACAGCAGCAAGAACGGTACTCGGCGCTGGTGCGTGATGGAGGATTGCGGCACCCGGGACAAAGTCCGCCGCTTCCGCGCCCGCCAGGCCGGATCCCGCCAGATCGGATCCCCTCGGGCTGGATCCCGGCAGGCCGGATTTTGAGGAACTAGCCCGTCTTATCCGGCATCAGGCCGGCTTTGATGGCGGCCTCGGTCGCCAGGCGCTTTTTCTTCCATTTCGGCAAACCGTGACGGTGTTGCGGGGTGGCGGCGACGGGGCCGCCGACCCGGACCGGCCGTTCGGCGAAGCGGCCGAGGCTGATCATCCGGTCATACATGACCAAAGCGGCCGCGACCGAGACATTGACGCAAAAACGGGTCGGAATCTTCACCACGAAATCGCAGCGTTCGACCAAAGCCGGGCTCAAACTGTCCTGTTCGGCGCCCAGCACATAGGCGGCGGCCGGCGGATGGGTGAAGCTCGGCAGATCCACCGCGTCTTCCGTGATCTCCACCCCGACCAGCCGGCAGCCCAGCGGCAGCGTAAAATCGCTGAACGCCCGGTGGATATGGACCGGCATGTTGTTGATGGCGATCGAGGTATCCGATTGCAGGATCAGATCGACATCGATCTCGGCCTTGATCGTGAAGGCGAAGCTGGCATGGAAGGCATGGGCGGTGCGCAGGATGGCGCCCAGATTCATCGGTTTCGAAATACCTTCGACGCCGATCCCGAAATAGCCGCGCGGCTGCTGACGCTCCATCTTGCCCGATCCGTTCAAATCCCTCTCTGGCGCCACAACTTGCATAGAGCAGGGCGGCAAGGCAAGGTGCCCCTGTCACCGCGACAATCGGATCACCGCGACCACCGGATGAAGCGCCGCCCATGACGAATTCCAAATCCCAGCCGACAGCCCCTCAGCCGACCGCTCATGTCCATCTGCCGCAGGGCGCCGAGCGTGGCGCCGCGCCGATCCTGGTCGAGGTGGTACGCGGCCAGATGGTGGAAAGCCGTCACCGCGCCAGCGTCGCCATCACCGATGCCGAGGGCCATGTGGTGGGGTCCTGGGGCGATATCGAGCAGCCGATCTACGGCCGTTCGGCGATCAAGCCGCTGCTGGCGCTGCCGCTGGTGGAATCCGGCGCCGCCGACGGCTTCGGCCTCGGCACGGCTGAGATCGCTTTGGCAACGGCCTCGCATAACGGCGAGAAGCGTCATACCGAGACGGTGCTGGCCTGGCTCGCGAAAATCGGCCTCACTGTCGACGATCTTGAATGCGGCGCCCATTTTCCTTATGACGAGCCGACTGCCCAGGCCATGTGGGCGCATGGGGAGAGGCCCAACCGCGCCCATAACAACTGTTCGGGCAAGCATGCGGGCTTTCTCACCACCGCCCTCCATCTCGGCGAACCGACCAGGAATTATATCCAATACGAACATCCGGTGCAGCAGCGCCTGCTGGGCGTGCTGGAGCAGATGAGCGGCTGCGAACTCGGCGCGGTGCCGCGCGGGATCGATGGCTGCGGCATTCCGGTGATCGCCATGCCGCTGGGCAATACGGCGCTTGCCATGGCGCGCCTGGCCGATCCCGGCGGCCTGCCGGAAAAGCGGGCCAAGGCCGCAGCCCGCATCCTTACCGCGATGATGGATGATCCCTTCATGGTGGCCGGCAGCGGCCGTTTCTGCACCACGGTAATGCAGGCAACCGGCCATCAGGCGGCGATCAAGGTCGGGGCCGAGGGTGTTTATAGCGGCGCCTTGCCTGGTCTTGGCCTTGGCATCTGCGTGAAGGTGGAAGACGGCACCGGCCGCGCATCAGAAGTCGTGATGGGCCAGGTGCTGAAGCATCTCGGAATCATCGATGAGGCGACCGAGATGAAATTGCACGATGTGCTGGTGCCCACCATCAGGAACTGGGCCGGCACGCCGACCGGACAGATCCGTCCGGCCGCCGATTGTCCATTTTAAGAACCTGTCCATTCCAACAGGCTGCCCATTTCAACGGCGATCAGGAAGCTGACGATGCGAGCGATTCAATGTAGCGCCTGGGGCAAGGTCGATGATCTCCGTCTGATCGAGATGCCGGAGCCAGCGGCGCCGGCCAAGGGCGAGGTCAAGATCCGGGTCGCGACGGCCGGGCTCAATTTCGCTGACACGCTGATGGTTGCCGGGCAATACCAGGTGAAGCCACCCTTGCCTTTCGTGCCGGGCATGGAACTGGCCGGGACGGTGCTGGAAATCGGCGCCGGCGTCGTACATGTGCAGCCGGGCGACCGGGTGATGGCGATCACCGGCCATGGCGCCTTCGGTGAAATCGCCATGGCGCTGGCGGAAGATGTCTTTGCCGTGCCCGAGGGCATGGATTTTCCCGAAGCGGCGGGTTTCCCGATCGCCTATGGCACGTCGCAAGGCGCGCTCACCTGGAAGGCGCGACTGCAAACCGGCGAGCTCCTGCTGGTGCATGGCGCCGCCGGCGGTGTGGGCTTGACCGCTGTCGAAATCGGCAAGGCAATGGGCGCCACCGTCATCGCCACGGCCGGCGGCGCCGATAAGCTCGCCACCGCCCAGGCCCATGGCGCCGATTATGTGATCGACTACCGCAGCGAGGATATCCGCGAGCGGGTCAAGGCGATTTCGGCCGAACTGGGGCGCAGCGGCGCCGATGTGGTCTATGATCCTGTCGGTAGCGATGTCTTCGACGCCTCCTTGCGATGCGTCGCCTGGAATGCCCGGATCGTGGTGGTCGGCTTTGCCGCCGGCAAGGTGCCGCAGATCCCGGCCAATATCCTGCTGGTCAAGAATGTCGATGCTTTGGGCTTCTTCTTCGGTTCCTACCGTCAGCACCGTCCCGACCTGGTGCAGGCCTGTTTTGCCGATCTCGCGGCCCTCTATCGCCGCGGCGCCCTGAAGCCGCATGTCTCGCAGACCTTTCCGCCGGAACGCTATGGCGAGGCTTTCGATCTGCTGATCGGGCGCAAATCCACCGGCAAGGTGGTCCTGACGTTTTCGTGAGGCGCGGCGGGTGCCGGCACCGGAACTCGGGGTTTCGGCGGTCGTTCGACTCCTATATAGCTTGCGGTCTATAGGTTGCAGTCAAATCCGCGCAGATCGTCTTGCGCTGTACTTCTGAGCGTTGTCGAATGTTTGCCGAATCGAAGTTACTGTTCAAACTCTGGCTGAAGAATCCGCTGAAAATCGGGGCGGTGACGGCCAGCAGCCCCGAATTGGCCGCCGCCATGGCGAAGCATATCCCGGCCGGGGATGGCTATGTCGTCGAATTAGGCGGCGGCACCGGCCCGGTCACCCGCGCCATTCTGGCCGCCGGCACGCCGCCGGAGCGCCTGATCGTGGTGGAGCGAGATGCGACCTTGCACCGGGTGCTCTGCGAACGTTATCCGCAGGTCCGGGTCGTTCTCGGCGATGCCGTGCATCTGCAATCGCTGCTGCGCAAGGCCGGTATCGACCACGTCAAGGCGGTGGTCAGCAGCCTGCCGCTTCTCTCCATGAAAAAGGCGGTGCAATACCGGATCGGCGCCCAGGCCTTTGCCGTGTTGCAGCCCGGCGCGCCTTTTATCCAATTCACCTATGGCCTGTTCTCGCCCTTGCCGCATCGCCGCCTCGGCGTTCACGGCGCGGTCAAGGCGCGGGTTCTGCAGAATCTCCCGCCGGCCAGTGTCTGGCTCTACCGCAAACCGGCCCGCCACCAGGCGGTGCCGCCCCAATCCCTGCGCCGGGCCAGCTGAAGGCTGGCCCGTCAGGCAACCGTCAGGGCGGCGATGACCTCGGTGCTGGAGCTGATCTTCGCCACGCGCGGCAGAATCTTCTCGATGGCGAAGCGATGCAATTCGGCATCCAGGCTGCTGGCGGCATCTTCGGCGATGACGACGCCGTAATTGTGCTGAAAGGCATCGCGGGCAGTGGATTCCACGCCGAAATTCGTCATCAGCCCGCCCAGCACGATATGAGTCATGCCACGCCGGCGGAGCTGCAAATCAAGCTCGGTGCCGTAAAACGCGCTCCACTGCCTTTTGGTGATGAGCACATCCTGCGGGGTAGCGGCAAGCTCGGGTGCCAGCTCGGCCCAATCCGCCGGCAATCCGCCGGGCGGCAAGATCATGGGCACGTCGCCCGCATGGCCGGGCCTGTCGGCATAATCTGCGGCAAAGGCCACGCGGACCAGGATCACCGGCGCGCCGATCCGGCGGAAATGCTGCGCCAGAGTGACGGCTTTGGCCGTAACCTGCTGCGCCGTGTAAGGCGCCATCGGCATCGCCAGGATGCCCTTCTGCACATCGATCAGGACCAGGGCGGTCGAGCGGGGATCAAGCTGGAGCATGCGTGCGATATCCACTGAAAACAGTTGAAAGGACATTGCGCGAGAGGAATCTCGGCGCCGATGGCCGGCGATGGTTGCGCCCGGGCATCACTGCGATATATGAGGCTGAACTCACATAGGTAGTTATATGAGGATACCCTCACAAACTGCAAGCAAAAAAATGGCGCTGGTCCCCCGCCGGCCGCAGCGTCAGCGGGGGCGCGACCGTGTCGCCGCCTTGCTG
>LNAP01001061.1_pt1 | contig 29764 bp, 22 predicted proteins | sample 602601 | NCBI WGS metagenome assembly LNAP01 (sample SAMN02440304, study PRJNA202911) | soil metagenome | biome: Subtropical and temperate rainforests or woodlands; isolation source: soil samples (1 kg each in a 20% v/v slurry with milli Q water) were... ... | reverse complement strand
GGCAATGATCACGGTCTTGCCCTTGGCCAGGCCTTCGGGGCCGTTGGCGGTGTACTGGAACGTGCGGCCGGGCTGGGCAATGCGGTCAATCCAGGCCTTGAGCTGGGTGGGAATGCTGAAGTTGTAGAACGGGGCACCAATCACCACCACATCGGCCGCCAGGAATTGGCTCACCAGTTGCTCGGACACGGCGTTCTCGCGCTTTTGCACTTCGCTCAGGCCATCGGTCTGGCCGGTGCGGGGCGCCATGGCGTCCATGGTGAAGTGGGCCGGGGCGTTGGCCACCAGGTCGAGATAGCTCACCTGGGTGCCGGGGTGGTTGGCCTGGTAGGCTGCCACGATCTGTGCGGTCAACTGGCGCGAAACGGAGTTGGTACCGGTGATGGCGGAATCAATGTGAAGCAGTTGCATGAGGTTCTCCGGAGGTTTGTAGGGCAGCCATTTGGTGTGGCCTGGGTGTCAATTGTCGATGGATCTTGATTTGTTGATAAGTGGGTGAATTTGCGATAGATTGTCCCATTTGTAGAACAATAAGCGCCATGCAAGACCTCAACGACATGCTGTATTTCGCCGAAGTGGTGGAGCGCGGTGGCTTTGCCGCGGCGGGCCGGGCCCTGGGTATCCCCAAATCCCGGCTGTCGCGGCGGGTGTCGGAGTTGGAGACCCAGCTGGGCGTGCGCCTGCTGCAGCGCACCACACGCAAGCTCTCGCTGACCGAAGTGGGCGAGGCCTATCTGCGCCACTGCCAGGCCATGCGCGAGTCAGCCCAGGCCGCTGCCGACACGGTGGCCCAGGTGCAGACCACCCCGCGCGGCACCATCCGCGTGAGTTGTCCCGTCACGCTGGCGCAGACGGTGCTGGCCGAGCTGATGCCTCAGTTTCTGGCCACCTATCCCGAAGTGCGGGTCGAAATGCTGGTAAGCAACCGCGCGGTGAATCTGGTGGAGGAGGGCATCGACGTGGCGCTGCGCGTGCGCTCCACGCTGGAGGACAGCGGCAGCATGGTCGTCAAGCGCCTCGACGATGCCCGGCAGATTCTGGTGGCCAGCCCCGACTTGCTGGCGCGCCATGGCGTGCCGCGCACACTGGAAGACCTGGCCCGGCTGGACAGCATTGCCATGTCTGCCGTGGATGGGCGCTCCACGCTGCACCTCGTCGGCGAAGGCGGCCGTGAGCAGACGGTGCACCACCAGCCGCGCTATGTGGCCGATGACTTGCTCACCCTCCAGTTCGCCGCCCTGGCCGGCACCGGCATGTGCTGGCTGCCCGACTACATGTGCATCGAAGCGCTGCGCGCAGGCCGCCTGGTGCACCTGCTGCCCGACTGGGCGCCACCGCGCGGCATCGTGCATGCGGTGTTTCCTTCGCGCCGGGGGCTGTCGCCCGCTGTGCGGCGGTTTCTGGACTACCTGGGCGAAACCATGCCGGGGCGCAGCAGCCAGGCCACCCGGGTGGCCGGACAGGGGTTGGATGGCGCAGGCATCTAGCCCTTTACGGTTTTTAGATGCTTTGGCGATCAAATAACAAGAATCAAGTCGTTTGGGTTTTAAAGAGTGGGTCGCAGAATGCCAGCGCTGTGAGCCCCGCTTCCATCACCATCGTTCCGGGCGGGCGTGATTCCGGCCTCGGCCACTGGCAAAGCCTGTGGGCCGAGCGCCTGCCCCATGCCTGCCGCGTGGTGCAGGACGACTGGATCACGCCCACGCGGCTGGCCTGGGTGGGCCCGCTTGAAAAGACCGTGCTGGCTGCGCCCCATCCCGTGGTCATCGTGGCGCACAGCCTGGGCTGCATTGCCACCACCTCCATGGGCGCGCAGGCCGCAGCCCGCGTGTGCAGCGCGCTGCTGGTGGCCCCGGCCGACCCTGAGCGCCGCACCGTCCTGAACGACTGTGCGCCTGTGCCCTTGTCGCGCTGTCCGTCCGTTCCATCGTGGTGGCCGGCAGCAACGGCCTGTATTACCCCCTCCGCCTGGCGGGTGCCTGCGCGCGGGCCTGGGGCCGTGAATGCGTGCGCATGCAGAACGCCGGGCACCTCCATATCGACTCCGGCCATGGCGAATCGCCGCTGGACTGGGCGCTGCTGCAGTCGCTGCAGGGCGACCCCACCGCGAGCCGCGCCCCGGTGCCCGGCCATGCGCAGGCTTCGCCTGCAGCGCCGGTGTTGCAGGAGTACTCCTGAATAAGTAGCTACCTGTGCTTATGAATAAAGCGCTAGCGGCAGTTTTGCTTGCTTTTTTTGATGAGGCACACTGCATTTTTCGCCTTCTGGTGTGCAAGTTGAGTTTTCTATATTATTAAATTCGATTAATTAACAAAAATATATTCTTTTGAGTTTTAAGCGTCACTCCGCACAATGGGCGATCCCCAGCTTTTCATCAGGCGACGCACCATGACGACTTCTCTGAAACTCAAGACCCTTCTGGCCGCACTGGCCCTGGCGAGCAGTGGTTTGGCTGCTGCGCAGAACCAGCTGCTCAATGTGTCGTACGACGTGGCCCGCGAGTTCTACAAGGACTACAACGCCGCTTTTGTCGCGCACTACAAGAAAACCACCGGCCAGGACGTGAAGATCGACCAGTCGCACGCGGGCTCCAGCGCCCAGGCGCGTGCCGTGAACGATGGCCTGGCCGCCGATGTGGTCACCATGAACACCACCACCGATGTGCAGTTCCTGGCCGACAACGGCGTGGTCGCCAAGGATTGGTCCAAGAAGTTCCCCAACGATGCATCGCCCACCACCTCGACCATGTTGTTCCTGGTGCGCAACGGCAACCCCAAGGGCATCAAGGACTGGGACGACCTCATCAAGCCCGGTGTGCAGGTGATCGTGGTCAATCCCAAGACCGGCGGCAACGGCCGCTATGCCTATCTGGCCGCCTGGGGCGCCGTGCGCGAAAAGGGCGGCACCGAGGCGCAGGCCGCCGAGTTCGTGGGCAAGCTCTACAAGAACGTGCCGGTGCTGGCCAAGGGCGGCCGCGACGCCACGGCCACGTTTTTGCAGCGCAACCAGGGCGACGTGCTGATCACGTTCGAGTCCGAAGTGGTGTCGATCGACCGGGAGTTTGGCACGGGCAAGGTCGATGCCATCTACCCGTCGGTGAGCGTGGTGGCCGAGAACCCCGTGGCGGTAGTGGAGCGCACCGTGGCCAAGAAGGGCACGGCGCAGTTGGCCAAGGCCTACCTCGATTACCTGTACTCCGACGAAGCGCAGGAAATCGCTGCCAGGCACGCCATTCGTCCGCGCTCGGAGAAAGTGCTCAAAAAGTATGAAGCCACCTTCAAGCCGCTCAAGCAGTTCACTGTGGCCAAGTATTTCGGCAGCCTGACCGAGGCGCAGAAGGTGCACTTCAACGACGGCGGCCAGTTCGACAAGCTGTATGCGAAGTGAGCACCCCCCTGAGGCGCTGCGCGCCTTCCCCCCGCTCTCGCATTGCTGCGCAACGCGGGCAGGGGGACGCAGCCAGCGCGGCGGGGCGGCCCTTGCGCGGCTGCCCTTGTAGGGGGCGCGCCAGTTTACGTCGGTGGTGTGCAATGGATAACTTGCTATGAATGACAACCAAGGCGCCCGCAAGAGTGCCAAGCGCGTGCTGCCCGGCTTTGGGCTCACGCTGGGCTACACGCTGTTTTACTTGAGCATCATTGTGCTGATCCCGCTGTCGGCGCTGATCTTCAAGACCTTCACCTTGACCTGGGAGCAGTTCTGGGCCGCGATCAGCGCGCCGCGCGTGCTGGCCTCGTACCGGCTGACCTTCGGCGCCTCGTTTCTGGCGGCGCTGGTCAATCTGGTGTTTGGCCTGCTGATCGCCTGGGTGCTGGTGCGCTACAAGTTTCCGGGCAAAAAAATTGTGGACGCGCTGGTGGATCTTCCATTCGCGCTGCCCACCGCCGTGGCGGGTATTTCGCTCACCGCCTTGCTGGCCGGCAACGGCTGGGTCGGGCAAATCCTGGAGCCCATGGGTATCCAGCTGGCGTTCAAGCCCGCCGGCATCGTGATCGCGCTGATTTTCATCGGCCTGCCGTTTGTGGTACGCACCGTGCAGCCTGTGCTCGAAGACGCCGAGAAAGAACTCGAAGAAGCCGCCACCTGCCTGGGCGCCACGCGCTTTCAGACCTTCACCAAGGTCATCCTGCCCTCCATCACGCCCGCGCTGCTCACCGGCTTTGCCATGGCGTTTGCGCGCGCCGTGGGTGAATATGGCTCGGTGATCTTCATCGCCGGCAACATGCCCATGGTGTCCGAGATCACACCGCTCATCATCATCGGCAAGCTGGAGCAGTACGACTACGCGGGCGCTACGGCCGTGGCGGTGGTGATGCTCGTGATTTCGTTCATCTTGCTATTGGTCATCAATGCATTGCAGGCCTGGCAGCGACGCCACGCGGGGGCTCCAGCATGAGCGGCAGCCACTCTCGAACCATTCGCCGCGCGCAAGCCGGTACAACGGAAGCACCCTGGGTCCGCTATGCGTTGATCGCCATCGCGCTGGCCTTCATGCTGCTGTTCCTGGTGCTGCCGCTGGCCGCCGTGTTTGCCGAGGCGCTGCGCAAGGGCTTTGGCGCCTATCTGGAAGGCCTGCGCGAGCCCGATGCCTGGTCGGCCATCAAGCTCACGCTGATCACCGCCGCCATTGCGGTGCCGCTGAACCTGGTGTTTGGCGTGGCGGCCGCCTGGTGCATTGCCAAGTACGAGTTCCGGGGCAAGGCGTTTCTGACCACGCTGGTGGACCTGCCGTTTTCGGTATCGCCCGTGGTGGCGGGGCTGGTTTACGTGCTGATGTTCGGCGCGCAGGGCTGGTTCGGCCCGTGGCTGCAAGCGCACGACATCAAGATCATTTTTGCCGTGCCCGGTATCGTGCTGGCCACCGTGTTCGTGACCTTTCCGTTCATCGCGCGCGAACTGATTCCGCTGATGCAGGCCCAGGGCAATGACGAGGAACAAGCCGCCATCGTGCTGGGTGCCACCGGCTGGCAGACCTTCTGGTATGTGACGCTGCCCAACATCAAGTGGGGCCTGCTCTATGGCGTGATTTTGTGCAATGCGCGCGCCATGGGCGAGTTTGGCGCCGTGTCGGTGGTGTCGGGCCACATCCGCGGGCAGACCAACACCATCCCGCTGCATGTGGAAATTCTCTACAACGAGTACCAGTCGGTCGCCGCGTTTGCCGCCGCCTCGCTGCTGGCCTTGCTGGCCCTGGTCACGCTGGTCATCAAGACCATTGCCGAACACCGCAACGAGCAGGCCCTCAAAGTCGCCGCCGAGTTGCCGCCCGAGCGACCCGCGCCTGCGGCTGTCGCCCGCTGAAGGAAGAACACCATGAGCATTGAAATCCGCAACGTCAGCAAGCAGTTCGGCGACTTCCAGGCCCTGCGCGATGTCAGCCTCGATATCGCATCGGGCGAACTCATCGCGCTGCTGGGCCCCTCGGGCTGCGGCAAGACCACCTTGCTGCGCATCATCGCGGGGCTGGAGACGCCCGACACCGGCAGCATCCACTTCAGCGGTGAAGACACCACCGACGTGCATGTGCGCGAGCGCAACGTGGGCTTTGTGTTCCAGCACTACGCGCTGTTCCGCCACATGACGGTGTTCGAGAACGTGGCCTTTGGCCTGCGCGTCAAGCCGCGCGGCCAGCGGCCCGGCGAAGCACAGATCAAGCAAAAGGTCATGGACCTGCTCAAGCTGGTGCAGCTGGATTGGCTGGCCGAGCGCTTCCCCTCGCAGCTCTCGGGCGGCCAGCGCCAGCGCATCGCCCTGGCCCGTGCGCTGGCCGTGGAGCCCAAGGTGCTGCTGCTCGACGAGCCCTTTGGCGCGCTCGACGCCAAGGTGCGCAAGGAACTGCGCCGCTGGCTGCGCCGCCTGCACGACGAGCTGCATGTGACCAGCATCTTCGTGACGCACGACCAGGAAGAAGCGCTGGAAGTGGCCGACCGTGTGGTCGTGATCAACCAGGGCCGCATCGAGCAAAGCGGCTCGCCCCAGCAGGTGTGGGACCAGCCGGCCAGTCCCTTCGTCTATGGCTTTCTGGGCGATGTGAACCTGTTCCACGGCCGCGCGCACGAGGGGCTGGTGCACCTCGAAGGCATCGAGCTGGATTCACCCGAGCACAGCCAGGCGCAGAACGCCAAGGCCTTCGCCTATGTGCGCCCGCATGACCTGGATGTGGAACGCTACGCGCCCGGTGCCGGGCTGGACGCCGCAGGCCGCCCACGCGGCATCGTCGCGCAACTGAGCCGCGCCATCGTGGTGGGCCCCATTGCGCGGCTGGAACTTATTCCCACCGACGGCCACAAACCAGCGGACAATGCGTCCCCGGACCCCTTGATCGAAGCGCAGATCCCTGCGCAGCAGTTCAGGGAAATGGGTTTCAAAGAGGGCGAAACGCTGGTGGTGACACCGCGCCGCGCCCGGGTTTTTCTGGACGAGGCCGCTGGGATTTGACCCCCTGAGCCGCTGCGCGTCTTCCCCCCAAGGGGATGACGGCCGTTGCTGCGGGGCGGACCATGCTGGCCGTCCGCTGGCCTGGGCCGAGCCGGTTTCATGGGCAATGCCCTGGGCAGTGGCTATTGGACAAGGGAGAAAGAATGAATTGGTTGACTACGGCCCCGCGCCGTGTGCTCGCGCTCATCAGTGTGGCCTGCGTGGCCCTGCTGGCCTTTGGCATGTATCTGCAGCATGTGGTGGGCCTGGAGCCTTGCCCGATGTGCATCGTGCAACGCTATGCGCTCGTTGCTGTCGCAGTCTTCGCAGGCTTGGCAAGCGCAAGAGGCAACAAGGGCTGGTGGATGACATTCGCTGCGCTGGCCGTGGTCTCGGCCGGTTTTGGCGCCTTCGTGGCGGCCCGCCAGAGCTGGCTGCAATGGTATCCCCCCGAAGTCGCCACCTGCGGCCGGGATTTCTACGGAATGATCGAGAACTACCCCATCAGCCGTTCCATCCCCATGATCTTCCGGGGTTCGGGCGACTGCACGGCGATCGACTGGACGTTTCTGGGGGGCTCGATCGCCAACTGGTCGTTTGTCTGCTTTGTGGGGTTTGCCGTGGTGCTGCTGGTGCTGCTGGGGCGTGGACTCACGAAGGGTAACCGGGGGGGCTCTGGCTATTCGATGGCGTGATGCCTTGATGGCTCAGCATGACTCTCGCCAAAGGCGCTCTTCGGAGCGCCTTTTTTTCGAGTGGGGTGTGGTTGGGGTGTTTACCCGGCGGATCCGGTGGCTTGGAGCGGCAGCAATCAACCCGTTGCGGAAGCTCGCTGGCACACCGCAACTGAACGCTAAACAGCGGTCGGTTGATGCGATCGGCTGAAGTCACGGTATTGGCCGCATTGCGGTCATCCGCGCACGTCAACTCAAAGTCTCGTCCGAAGCGAGTGGCGGACATTCGAGAATCCATCGACAGCACCGAAATTTGACGCACTGCCGTGTGGAACGTGTTTCCACACAGCCTCGGCCATCTGCGGACGGCCCTCGTATTGCAGTAGCAGCCGTTGTGGGAAGCTCGCCTGCCGCTTCGCCGCCATTCACCTCCGGTCAAACTCCGGTTCCATATAATTTTCAGAACCGATGACGACCTCCGATCCGATCAAAACACGGGAAAACCCGAACATCTTGTCTGCCGCACACAGCCTCCTTGTCGTCGACGACGATCCTATGACCTGTACACGGGTCAAGGCCTACTTTGAGCGGGAAGGCTACTGCGTCCGAGTGGCTGCCAATGGCGATGAAATGTGGGACTGCCTGCGCCAGCACCCTGCCGATGTGGTACTGCTGGACATCGGTCTGCCTGGTCGTGACGGTCTCGAACTGGCGCGGGAGCTGCGCACTCACAACGCCAGCATCGGTCTCATCCTGGTGACCGGCCGCAACGATGACATCGACAAGATCGTGGGCCTGGAGTCCGGTGCCGATGATTACGTCACCAAACCCTTCAACGCGCGCGAACTGCTCGCGCGGGTCAAGATCGTCCTGCGGCGCCTGCGCCCGGTGTCGGCAGCAGGCGCGTCCGGGCTGCAACGCAAGCTGGGCACATGGACGCTGGACCTGGCGCAGCGCAAGCTCACCGCGGCGAATGGGCGCCAGGAGATACTGACCCGGGGCGAGTTTGATCTGCTTGCCGCACTGGCCCGGCACCTCGGGACTGCGGTGGAGCGCGAGCGCCTGATGCAACAGGTTTTCCACCGCTCGTGGGACCCGAGCGATCGCACCGTCGATGTGCTGGTGGCCCGCTTGCGCGAGAAGATGGAAAAAGACCCCCGACACCCGGAACTGATCGTTACCGTCCGGGGTGTCGGTTACCTGCTGGCCGACAACGCGGCATCCTGACCCCCTTCGTCGGGCGAGCCAAGCCAGCCTTCGAGCGCCTCGATCCCCTCGGGAATGCTCTCCAACAGCTGGCTGACCAGCAGTACACGCTGCGCCGCCGTCAACATTCCTGCACGGACCGCGTCTTCCAGGCGCCGGCAGGCCTGCATGACGCGCAGAAGCCCCAGGTTGCTCGCTGCGCTGCGCAGCTGGTGGGCGGTCCGTCGGATCTGTTCGGCGTCGGCGGCCTGCGCTGCATCGTGCAGGGATGTTGCGGACGCATCGGAGACTTGGCGGAACAGGCTCAGCAACTGCCGCAGGACATCGAGTCCGAGGTCTTCGCGCTCCTGTGTGAGATAGGCCTCGTCCAGCGTTGGTGCATCGCCTGCCGCTGCCACGTCCTTGACCGGTGGGGTGGATGTTGAGGCACCCGTCGGGGGTGAGGAGGCCTGCAGCGCCCGAGCCAGTGCACGCGCAAGCTCGCCGCGCTGGAAAGGTTTGCTGAGAAAGCCCACCATGTTGGCAGCGGCCGGGTGTTCGAGGATGTCCGGCGTGACATGCGCGGACATGCCCAGGATGGGCAGTGCCCGCCACCGGCCGCCGTCGAGGGTGCGCAGCGTCTGGGCGACTTCCAGCCCCGAATCGCCGGGCAGGCTGATGTCCATCAGCACGCAGTCCGTGTGCCCCCCATGGCGCAGCAAATCGATGGCGGTGGGGCCGCTGTCGGCCAGGCGCACCCGATGGCCCAGTGCTTCCAGGTAACGCTGGCAGACGATGCGGTTGATGTCGTCGTCCTCGACCACCAGCACATCCAGCGATGGGATCGGGCCGGCGATATCGGGCAGTGGAGCCGGTGATGTCCCTGCCGCAGCAGGCTCGAACGGCAGTTCGAAGCCGACCTCCGTGCCTTCCCCGACCGTGCTCTTGAGCCACAGGCGCCCCGCCATCAGTTCCACCAAGCGTTGGCAGATGGCCAGGCCAAGTCCGGTCCCGCCATGCCGACGATGCGCCGTGTCCTCCACCTGGACAAACGGTTTGAAAACAGCCTCCTGCTGGTCGGTCGGAATGCCCATACCGGTGTCGAGCACCTGAAACTGCAGACGCACCACACCGGTCGGGTGGTCCGCTGCACGTACCACCTTCACCGTGACTTCGCCTTCGTCGGTGAACTTGATGGCATTGCCGATGGTGTTGAGCAGGATTTGGTTGAGCTTGCGGCGATCGCCCACGAGCCACTCTGGCACGTCATCGGAGATATCGCGCACAAGTGCCAAGCCCTTGCTGCGCACCGCGACGGACTGCAGCGCCAGCATGTCGTCGATGACATCCCGTACCGCGAAGGGCTCCCGCGTGACTTCCAGCTTGCCGGCCTCCAGGCGGGAAAAACCCAGCATGTCCTCCAGGGTTTCCAGCAGGGTGCCGTTGGCGTACTCGATCATCCGCAGGTACTCGCGTTGACGATCGTCCAGTGCGGTGTCGCGCAGCAGGTGCACGCTGCCGCTGACTCCGCTGAGCGGCGTGCGCAGCTCGTGGCTGAGGCTGCCGAGAAACTCGTTCTTCGCGCGGTTGGCCTCCTCGGCCTCGCTCCGTGCCTGCGCGTGCAGCGCGACTTCGCGCTCCAGAAGTTCGTTGCTGCGGCTGAGTGCCGCGGTGCGGTCCTGCACCTGCTGCTCCAGTTGCTGCTGGTGCACGCGCAGCGACTGCTCCAGGCGTTGCCGTTCGATCGCGTGCTCCCGGAACTGCTCCAGCGCCTGCACCAGCGGCGCCAGCGGATCGTGGCGGGCCACCGGATGGGTGATCGCCACGCTGTGATCGCCGGCCATGAGTGCCCGCATGGCGTTTTCCATGCCCTTGAGTCGACCCAGCAACTCGTAACGCAGGATCAACCAGAACGTGGCCAGCAAGGCCAGCAAGAGGACACCGGCGACGGCCAGAAAGCCCACGGCTCCGCGGGCGATCGCGGTACGCGAGCCTGTGCCCACCTGCGCCATGGCCTGTTGACTGGCCTGGAGCAGTGCGGCCCCTTGTTCGTTCAGGTGCAGTGCCAGGGCAGCCCCCGTATCTCGCGCAGCGGCCAGCTGTCCGTCGAGCGCCACGCGCTGAGCCTGCAAGGCAAACAGGCCCTGCGGCGTCAATGCCGCCTTCAGTATGTCGGCATGCCGCTGCGCTGTGGCCTTGCGGGTCGGGTCCCGGAAGTCCTGCAGCCGATGCGACAGGATGGCAAGATCGGCTGAAAAATCTTTGCCCAGATCCCGCAAGGCCGGCGATGTGGGGGCACCCTCCACGCGATCGAGCGTGGTCTTGATCCGGAAGCAAACGAGCTGCAATTCGGACATGCGCTCCATGCGATCGATGTCCACCTCGATCAGGCGGTCCAGTGACTCGAGAATCTCGTCCCGGCTGGCGCCGCGCTCCACCATGGGGTAAAGGCTGGACACGGTGGCCGTGGAATAGGTCGAGGCATTCGCCGCCAGCGCCTCCGCCAGCAGCATCAGCTCGGCCACGGCCCGGTGCAGGGCCTCCTGGGCCTGGCGAATCTCGGCTTGCACCTGCTGTGACTGCCGCGCCTTGCTGGCCTGCAACCCGAGATTGGTGTGCATCTCCTGGACCGTCACCGCCAGGGCCTGTTCCAGCTGGGGCTCGAAGTCCTGCTGTTCCAGACGCCCCAGCAGGTTGCGCACCTGGGCCAGTTGCGCGTCGCCCTGGCGTTGAAAGGCATCGACCTCATCGACGGTTTGCGCGAGCCGCAGCTGATCGACGAGCGCCAGGGTGCGGTTGTTGAGCTGAATAACCGCACCGACCGCTTCCAGTGCCGGCACCGTGTTGTCGATGATGCGGCGCTGCAGCCCGACCACCTGGTTGAAGCTGAGCCAAGCCGTGGCCGCCACCGCCGCCGTCAACAGCGCGCCCACGGTCAACGCCAGCCCGATCTTGCCGATCAAGCCCAGCCGGCGGTCGAGCCGCTTGATCCAGGGGAGCATCATTTCCAGTCCAACGTTCGCGTGCCGACCAAAGTCATCTGTCTTACTATTCTGACCCGGAAACCGGCTTACAGTCCGCGGGCATGACGTCCACCTTTCTTTCCCTTCACCCGTTGCGACGAGCCGCCGCTTCCTTGTGGGGTCTGTGCATGGCCTGGATCGTGGTGGTCGCACCCGCTGCAGCCCAACCCATCCTGAGCTGGGAACCGCCATTCAAGGCGGCCGCGCCCGTGCGGGCCAAATACACGCCAGCTGCGCCCGCCCGCCAGCCGTGGGTGCTGTGCGTGGTGGTGCCACACATCAAGGATGCGTATTGGCTGGGCGTCAACTACGGCATGGTGGAGGAAGCGCGCCGCCTGCGCGTAGAGGTGCGATTTGCCGAGGCCGGCGGATATGCCCAGTTGGCGGTCCAGCGTGCCCAGATACAGGCCTGTGCCTCAGACCGCCGCGTGCACGCCCTGATCATCGGTGCCGTCACCCATGATGTCATGACCCCGTACCTGCGCCAGCTGACAACGCGCATGCCCGTCATCGGCACCGTCAATGCCATTGACGACATCGGCATTTCGGGCAAGGTGGGCGTGGACTGGGACGACATGGGCCGGGCTGCTGGCCGCTTTCTGGTTCGCCAGACGCGGGGCGACGGCCCTCCAGTGCAGGTGGCCTGGTTCCCGGGGCCGCACAGTGTCAGCGAAGGCGTGGACCGCGCCTTTCGCCAGGCCATCGCCGGCAGCCGCGTCGTCATCCGCACGACCGCATGGGGCGACACCGGCAAGGCCGTGCAGCGCAATCTGCTACAGCAGGTGCTCGACGATCACAAGGACCTGGACTTTGTGGTCGGCAATGCCCTGATGGCGGAGGCCGCCATCAGCGTGCTGCGCGAACGTGGCCTGCAGGACCGGGTAGGCACCATATCGACCTACTTCACGCCGGCGGTGCACCGGGGCATCCTGCGAGGCCGCATTCTCGCCGCCCCTACCGATGCCCCCGTGCTCCAGGGCCGGATGTCGATCGGCCTGGCGGTCGATCTGCTGGAGCGGCGGCCGACCCGTCGGCACATCGGTCCGGTGATTCGCACTGTGGAGCAAGGCAATCTGGGCGAGATCAATATCGACGAATCGCTGCCACCACCCCTGCTGATGCCCCAGTTCCACCACCGGCCCGACATGGCGAACTGACGCACCGCCCGTTAATGCGGTTAACAAAGGCACGGCACAGCACAACAAATCCGAGCGCGCCATTGATCTGTGATTCCTAGCATCAGGACATACCCCATCGGTCTGTTTTATTTGCAAGGAGATCCACCATGACCATGACCCGACGCGGCCTTTTGAAGGCATCGGTTGCCTCGGCAGTGACTGCCAACGGCCTGACCTGGTTCGCAGCTGACGAAGTGTTTGCCGCCGACACCCAGGTGATTCCCAGTGCCAGCCACTGGGGCCCGTTCAAGGCAGTGGTGAAGAATGGCGTTCTGGTCGGCATCCAGCCGCTCAAGGACGTGGACGCCACACCGACCACCATGCTCACGGAGGGCCTGATCGGCCGTGTCTATCACAAGACCCGTGTGAAGTACCCGATGGTGCGCAAGTCCTATCTGGCCAACCCCACGGGTGACACCAAGCCTCACCTGCGCGGCAAGGAACCCTTTGTGCGCGTCAGCTGGGAGCAGGCGCTGGCGCTCACGGCCGATGCCATCGTGCGCACGGCTGAGAAACATGGCAACGAGGCGCTGTTCAGCGCTTCCTACGGCGGCTGGTCGCACGCCGGTCTGCTGCGTCCGCAGGTGCTGCAGGGCCGCCTGTTCGGTCTGATCGGTGGTCATTCGGTCACCACCGGCGACTATTCCGGCGGCGCTTCGCAGGTCAGCTTGCCGCACATCATTGGCGACATGGAGGTGTACTCGCCCCAGACTTCATGGGAAGTGATGGCCGAGCGCACCGAGGTCATGGTCTGGATCGGCTGCGACCCGTTCAAAAACAACCGTATCGAGTTCACGGTCGCCGACCACCAGATGTTCCCGCGCTGGATGAAGATCAAGGAGCGCGGTGTCAAGTTCATCTCCATCAACCCGCAGTACACGCCGACCGACGATGCAGTCGGCTCCGAGTGGATCAAGATCGTTCCGAACACGGACGTGGCGTTGTTCTCGGCCATGGCCCACCATGTCTACACCACCGGCAAGCATGACAAGGCCTATCTGGCCAAGTACACCGTTGGGTTCGACAAGTACCTGGCCTACCTGCTGGGCAAGGACGGTGACGGCACGCCGCCCAAGACCCCTGAGTGGGCCGCCAAGATCACCGGCATTCCAGCCGCCAAGATCGTCGAGCTCGCCGAGCTGTTTGCCTCCAAGCGCACCCAGTTCGCTGGCGCCTGGTCGCTGCAGCGCGCACACCACGGCGAGATGACACACTGGGCGATCATCAACTTCGCAGCCATGCTTGGCAAGATCGGCAAGCCGGGCGAAGGCGTGGGCTTCAGCTGGCATTACGGTGGTGGTGGCATGGCGCAGTCCAACGCCATCATGCCGGTCGGCTTGTCCCAGGGGCGCAACCCGATCAAGGCGCGGTGCCCGGCCTCGCGCATCAGCGAAATGCTGATGAATCCCGGCAAGGAATACACCCGCGACGGCGCGACGCACAAGTATCCGCTGGTCAAGCTGATCTACACCGCTGGCAACAACTTCATGTCGCACCAGCAAAACACCAACGAGTTGCTGCGTGCGATGAATCAGCAGATCGAAACGGTGATTTGCCAGGACCCCTGGTGGTGTGCCTCCTCGCGCTTTGCCGACATCGTGCTGCCCGCCACCTCGGCCCTCGAGCGCGACGACATGAGCACCGGCGGAACCTACAGCAACGACAAGATCTACGCGATGCGTCAGGTCATCAAGCCTTATGGCGAGAGCCTGGACGATTTTGAGATCTTCCGCCGCCTGGCTGCACTGATGGGCGTCGAGTACGGCTTCACCGAAGGCAAGTCGGTCATGGACATCCTCAAGGCCTCGTACGCAGCGACCGGCCAGAAGGTACCGTTCGACCAGTTCTGGAAAGACGGTATCGTGCGCATTGACGTGCCCGAGAAGATGCGCAAGTGGGTGCGCCACGGCGACTTCTATACCGACCCGGTGAAGAACCCGCTGCACACCAAGTCCGGCAAGATCGAGCTGTTCTGCTCCGAGATTGCGCGATTCAACGTGCCCGACTGCCCGCCGGTTCCGAAGTATCTGGAACCGGTGGAGTTCCTGGGCAATGCCAAGCCCGGACAGGTGCATGTGGTCAGTCCGCACCCCTACAACCGGGTGCACTCGCAGATGGCCAATGCCGACGTGCGCCTGGAGCAGAACGTGAAAGGGCGCCAGCATGTGCTCATCAGTGTCGAAGATGCCGCCGCCAAGGGCATCAAGAGCGGTGACCTGGTCGAGTTGTTCAACGATCGTGGCGCGCTGATTGCCGGTGCGGTGGTCACCAACAAGATCATGAAGGGCGTGGTCAGCCTGGAAGAGGGCAACTGGATCCAGCTCGATTCCAAGGGCCGCTGCAACAGCGGTGCGATCAACATCATCACGACCAGTGTGGCGTCGAGCGGCCTGAGCCAGGCCACCAGCGCCAACACCTGTATTGCCAACCTCAAGCGTTGCGATGATGCCGAGTCGGTCAACCGCGCATACGAGCCGCCAGCGATCGAACGGGTGGCGCAAAGCAAGCTGGATGTCGATGCCCTCAAGCTGAGCGAGCGTGCCACCATCGTCAAGGGCGCGACCATGGGCGCTATGCTGCCGGGCGAGAAGTTGTTCTACGAGCGCTGCACAGTGTGTCACGTGCCGCGCGAGCCGGGCGACTTCACCAAGAGCCAGTGGCACGGCATCACGCAGAGCATGTTCCCGCGGGCAGGACTGGATGATCTCCAGCGCAAGGTGGTGCTGGACTTCCTGGAGAAGAACGCCAAGGACGCCATCGTGCCCTGACGCACCGCGGCGCGTTGCATCGGGAGTGACGGCACTGCGCCGGCACTTCCGTTTCACGAAGCACGAAGCGAGCACAAGGCCATGAAAATCTTCGGCATCACAGGCCACTCGGGCATGGGCAAAACCACCCTGCTCGAAAAGCTGATTCCCGAGCTTCGCTCCCGCGGGCTCACGGTCTCCCTGATCAAGCACCGCCACAAGGACATCGAGGTGGATCGTCCCGGCAAAGATCCGATACCAAAGCGATAGCGGACCTGGTGTTGAGGAAAGGGCGGCCCGCGGCTGAATTCTTGGAGACAAAATTTGCAACCGCAATCTCCGTACCGGAAGCGCGTGTGATCTGCGACACAGAGGACGTTTGAGTTGAAGGATTCAACCTCCGTTGCGGGTCGTTACAACCGCTCACTTCGGGCGCGACGAGTCGTTCTTAAGCGCAACCAGCCTGGAACGGTCAAATTGCCAAATCCATCGAAGGACTGGTCCTGGCCGATAACGCCCGCTGAACCCTGGGCCCCGCTCCGTACTGCGCCCCAACGGAAATCCCTCGGGCCAGCGCTATCTTCCGGCACCGCCAATTGGCACCAACATTCCCTGCGGGTGTGGAAACCGCACCCCCTCCGTTCCATCCACCCACGCGGGCAGCTTGTGCATCACGCTGGCAAAAAGATCGCTGGCTTGCCACTGCGCCAGCCAGGCCTGCAGATGCGGCCAGGGCTGGGCGGCCCACCAGCCTGCATCGATGCCGGCGAATTGGCGCACAAAGGGCGCAATGGCCATGTCTGCCAGGGCAGCGTGGGTGCCGAACAGGTGGGGCTGGGTGGACAGGCGGGCATCCAGTGCGCTCAGCCAGGCCACGGCCTGCGCGCGCGCTGCGTCGATGGGAGCATCGGGGTAGCGGCTGGGGTATTTGCAGCGGTCCAGCGCCCGCTTGAACGGGCCATCGCATTCCGCGATCAGGGCCCGCATGTCTTCCAAGCTGCCGTGGCTTGGCGTGCGCCAGCCGCCGGGGTCGTGCTGCGCCAGCGCCCACAGCATGATGTGCAGGCTTTGGTCCAGCACCTGGCCGCCTGGCAGCACCAGCACTGGTACGGTGGCCTTGGGCGACGCCTGCAGCAGACCCTGGGGTTTGTTCTTGAGCACCACCTCGCGCAGTTCGCAGGTCTGGCCGCTCACCGCCAGCGCCAGCCGGGCGCGCATGGCGTAGGGACAGCGGCGAAAGGAATAGAGGACGGGCAGGGCGTTCAAGCGGGCTCGTCCTCGCTGGCGCCACCCTTGTCCCTGGCGAGGGCCCGCGCCGGGTTGCCTGGCTGCAGTGCACCAATGTGGGCCTGCCCGCGCTGGGCGGCCAGCCGCATCTGTCGCTCGCGTTCGGCCAGTGCGCGCTCCTGCCCGGGGGTGCGGGTGCCGTGGCAATAGGGGCAGCTTACGCCGGCCACGTAGTGGGGTGATGCCAGCTCGCCGGTGCCCAGCGGCATGCGGCACGAGCGGCACAGCTGGTGGTGGCCGGGCGCGAGGCCGTGGCCTACGGACACGCGCTCGTCGAACACAAAACAGTCGCCGTGCCAGCGGCTGGCTTCTTCGGGCACGGTTTCGAGGTATTTGAGGATGCCGCCTTCGAGGTGGTACACCTCGTCGAAGCCCTGCGACTTGAGGAAGGCCGTGGACTTTTCGCAGCGGATGCCGCCCGTGCAGAACATGGCCACGCGCGGCTTGCCGGCCAGCACGCCGCCGGGTTGCGATTGCGTCGCCACCCAGGCCGGAAACTCGGCAAAGCTTCTGGTGTGCGGGTTGATGGCGCGCTCGAACGTGCCGATGCCCACCTCGTAATCGTTGCGCGTGTCCACGACCACCACGGCGGGGTCGCCGATCAGTGCGTTCCAGTCCTCGGGCTTCACATAGGTGCCCGCGTTGCGCGCGGGGTTCAGGCCGGGCACGCCCAGGGTGACGATCTCGCGCTTGAGGCGCACGCGCATGCGGTAGAACGGCTGGCGGTCCGTGGGCGCCTCCTTGTGCTGCAGGGCGGCAAAGCGGGCATCGCTGCGCAGCCAGGCCAGCACGGCCTGCACACCGGTCGGTTCACCCGCAATGGTGCCGTTGATTCCCTCGGGCGCCAGCAGCAGCATGCCGCGCACGCCGCGCTCGTCGCACAGGGCCTGCAGCGGCGCGCGCAAGGCGGCGCAGTCGGGCAGATCGACAAACTGGTACAGGGCGACGGTGAGGAGGCGGGGGGTGACCGGGTGCACGAAAGGGGCGCCGTGAAGTTGCAGGTAAGGTGATGCAGACGCGCTGGCCTGTGGTCAGCGCCTGGGTGTTTTCACAGCTTTTTGACCAGCACCTGGCTGCGCCGGTCCCAGTTGTATTTGCGCTTGCGTGCGTCGGGCAGCCAGTCGGGGTCCACCACCACGAAGCCGCGCTTGATGAACCAGTGCATGGTGCGCGTGGTCAGCACGAAGATGCTGTCCAGCCCCATGGCGCGTGCGCGCTGCTCGATGCGCTTGAGCAGCTTTTCGCCATCGCCCGTGCCCTGGCTTTGCGGCGACACGGTGACGGCGGCCATCTCGGCGGTCTTGGCCTCGGGGTAGGGGTAGAGCGCCGCGCAGCCAAAGATCACGCCATCGTGCTCGATGATGGTGTAGGTGGCGATGTCGCGCTCGATCTCGGTGCGGTCGCGCTTGACCAGCGTGCCGTCCTTCTCGAACGGCTCGATCAGTTGCAGGATGCCGCCCACGTCGTCAATCGTGGCTTCGCGCAGTTCTTCGAGCTTTTCGTCGATGACCATGGTGCCGATACCGTCGTGCACATACACCTCCAGCAGCAGCGAGCCGTCGAGCGCGAAGGGAATGATGTGGCTGCGCTCCACGCCGGCCTTGCAGGCCTTCACGCAGTGCTGCAGGTAAAAACCCGTGTCGGTGGGCTGCTGCGCCGTGGGCAGCGTGGCCAGCAGGGCCTGGGCGGCGGCCAGCGGCAGCTCGGTGTCGATGGGGTTGTCGTCGCTGGCGGGTTCGCCCGGCTGCATGCGGATGCCCGAAACCTCGGTCAGAAAGATCAGCTTGTCGGCGCGCAGCTCGATGGCCACGCTGGTGGCCACTTCTTCCATGGCCAGATTGAAGGCCTCGCCGGTGGGTGAAAAGCCAAACGGCGACAGCAGCACCAGCGCACCCATGTCCAGCGTGCGCTGGATGCCCCCTGCGTCCACCTTGCGCACTACGCCCGAGTGCTGGAAGTCCACGCCATCCACAATGCCCACCGGCCGCGCCGTGAGGAAGTTGCCCGAGATCACGCGCACCGTGGCGCCGGCCATGGGTGTGTTGGGCAAGCCCTGGCTGAAGGCGGCCTCGATCTCGTAGCGCAGCTGGCCGGCGGCCTCCTGTGCGCAGTCGAGCGCCACCGAATCGGTGATGCGGATGCCGTGCGAGTATTTGGCGGCGTGCCCCTTGGCCGCCAGCTGCTCGTTCACCTGGGGGCGAAAGCCATGTACCAGCACGATCTTCACGCCCATGGCTTGGATCATCGCCAGGTCCTGCGCAATGTTGTGCAGCTTGCCTGCCGCAATGGCTTCACCCGTGAGGCCAATCACAAACGTCTGGTGGCGAAATTTGTGGATGTAGGGCGCCACCGAGCGGAACCAGGGCACGAAGGTGAAGTTGAAGACGGCGGACATGGGCGGCAGTGCGGAGGTCGGAGGGTGAAGCCAAGGGCTGGGATAATTCGCGATTCTCTACGAAGTTTCTGCCTTGACTGCGTCCACCGCCTCCAACTCCCTGCACATCGAGTTTCCCGAATCCCTGCCCGTGTCGGGCAAGCGCGAAGAGATCATGGCCGCCATCGAGAAGCACCAGGTCATCATCGTGTGCGGTGAGACGGGCTCGGGCAAGACCACGCAGCTGCCCAAGATTGCGCTGGCGCTGGGCCGTGGCAAGTGCAACGCCAGGCCCGGTACCAAGGGCCAGCTCATCGGCCACACCCAGCCGCGCCGCATTGCGGCCAGCAGCGTGGCCAAGCGCATTGCCGAGGAGCTGAAGACCCCGCTGGGCGACGTGGTCGGCTTCAAGGTGCGGTTCCAGGACCGGCTCTCGCGTGATGCCTCCGTCAAGCTGATGACCGACGGCATCCTGCTGGCCGAGACGCAGACCGATCCGTTGCTCAAGGCCTACGACACGATCATCATCGACGAGGCGCACGAGCGCAGCCTGAACATCGACTTTCTGCTGGGCTACATCCGGCAGATCCTGCCGCGCCGGCCGGACCTCAAGGTCATCGTCACTTCGGCCACCATTGACGCCGACCGGTTTGCCAGGCATTTCGAATCGGCCAAGGGCCCGGCGCCGGTCATCATGGTGTCGGGCCGCACCTTCCCGGTCGAGCAGCGCTACCGCCCGTTTGAGGACAGCCGCGACTATGGCCTGAACGAAGCGATTGCCGATGGCGTGGACGAGCTGTGGCAGGGCAATGCGGCGGGCGACATCCTGGTTTTTCTGCCCGGCGAGCGCGAGATCCGCGAAGCGGCCGACCACCTGCGCAAGCACCTGGCGCACCAGCCCGTGATGCGCAATGCCGAGGTGCTGCCGTTGTTCGCGCGCCTCTCGCAGGCCGAGCAGGACCGCATCTTTGACGGCCACACGGGCCGGCGCATCGTGCTGGCCACCAATGTGGCCGAGACCTCGCTCACGGTGCCAGGTGTCCGGTATGTCATAGACGCAGGCACAGCGCGCGTCAAGCGCTACAGTTTCAGAAGCAAGGTGGAGCAGTTGCTGGTCGAGCCCATCAGCCAGGCAGCGGCCAACCAGCGCGCAGGCCGCTGCGGGCGCGTGGCCAACGGCATCTGCATCCGCCTGTACGACGAGGCCGGCTTCAACAGCCGCCCGCGCTTCACCGACCCCGAAATCCTGCGCAGCTCGCTGGCCGGCGTCATCCTGCGCATGAAGTCGCTGCACCTGGGTGATGTGGCGCAGTTTCCGTTCATCGAAGCGCCCTCGGGCCGCGCGATTGCCGACGGCTACCAGCTGCTGGGCGAACTGGGCGCGGTGGACGACGCCAACGAACTCACGCCCATGGGCGCTGAGCTGTCGCGCCTGCCGCTGGACCCGCGCGTGGGCCGCATGATCATCGAGGCGCGCGACCGCAAGGCGCTCGATGAAGTGCTGGTGATTGCCAGCGCATTGAGCGTGCAGGACGTGCGCGACCGCCCCCTGGAAGCGCAGCAACAAGCCGACCAGGCACACGCCAAGTTCGACGACGACAAGAGCGAATTCAGCGGGTACCTCAAGCTCTGGAAGTGGATCAACGAGGCCCGGGGTGGTGCGCCCAGCCTGCCATCGGCCCGTGCGCAAAAGGCCATGGCGGCGCAGAAGGCGCCATCGCAGGCTTATTTGCCGGTGGCGCAGCGCAGCGGCGGTGGCAGCACTGCGGCTGCGCCTGCCGCACCCGTTGCCGCCCCAGCCGCCACCCACAAGCTCAGCAACCGTCAGTACGAGCAACTGCTGCGCCAGAACTTCATCAGCATCCGACGTTTGCGCGAGTGGCGTGACATCCACACCCAGCTGCTCACGGTGGTGACCGAGCACCAGTGGCAGATCAACACCCAACCCGCCAGCTACGAGCAGCTGCACCTGTCCATGCTGGCCGGGCTGCTGGGCAACGTGGGCGCCAAGAGCGACGAGGAAGACTGGTACCTTGGCGCGCGAGGCATCAAGTTCTACAAGCACCCCGGCGCGCACCTGAACAAGAAGCCCGGCCGCTGGATCATTGCATCGGAGCTGGTGGAAACCACGCGCCTGTTTGGGCGCGGTATTGCCGCCATCGAGCCGCAGTGGCTGGAGCAGATGGGCGGGCATCTCTTGCGCAAGCAATTGCTCGACCCGCACTGGGAAAAAAAATCCGCCGAGGTGGTGGCGCTGGAGCGCGCCACGCTCTACGGCATCGTGGTCTACAACAACCGCCGCGTGAACTTCGGCAAGGTGGACCCGCACGCCGCGCGCGAGATCTTCATCCGCGAGGCGCTGGTGGGCGGCAACTGGGAAACCAAGCTGCCGTTCCTGGCAGCCAACCAGAAGCTCATCGCCAAGGTGGAGGAGCTGGAACACAAATCCCGCCGCCAGGACGTGCTGGTGGATGACGAACTCATCTACGCCTTCTACGACCAGCAACTGCCGCCCGAGGTGTGCAGCGGCCACAACTTCGAGGCCTGGTACCGTGAGGAATCGAAAAAGCAGCCCGATCTGCTCAAGCTCACCCGCGACGAGCTGATGCGCCACGAGGCCGCAGGGATCACCACCAACGCCTTCCCCAAGACCGTGCGGCTGGGTGGCGTGGACTGCGCCGCCAGCTACCTGCACGAGCCCGGCGACGCGCGCGACGGCATCACCGTGACCATCCCGCTGTTTGTGCTCAACCAGGTGAGCGACGAGCGCTGCGAATGGCTGGTGCCCGGCATGCTCAAGGACAAGATCCAGGCGCTGTTGAAAAGCCTGCCGCAGCGCCCGCGCAGCCGCTTTGTGCCGCTGCCCGACAGCGCCACGCGCCTGGCCGAACTGCTGGGCGCGCCCGAGCGTTTTGGCACGGGAAGCCTGACCGATGTGCTGCTCAAGCAGGTGCGCGACGAGACCTCGCTCGACGTGAAGCGCGCCGACTTCAAGCTCGACATGCTCAGCCCCCACCTGTTCATGAACTTCCGCGTGGTGGACGAACACGGCCGCCAGCTGGGCCACGGCCGCAACCTGGGCGCACTCAAGGCCGAATGGGGCGCCAAGGCACGCGGGGCGTTCCAGGCGCTGGCGGGGCTCAAGCTGGGTGGTGCAGCGGCACAGGGTGCAGGCTCAGGGTCGAAAGTGCCTGCACCGCTTGATGGTAAATCGCAAGCAGCTATCAAATCAGGATTTAAAGGAGGGGCGCAACCTGCCAAGCCGGCGAGTACCACGCCCTCGGCCCCCGCAGGCCAGCGCTACACCACCTGGACGTTTGGCGAGCTGCCTGAACTCATGGAGATCAAAAAGGCCGGCCAGACGCTGATCGGCTTCCCGGCCCTTATCGACGGTGGCGACGCCGTGACCATCGAGGTCTTCGACGAGCCCGAAGTGGCCGCCGCCAAACACCGCGCGGGCCTGCGCCGCCTGTTTGCGCTGCAGATCAAGGACGCGCTCAAGTATCTGGAAAAGAACATTCCCGACCTGCAGAAGATGGCCGTGGCCTACATGCCGCTCGGAACGCAGGAAGAACTGCGCACCCAGATCATCGACGTGGCGCTGGACCGTGCCTTCCTGCTCGACCCACTGCCCACCGATGCGTTCGCCTTCAAGCGCCGCGTGGAAGAGGGCCGTGGCCGCCTCACGCTGATCGCCAACGAGGTGGCGCGCCTGGCCGCCACCATCTTGGTCGAATACGCCGCCGCCGCCCGCAAGATCAAGGACACCAAGAACGCCCCCGAGGCCACGCAGGATGCGCAGCAGCAGCTGCAGCGCCTCATGCCCAAGAACTTCGTGGCGGCAGCGCCCTGGGCGCAACTGGCGCACTACGCCCGCTACCTCAAGGCCATCACCCTGCGCCTCGACAAATACCGCGCCGACCCCGTCCGCGACGCCGCCAGACTGGCCGAGCTGCGCCCGCAGGAGCAGCGCTACTGGCGCCTGGTGGCCGAGCGCAAGGGCGCGGTCGATGCCCGCATGCAGGAGCTGCGCTGGCTGCTGGAGGAACTGCGCGTGAGCTTCTTCGCGCAAGAACTGCGCACGCCGCAGCCGGTGAGCGTGAAGCGGCTGGACAAGCTGTGGGTGCAGGTCAATAGCTGATGGCGGCTGTGCGGCAGACTGGGCTGAGGGGTGAGGGTGGCTTTGCAGCGGTTGCTGTCTGCCGATGCACACCCGACTGAACTCACGGTCATCGCCAGATTGCGGTCATCCACAAGCCGTGGCCACTACGCCCAGTTGGGAGTTCGACTTGAATTCGTCCCCTTCGATTCCCTCTGCGGAACAGGCCACGGCCTTGTCAAGCTACACGCTGTGGCCACTGGTGCGCTACATGCTGCACTTGAGCACACCCGGCCTTGGTGGGCGAACTGCAGTACCGCGATGCAGGGAGCGTGGTGTATGCCGGCACGGTCAAAAAGCGCACCACGGTTGCAGCCTGCCCACCGCGAGAGGTGCCGTTAGTGCCTGTGCTGATGATGCGCGTCAGGCACATGCGGGTGGGCATGGGTCATCGGTTCATGCACATGCGGATGGCTATGGCTTCCGTTGGGCATCACATCGTGAATGTGTAAATGGTGCCCATCGTCGTGCCTGTGGGCATGTTCATGCTCCAAGGCTTCGTGTACGTGTTCGTGCCCGTGGCTCTCAGCCAAATGCAGCACAACTCCGGCGAGCATGAGAGCACTACCCAACAGCATGAACCATCCCGCCGAGCGCTCTCCAAGGCCGAAGGCCACGGCAGCACCGATGAAGGGCGCGAAAGCGAACACCGACCCAGTGCGCGCAGCACCAAACGCACGTTGGGCCAAAAGATAAAAGCGCAGGCTCAGGCCGTAGCCTGTGGCTCCAACGGCCAGAAGTCCCAATGTGGCGGAGAACGAAGGCAGGGGTTCCCCCGTCCCTACTGCCAATGCAGCCGTTGCTGCAGAGCCCAAGATGGCCTTGGTCATCACCACTTGGCTGGGGTCGCGCTCAGCCAGCCCACGGGACAGGGTGTTGTCCACCCCCCAAGCGGCGGTGGCCAGCAGCACAGCCAGCAGCCCCAGCATTTGCATGCCTCCTTGCACGCCCTGGTCCAGAACGAGCGCCACTCCTCCTGCGAGCAGCAAGAGCATGGCGGTCCACACGCGGCGGTCCATGGTTTCGCTGTACATCCACCACGCCAGCGTGGCGGTGAACAAGGCCTCCAAGGTGAGCATGAGCGATGCGCTGGCACCGTTCGTGTGTTGCAGGCCCCACGCCAGGGCTGCCGGCCCCAGCGCAGCCCCAAAGCCAGCCATCGCCAAGAGGCGCGGAATGTCGGATCTCTTCAGCCGCGCTTCGTGCGCAGCAGTCCGCGTCGACAGGGCCCCCACCAGAGCCGCTCCCGTATACAGCAGCGCTGCCGTAGTGAATGCACCGAGTCCAGCCCCCAGTCTCTGTACCACAGGGGTACTGATGCCAAACAGCATCGCCGCCAGCAGGGCGAGCAAGCCACCGCGCAAGGCGGGGAGGTGCGAAGGGTCATGCGTCATAGTGCGCGTGATTTCACCATGATCCATCAGGAGCCATATCCTTTGGCGTGATGCATCCCGGATCCCGCCAAACCCATAGGCGCCAAGACCTGCTAGCGCTCACCCGGGAGTCGCTGGAGGTCCGTTTCCGGAAAGAGATGTCATCGACCTTGACCTCATATCCCTCTTCGCAGCGCGTTCTGGCGCCCATCCCGCTCCATTCCATCCCGCTCCATTCCATGCCGCTCCATTCCATGCCGCTCCATTCCATGCCGCTCCAGGTCACTTTGGCGACGTCAACGCGGGCCAGCCCCATTGCCCGCCTTTCGCGTGGCAACTAGGCTGGAGGGCAAAGGAGACTGTCTGCACCATGCGCCCCCACTTCAAGTTCTGGCCCCGCCGCTTGCCCCATTCCATCACCTTGCCCGCCACCTCGCTGTGGGACAACCTGGCCATCAGCGCACGCCGTTATCCCGACAAGGCGGCGCTGGTCTTTTTTGGGACCACGACCAGCTACCGGCAGCTGATGGAAGGGGCCGAGCGCCTGGCCGCGCGGCTCGTGCAGCTGGGCGTGCAGCGGGGCGACCGCGTGGTGCTGTGCATGCAGAATTGCCCCCAACTGGTGATGGCGCATTTCGCCATCCTGCGGGCCAATGCTGTGGTGGTGCCGGTCAACCCCATGAACCGGGCCGAGGAGCTCAAGCACTACATCACCGATCCTGACACCAAGGTCGCTATCACCACGGCCGATCTGGCCCCCGAGCTCGCCAAGGCCAGCAACGCGCTGGCGCTCGGCGAGCGCCTCGCCCATCTGGTGGTGACCCAGTTCACCGATGCTTTTGATCCCGGTGTGCAGGGCGCCGATGCCCCGCCCGAGGCATGGATGGAATGGCTGAGCACCCGGCATCCCTTGCCTGCATTGGAGGGGGGGCGCACCTACGCCTGGACGGATGCCGTAGCCTGCTCCGACATGTCCCCCGCATTGGCTGTGGGGCCCGACGACCTGGCGCTGCTGCCCTACACCAGTGGCACCACGGGGCTGCCCAAGGGCTGCATGCACCTGCACAAAAGCATCATGCACAACGCGGTGGCGGGCGCCCTGTGGGGCAATGGGTCTGCCGACAACGTGACGCTGGCGGTGGTGCCCATGTTCCACATCACCGGCATGGTGAGCGTGATGCACACGGCCATCTACTGTGGTGCCACGCTGGTGATCATGCCCCGGTGGGACCGCGACCTGGCGGGACGCCTGATATCGCGCTACCAGGTCACCACCTGGACCAATATCCCCACCATGGTCATCGACCTGCTGGGCAGCCCGAACTTTGCCAGCTACGACCTCTCCAGCCTGGCCTACATCGGCGGCGGCGGCGCGGCCATGCCGCAGGCCGTGGCCCAGCGCCTGCTGGAGCAATACGGCCTGCGTTATGCCGAAGGCTATGGCCTGACCGAGACGGCGGCGCCATCGCATTCCAATCCGCCTGACCACCCCAAGCAGCAGTGCCTGGGCATTCCGTTCATGGGCACCGATGCGCGCGTGATCGATCCCGACACCCTGCAGGAAATGCCCGTGGGCGAGCAGGGCGAGATCATCATCCACGGCCCCGAGGTGTTCCAGGGTTACTGGAAGCGGCCCGACGCCACGGCGGCGGCGTTCATCGAGTTCGAGGGCAAACGCTTCTTCCGATCGGGCGACCTGGGGCGCATGGACGAAGAGGGCTACTTCTTCCTGACCGACCGTCTCAAGCGCATGATCAACGCCAGCGGCTTCAAGGTGTGGCCCGCCGAGGTCGAGGCGTTGATGTTCCGCCACCCGGCCATCCAGGAGGCCTGCATCATTGCCGCCAAGGACAGCTACCGGGGCGAGACCGTGAAGGCCGTGGTGGTGGTGCGCCCCACGCACCAGGACACCACCGAGCGGCAGATCATCGACTGGTGCCGCGAGAACATGGCGGTGTACAAGGTGCCGCGCATCGTGCAGTTTGTGACGGCGCTGCCCAAGAGCGGGAGTGGCAAGGTGATGTGGCGGCTGCTGCAGGAAAAAGAGCCGATCGACGCTACCGCTTCAGGAGGCTGATGGCCCGGCGCCCGCCGGCGCAAGCCCGAGAGGGCGCCGGCCGAAAACCCATGGCATGGACCACCTTGCGGTGGACATCGCAATGTGGTTGCCGGTTTCCGGGAGCGACAGGTCCTGCACACGCACGCTGAAGGTGCCAGTGGGGATGGCCAGCAGGCCGGGGCATCAAAACTGGCACGGCCGAAGTGGCGGCGTTCGCAGGGCAACGCGGTCTCCCGGGCCGGGCGGGGGATGGCTTCATGCCACTGCACGCAGCTGCAGGAGGCATTGCTGCAGATGTGTGGTTTGCCAAGCGCTCTTAAATGCATAGCTGCAGGCGCTTTTAAATAGTGCAATGAAGCCGAAATTCATGGATGTTATTGCACGGCAATTGACTATTTGCTTACATTTTTTGCGCAGCCTTTGCCAGAAACCCCCACCGATCTTGTTACAAAGGGGTGATTCCGATCCACAGAGACTCAACCATGAACCTCACCTTTCGTCACCTGATTTCCGGGGCCGCCACGGCGGTGCTGCTGGTTGCAGCCATCGGCGCCCATGCCCAGGCCTATGTCAATGCCACCGTGGGAGGGCAGGTGGTCCCCGGCGTGTATGGACGCATCGACATTGGCAATGCGCCGCCGCCACCGCTGATCTACGCCGAGCCCATGATCATCCACCGGCCGGCCGTGATGGTGCAGCGCTCGCCGATCTACATGCATGTGCCGCCCGGCCATGCCAAGAACTGGGGCAAGCACTGCGCCCGCTACAACGCCTGCGGCCAGCCGGTGTACTTCGTGAAAGAGCCTGTGCGCGGCCAGTACTACGGCGGCCAGCCTGGCAACAAAGGTCGGGATGACCGCCACTGGGATGATGATCGCCGGGGTGGCGGCAAGCACGACCGCGGCGACCGCCGGGACGGGCGTGGCGATGGCCGTGGCAAGGGCCACGGAAACCGCGACTGAGCTGCCAGCGTTGCCTTAAGCTCGGCTGCATGGCCGAAGTCACTTTTTCTCCTCCTTTCACCGGTCCCGATGGCGTGGCCAACCAGCTGCGCAAGACCGGCTACGCCGTGCTGTCGCCACCCGATGTGGCTGCGTGGTCCGGTTGCCGCCTCGATGATCTGCAGGCCCTGGCTGCTGACTGGGCCGCGTTGCCCCCCGATGATTTTCTGAAGGACGGTGGCCGCTACCGTCGCCGTCGCCATGCCTGTTTTGAAGTGGTGCACGGCGAGGTGGTGCAGGTGGCGCACCGGGCCCACTGGCAGCCGCTCGAATACAACGCACTGCATGGCGGCATGGAGCGCTGGTTTGCCCCGATGGCGGTCGAGACGGTGGCACGGCCTGTGTGGAGGCAGCTGCTGGCGGCGCTGGCCGCGCTGTCCGACACGGTGTTTGCCGCACCCGACGCGCCCGCGCGCTGGTTTGTCGAGGCGCACCAGTTTCGGATCGACACCACCGATGGCATTGGCCGCCCCACGCCCGAAGGTGCGCACCGGGATGGTGTGGACCTGGTGGCGGTTTTTCTGGTGGCCCGCGAGGGGGTGAAGGGCGGTGAAACGCGGGTGTTCGAAGCTGCGGGCCCGGCGGGCCAGCGCTTTACCCTGAGCGCGCCCTGGTCGCTGATGCTGCTGGACGACGCCCGCATGATCCACGAGACCACGCCTATCCAGCCCCTGGTGCCCGGTGGTTACCGCGACACGCTGGTGGTAACCTGCCGGCGCGGAAGTTTTCAGGGGGCGGATGTGGTGGCCCCGGGTGCCGGCCGGATTGCCACGGCGCCATGATTTGATGCGAATCAAGATACAAGCCAGAATGGGCCGCCACACTGACTCCCTATTTCCCGGCCTTTGCCTGGCCCCATCAACTTGAGGAGAAGCACCATGTTCAAGCACATTCTGGTTCCTGTGGACGGCTCCAAGACCTCCATGCTCGCGGTGTCCAAGGCAGCAGCCTTGGCCAAGACGTTTGGCAGTGCCGTCACGGCGCTGTATGTGATCGATCCCTACCCGTTCACGGGCGTGGGGGCCGATTTTGCCTATGGCCAGGCGCAATACCTGAGCGCCGCCACGGCCGAGGCCAGCAGTGCGCTTGACGCCACCAAGCAGGCCATGGCCGATGCGGGCGTGCAGGTTACTGCCGTGGTGGGCGAAGGCCATGCGGTGCATGACGCCATCGTGCGGGCCGTCGAAAGCACGGGCGCCGATCTCATCGTGATGGGCTCGCACGGTCGCCGCGGCCTGGAAAAACTGGTGCTGGGCAGCGTCACGCAGCGTGTGCTGGGCGTGGTGCACATTCCAGTGCTGGTGGTGCGGGACTGAGCGCCATCCCCCCATGAAAAACGGCTCCGAAAGGAGCCGTTTTTCATTTCAGTTTTCGATGATGCCGCGCATCACCCGCAGCCTTCTGATCGTGGAATGGGCACGCCCCAGACCAGTGCACCCGTGGAACTGGCTTCGCCAGGCCACCGGGTGCGTCCCCCTCCCGCGCAGCGAGAGAGGGGCTGAGAGGCGCGGCTCCAAGCCTACCTGCGCAGGCTTGGACGTCCTCGAAGAGCAGTCGCCTCTGGCGGCTGCACGGAGGCGCCAAAAGCGCCTCAGGGGGTTATTCAATTTTTGCGCCCGAGGCTTCCACGATGCCCTTCCACTTGGCGTAGTCGGTCTTGAGCAGGGTGCTGAACTGCGCTGCCGACATGGCTTCGGGTTCTGCGCCCTGGGCCTGGATGGCGGCCTTCATGTCGGCCGTGGCCAGCAGCTTGTTGATTTCGGCGTTGAGGGTTTTCACCACGGTGGCAGGCGTGCCGGCCGGGGCGAGCACGCCATACCAGGTGCTCACGTCAAAGTCCTTGAAGCCCGATTCGGCCACGGTGGCCACGTCGGGCAGCGAGGAGCTGCGCTTGGCCGAGGTCACGGCCAGGGGGCGCAGCTTGCCCGATTTGATCTGGCCCATGGCCGAGGGCACCGAAGACACCAGCAGGTCCACATTGCCCGCCAGGGCATCCATCAGCGCGGGGTTGGAGCCCTTGTAGGGAATGTGGCTGAGCTTGATGCCTGCGGCTTTCTCGAACAGGTCGCCGGCCAGGTGGATGGAGGTGCCGTTGCCGGGTGAGCCATAGGTGATGGTGCCGGGCGCGGCCTTGGCGGCGGCCACCACGTCGGCCAGGGTCTTGTACTTGCTGTTGACGCTGGTGGCGATGATCACGGGCGTCCAGGCCACATGGGCCACGGCGGTCAGGTCCTTGGTGGGGTCCCAGGGCAGGTTCTTGTAGAGCCAGGGGCCGATCACCAGGTTG
>LNAP01002017.1_pt1 | contig 29800 bp, 24 predicted proteins | sample 602601 | NCBI WGS metagenome assembly LNAP01 (sample SAMN02440304, study PRJNA202911) | soil metagenome | biome: Subtropical and temperate rainforests or woodlands; isolation source: soil samples (1 kg each in a 20% v/v slurry with milli Q water) were... ... | reverse complement strand
GATTCCAGGGCGTCCAGCCATTCCTGGGTTTCGACGGGATCGAGGTCTTGCATGGCTTGCTCCAGGGCGGAAAGGCTACCAGAATCGGTTGCCTGAGTTTGCGACTGGCCTTGTGGGCAGACGGTATAAATTCTTGGATTGCCGAAGGTTGTTTCGGCGGCGTGTAGTTTTACTACAAATCGTCGGCCGTTTCAGCCTTTCGAATGTATAGACGAGTAGTAAAACTACACATGAGCGGCTTATGGCCCCTCGTTTCGTTGTGAGAATAATCGTTACTGTTGGTCGTTAGCCAACTCGTACAGGTAAAAACTTGATGTCGGCTGCCAATAAAATCAGATTTTCAGCTATTTATCATCTTTGTTCGACAGTCGATCAGGTAGTGGCAGTTGAAAAAACACTACATCCAGCCTTTCCCCGCGCCGATCAAGGATAGACCATGAGCCTGCCCCCGCTTACCGAAGTTCCGGCAATTCTCCAGTCATTGGTCAGTCGTGCCGAGCAGTCGTTCCGTGCGGCGGTCGCTTCCCTGGACGACGACCACGGGCTGTCCACCTGGGCGCCCGAACGCTGGAGCGAGTTCAACCGTGTCGCCGCCGCCAGTGATTTTTTTATCGAGCAGAGTGTTCGTGACCCCTCTATGTTGCTGGAACTGGTGCGCAGCGGCGAACTGGACCGCCACCTGGCTCCCGGCGAAATGTGCGCTCAGATTGGCGCAGCCGTCCAGGCCGCCGAGACTGAAGACGAACTGGGTCGCATCCTGCGTCGCCAGCGCAGCCGCCAACAGGTGCGGATCATCTGGCGCGACCTGACCCGCCAGGCCGACCTGGTCCAGACCTGTCGCGATCTCTCCGACATGGCCGATACCTGCATCGACCAGGCCTATCAATGGCTGTACCAGCGCCATAGTCAGCAATTCGGTACGCCTACCGGGCGGCGCAGCGGTGAACCGCAGCACATGGTTATCCTGGGCATGGGCAAGCTTGGTGCGGTGGAACTGAACCTGTCGTCGGACATCGATCTGATTTTCGCCTACCCCGAGGGCGGCGAGACCGTTGGCGCCAAGCGGGCACTGGATAACCAGGAGTTTTTCATTCGTGTGGGGCAGCGCCTGATCAAGGCCCTGGACCCGATGACCGTCGACGGCTTCGTATTCCGCGTCGACATGCGCCTGCGCCCCTATGGTTCGGCCGGAGCGCTGGTGCTGAGTTTCAACGCGCTGGAGCAGTATTACCAGGATCAGGGCCGTGACTGGGAACGCTACGCGATGATCAAGGCGCGGGTGGTGGCGGGTGACCAGGTGGCCGGCGCGCAACTGCTCGACATGCTGCGTCCGTTCGTTTATCGCCGTTATCTGGATTTTTCCGCCATCGAAGCGCTGCGCACCATGAAGCAGTTGATCCAGCAGGAAGTGCGGCGCAAGGGCATGGCCGACAACATCAAGCTGGGTTCGGGCGGCATCCGCGAGGTGGAGTTCATTGCCCAGGCGTTCCAGTTGATCCATGGCGGTCGTGACTTGAGTTTGCAGCAGCGCCCGTTGTTGAAAGTGCTGGCGACCCTGGAAGGCCAGGGTTATCTGCCGGCCAAGGTGGTCGATGAGCTGCGCCAGGGTTATGAATTCTTGCGTTACACCGAACACGCGATCCAGGCCATCGCCGACCGCCAGACCCAGATGCTGCCCGACACCCCGCAGGATCAGGCGCGCATTGCGTTCATGCTGGGTTTTGCCGACTGGGCGGCCTTCCATGAGCAATTGATGTACTGGCGCGGTCGCGTAGCCTGGCACTTCGGCCAGGTCATCGCCGACCCGGATGAAGAGCAGGACGGCGAAAGCGAAGTGACGGTGGGCGGCGAATGGTTGCCGCTGTGGGAAGACAGCCAGGATGAAGGGGCGGCGTGTCGTCAACTGGAGGAGGGCGGCTTCGCCGACGCACCCAAGGCGCTCAAAGCCCTGGCCGCCCTGCGCGGCAGTGCGCAATTGCGCGCCATGCAGCGTCTGGGGCGCGAGCGTCTGGATGCATTCATTCCGCGCCTGTTGGCCCAGGCGGTGGAGCATGCCAATCCGGACCTGGTGCTTGAGCGCGTATTGCCGCTGGTGGAAGCCGTGGCGCGCCGATCGGCCTATCTGGTGCTGCTGACGGAAAATCCCGGCGCCCTGCGACGCCTGCTGACGCTGTGCGCGGCGAGCCCGTGGATTGCCGAGCAGATCACCCGCTTTCCCCTGTTGCTCGATGAATTGCTCAACGAGGGGCGACTTTTCAAGCCGCCCCTGGCGCCGGAACTGGCGGCGGAGTTGCGTGAACGCCTGACACGCATCCCCGAGGATGATCTTGAGCAGCAGATGGAGGCCCTACGGCATTTCAAGCTTGCGCACCGTTTGCGGGTGGCCGCCTCGGAAATTGCCGGCAGCCTGCCGTTGATGAAAGTCAGCGATTACCTGACCTGGCTCGCCGAAGCAATTCTTGAACAAGTGCTGGCCCTGGCCTGGCGTCAGACCGTGGCCAAGTATGGCGTGCCGCTGCGCACTGACGGCAGCCTGTGCGATCCGGGCTTCATCATTGTCGGTTATGGGAAAGTCGGCGGTCTGGAATTGGGGCATGGTTCCGACCTGGATCTGGTGTTCATCCACGATGGCGATCCGCAGGCGGAAACCGATGGCCCGAAACCCATCGACGGCGCGCAGTTTTTCACCCGGCTCGGCCAGCGAATCATCCATTTGCTGACGGCCCAGACCAATTCTGGACAGCTCTACGAAGTGGACATGCGCTTGCGGCCGTCCGGGGCGTCGGGGTTGCTGGTCAGCTCCCTCGGGGCTTTTGCACGCTATCAGGAGAACGAGGCCTGGACTTGGGAGCATCAGGCTTTGGTGCGGGCTCGGGTGCTGGTGGGCAGCCAGGACGTGGGTCAGGCGTTCGAGAAAGTTCGTGCCCAGGTGCTGGGGCGCAAGCGTGATTTGTCGACGCTGCGCCAGGAAGTCAGCGAGATGCGCGCCAAGATGCGCGATAACCTCGGCAGCAAGGCCACCGCTGCCGGAACCGCAGCGAATGCCTTCGAAGCCACGGCGCCGTTCGACCTCAAGCAGGATGCCGGAGGTATCGTCGACATTGAATTTATGGTGCAATACGCGGCCCTGGCGTGGTCCGAGGAGCACCCGTCGCTGCTGCGCTACACCGATAACATCCGCATTCTGGAAGGGTTGCAGGACGTCGGGCTGATGCCGGTCGAAGACGCTACCCTGCTGCGCGAGGCCTACAAAGCCTACCGCTCAGCCGCCCACCGCCAGGCTCTACAGAAAGACGCCGGGGTGATTGCAGGCGACCAGTTTGTGGATGAGCGCAGGCAGGTGCTGCGAATCTGGCGAGAACTGGGGCTGAGCTGAAGATTTAAATGTGGGAGCGGGCTTGCTCGCGAAGGCGGAGTGTCAGGCGACATTGATGTTGGATGTGCCGGCCCCATCGCGAGCAGGCTCGCTCTCACAATGGATTTGTGGTGCTGCACCATACTTGAAGTAGATGAATTTCCCTGTGGGAGCGAGCCTGCTCGCGATAGCGGAGTGTCAGGCGACATTGATATTGGATGTGAGAGCCTCATCGCGAGCAGGCTCGCTCCCACAGTTGTAGAGTGACGGCAGCAGGCAACGTCCTAAGCCACAGTGATTGTCGAGGCGGGGAGGCGTAGGCCTCCCCGCATCGTTTTTGGAAGCCACATGAATATTCTGATCGTAGGGCCCAGTTGGGTCGGTGACATGGTGATGGCGCAGACACTGTTCCAGTGCCTCAAGCAGCGCCACCCACAGTGCGAAATCGACGTGTTGGCCCCCGAGTGGAGTCGGCCGATTCTTGAGCGCATGCCCCAGGTGCGCAAGGCCTTGAGCTTCCCGCTCGGCCACGGTGTGCTGGAGCTGGCGACCCGTCGACGCATCGGCAAGTCCCTGGCCGGTCAGTACGACCAGGCGATCCTGTTGCCCAATTCGTTGAAATCGGCACTGGTGCCGTTCTTCGCCAGTATCCCCAAACGTACCGGCTGGCGCGGCGAGTTCCGCTACGGCTTGCTCAATGACGTGCGCACGCTGGACAAAGAACGCTACCCGCTGATGATCGAGCGCTTCATGGCCCTGGCCTACGAGCCAGGTGCCGAGTTGCCCAAGCCGTATCCGCGCCCAAGCCTTGCGATCGACCCGGTGACCCGCGAAGCGGCGCTGGCCAAGTTCGGTCTGAGCCTGGACCGCCCGGTGCTGGCTCTCTGCCCAGGCGCCGAATTCGGTGAGTCCAAGCGCTGGCCGGCGGAGCATTACGCCCAGGTCGCCGAGACGAAGATTCGCGAAGGCTGGCAGGTCTGGTTGTTCGGTTCGAAAAACGATCATTCGGTGGGCGAGGACATCCGCTCGCGCCTGATCCCGGGTCTGCGGGAGGAGTCGGTGAATCTCAGCGGCGATACCTCCCTGGCCGAAGCCATCGACCTGTTGTCCTGCGCCGATTCGGTGGTGTCCAACGACTCCGGCCTGATGCACGTGGCCGCCGCCCTGAACCGGCCACTGGTGGCCGTGTACGGTTCTACTTCGCCGGGCTTTACGCCGCCGCTGGCCGAAAAAGTCGAAGTCGTACGCCTGGGCATCGAATGCAGCCCGTGCTTCGACCGCACCTGTCGCTTCGGTCATTACAACTGCCTGCGCCAGCTCATGCCGCCGTCGGTGAACGATGCCCTGGGGCGTTTGCAGGGCGCACCGGTGGAGGTTCAGTAACTTGCGGGTATTGCTGATCAAGACCTCTTCGCTGGGGGATGTGGTTCACACCCTGCCAGCGCTGACCGACGCGGCGCGGGCGATTCCCGGCATCAGGTTCGACTGGGTGGTGGAAGAAGGCTTTGCCGAAATTCCTACCTGGCATCCGGCGGTGGATACAGTCATTCCGGTGGCGATTCGTCGCTGGCGCAAGAACCTCTGGCAAACCATCAAAAGCGGCGAGTGGCGACGTTTCAAGCAAAGCGTGCGTGCCAAGAAGTACGATCTGGTGATCGACGCCCAAGGCCTGCTGAAAAGCGCCTGGCTGACCCGCTACGTCAAGGCCCCGGTGGCAGGCCTGGATAAAGAATCGGCCCGCGAACCCCTTGCAGCGCGCTTCTATTCCCGTCGCCTGGGCGTGGCTCGCGGTCAGCATGCGGTAGAGCGCGTGCGCCAGTTGTTTGCTGTGGCACTGGGTTATGACCTGCCCAAAACCATGGGCAGCTACGGCCTGAATGTCGATCGCCTGGTTGAATTGCCGCGCAGTTACCCTTACGTGGTGTTCCTGCACGGCACGACTTGGGAATCCAAGCACTGGCCTGAGCTCTACTGGCGTCAACTTGTTGAGCGCATGGGCCAGTTCGGCGTCGTGGTGAAGCTGCCATGGGGCAGCCCGCTGGAGAAAGCCCGGGCCGAGCGGATTGCCAATGGCCTGCGCAACGCCCTGGTATTGCCAAAGCTGAATCTGGGTGGGATGGGCAAGGTGTTGGCCGGCGCACAGGCCTGTGTGGCCGTGGACACCGGCCTTGGCCATCTGGCCGCGGCCCTGGATGTGCCGACCATTTCATTGCTCGGCCCCACCAACCCGGTGCTGACCGGTGCCTATGGCAAGGGGCAGATTCACCTTGCCAGTGATTTCCCTTGCGCGCCCTGCATGCAGAAACAATGCACTTATCCGCCGACCGCCGAAGATGCCCGTCGGTTTGACCTGAAACGCGAGCAGCCTCTGTGCTTCACGCGTCTGAATCCCGAGCGTGTTGCCAGCCACTTGAGCACGTTATTGGCTGAGGAGCCGCGCTGATGCAATTGGCTTTTGTCCTTTATAAATACTTCCCTTTCGGCGGCCTGCAGCGTGACTTCATGCGCATCGCCCTGGAATGCCAGCGGCGTGGTCACCAGATCCGCGTCTACACGCTGATCTGGGAAGGTGACGTCCCGCCGGGCTTCGAAGTGCTGGTGGCGCCGGTCAAGGCGCTGTTCAACCACCGTCGCAATGAAAAACTCAGTGCGTGGATGGAAAATGACCTGGCCAAGCGTCCGGTCGACCGTTTGATCGGCTTCAACAAAATGCCCGGCCTGGACGTGTATTACGCCGCTGACGGCTGCTTTGAAGACAAGGCGCAGAACCTGCGCAATTCGCTGTACCGGCGTTGGGGGCGTTACCGCCACTTTTCCGAGTACGAGCGAGCGGTATTCGCCAAGGATGCCAAGACCGAAATACTGATGATTTCCGAAGTGCAACAGCCTTTGTTCATCAAGCACTACGACACGCCGCTGGAGCGCTTTCACCTGCTGCCACCGGGCATCGCCCAGGATCGTCGCCGGCCCGCCGACGCCGATGAGGTTCGCGCCGCGTTTCGTGCTGAATTCGATCTGGCCGATGATGACCTGCTGCTGGTGCAGATCGGTTCCGGGTTCAAGACCAAGGGCGTGGATCGCAGCCTCAAGGCCCTGGCCGCGCTACCTTCGCAGCTTAAAAAACGCACCCGCCTGTTTGTAATCGGCCAGGACGACCCCAAAGTATTCCAATTGCAGAGCGCCGCGTTGGGGCTTGGTGACAACGTACGCTTCCTCAAGGGCCGCAGCGACATTCCGCGTTTCCTGTTGGGCGCCGACCTGTTGATCCACCCGGCGTACAACGAGAACACCGGCACCGTACTGCTTGAAGCGCTGGTGGCCGGCTTGCCGGTGCTGGTCAGTGCGGTGTGTGGATACGCCCATTACATCGCCGAGGCCGACAGTGGCCTGGTCTTGGACGAGCCGTTCGAACAGGCGCAGCTCACCGAGTACCTGGGGCGGATGTTGGGTGACGCCGACGCACGCGCGGCCTGGAGCCGCAACGGTCTGGCCTTCGCCGAGACGGCCGACCTCTACAGCATGCCGCAGCACGCGGCCGATGTGATATTGGCGGAGCACGCACAATGAAATTGATGCTGGCCGAACCGTTCAAGAGCCTTTGGGCCGGACGCGATGCGTTCGCCGAAGTCGAGGCGCTCAAGGGCGAGGTCTATCGCGAACTGGAAGCCCGGCGCACCTTGCGCACGGAGGTGGATGGTCGTGGCTTTTTCGTGAAAATCCACCGTGGCATCGGTTGGCGCGAGATCTTCAAGAACCTGCTGACCGCCAAGTTGCCGGTACTGGGTGCGGGACAGGAATGGAAAGCCATCCAGCGCTTGCAGCAGGTCGGTGTGCCGACCATGACCGCCGTCGCCTATGGCGAGAAAGGCAGCAACCCGGCCGACCAGCATTCGTTCATCGTCACCGAAGAACTGGCGCCGACCGTCAGTCTCGAAGATCTCAGCATGGACTGGGTCAAGCAGCCGCCACAGCCGAAGCTCAAGCGAGCCCTGATCGCCGAAGTGGCGCGCATGACCGGCATGATGCATCGGGCCGGGGTCAACCATCGCGACTGCTACATCTGCCACTTTCTGCTGCACACCGATAAGCCCGTGACCGCCACGGATTTCAAACTTTCTGTGATTGACCTGCACCGTGCGCAGATCCGTCCGGCCATCCCCCTTCGTTGGCGCAACAAGGACCTGGCGGCGCTGTATTTCTCTGCACTGGACATCGGTCTGACCCGGCGTGACAAGTTGCGCTTCCTCAAGGGTTATTTCCAGCAGCCGCTACGGCGGATCCTGGCCGAAGAAGCTTCGCTGCTGACCTGGCTCGAAGGCAAAGCCAACCGGCTTTATGCGCGCAAGCTGCGGTACGGGGGCGCGCTCTGATGTCGGGTTGGGTACTGGAGCCTTCCTACGCTGAGCTGGCAGAGGATTTCGGCAGTCTTGATGCAGTGTTCGCCCTAGAGGGCGAGCGTCTGACGCGGGACCCGCTGTCCGAGGTGATTCGGGTACAGCGCAGCGGCGTGAATTACTATGTCAAGCGCTACACCGGGGCCGGCAAGGGGCTGCGGCGATACTTGGGTAAGCCGCGGGTCAAGTCCGAATGGCAGAACCTCAAGCGCTTCGCCAAGTGGGGCATCCCCACTGCCGAAGTCGTGGCCTGGGGGTTGGAGCGACGTGGCGCAGCCTATGACCGTGGCGCGATGATCACGCGCGAGCTGCCGGGCACCGAAGACCTCTCGGCATTGGCAAGGCGTCACGATCCAAGGCTGGCCAATCGTGCCTGGGTCGACGGGGTGAGTCGGCAACTGGCCGGCTATACCCGGACCATGCACGAAAATCGTTTTACCCATAACGATCTGAAATGGCGCAACTTGCTGATCGACGAGCAGTCACGGCTGTTCTTTATCGATTGCCCCAACGGCGATTTCTGGCGCGGCTTCTGGCTCAACTATCGCATCACCAAGGACCTGGCGTGCCTGGACAAGGTGGCCAAGTATCATTTGTCGGCCACTCAGCGCCTGCGTTTTTACCTGCAGTATCGCCAGCGTAACCGGCTCGATGCGTGTGACAAGAAGCGCATCCGTCACGTAGTGAGATTTTTCGAGGGGCGTGAATGACTGATTTTCTGGCGACTGAAGACCAGTCATTGTTGCAACGCCACGGCCTGGATAGCTTCGAAGCCCTTTGGGACCTGCAATTGGATGCGGTGGATGAACCCAACACCGCGGGCGGCGGTTGGAGCAGTGTCTTCCGGCTGGAACTGGAAGGGCGGGGTTATTACCTCAAGCGCCAGAGTAATTACCTCACCAGGACGTGGTCCCACCCCTTCGGCGAGCCCAGCTTTTACCGGGAGTTTCGCAACATCAGGCGTTACCGCCAACTGGGGATTCCGGCCCTGCAAGCGGTGTTCTATGGTCAGCGCAACGTGGGCGGGGAGGTGCGGGCGATTCTGCTGACGCGTGCCCTGGACGGTTGGGATGACCTGGATTCATTGCTGCAACGCTGGTCCAGCCTGGCGGCGACGCAACGCGCCACCGTCCTGCAGGCTTGCGGGCAGTTGGCGCGACGCCTGCACGGCATGCGCCAGGTCCATGGTTGCTTCTATCCCAAGCACATTTTTTTGCAAGCCACCGCCAGTGGCTATCAGGCGCAGTTGATCGACCTCGAAAAGACCCGGCCGCTATTGTTCGGTCAGCGGGATCGAATCAAGGACCTGGAGCCCTTGCTGCGTCGCGCGCGAGCCTGGAGTGACGACGATGTGCGCCAGATGCTCTGCACCTACCTGGATCAACCGCTCAAGAGTGCACTGGTTGACCGCTGGATGACTCGTCTGACCGCCCGGCGCAGCCATAAGGAGGCTCGTTGATGCATTTATCCGAATTGAAGAACGCCGGCCGCAGCCCCAACCTGCCTTTGAGCCTGGAGCTGGCGGACGCCGCCGGCCCGGCGCAATTGCAGCTGCTTTCCCTGTTGCGTGTGTTGCCGGGACAGCGCTACGTCGGTGCTGGCGTCTGGCGCGGCCGTCCGGTGTTGGCCAAGTTGCTGGTCGGCAGCAAAGCGGGCAGGCACTTTCACCGCGAACTGCAAGGCGTGCGGCTGCTGGCCGAGCAGGGGCTGACTACGCCGCTGTTGCTGGCCGATGGCCTGAAAGAAGGCGAGGGTGGCTGGCTGCTGTTCGAATTGCTCGAGGGGGCCGAAAGCCTCGGGGACGCCTGGAAACAGGTCGAGGGCCTGCCACTGCTCGCCGACGAACAAACGGCGGTACTGGCCGAGGCGTTGGGAGCGATTGCACAACTGCACAGCAAAGGCCTGTGGCAGGAAGATTTGCACTTGGACAATCTGTTGCGTCACGGCGGCAAACTCTATTTGATCGACGGAGGCGGCATCCGCGCCGAAACCCCGGGCCAGCCATTGTCGCGCAACAAAGTGCTCGAAAACCTGGGGGTGTTTTTCGCCCAGTTGCCCAAATCCCTCGAGCCTTTCAACGAAGAGTTGTTGGTGCATTACCTGCTGGGCAACGCCGAGCACGCCTTGCCCATGGAGGCGCTGCAAAAACAGATCGACAAGGTGTACGCCTGGCGCCTGAATGACTTTCTGGAAAAAGTCGGGCGTGAGTGCAGTCTGTTCAGCGTGCAGCGTGGTCCGTTCGGTTTGCGGGCGATTCGTCGTGATGAAGAGGCGGTCATGGCGCCGGTACTGGAGCAGGCCGATGCCTTGCTTGACCAAGGCCACTTATACAAGACCGGTGGGTCGGCGAGCGTTGGTAAAGTCGATGTGAACGGGCGCTCTGTGTTGATCAAGCGCTACAACATCAAAAACTTCGCCCACTGGCTCAAGCGCTTCTGGCGTCCGAGCCGCGCCTGGCATGCCTGGCGCGAAGGTCATCGCCTGACGTTCCTCGGTATCGCCACGCCCAAGCCGCTGGCGCTGCTGGAAAAGCGTTTTCTGTGGCTGCGTCGCGGCGCCTACCTGGTGACCGAGCACCTGTCGGGGCCTGACATCATCGAACGCCTGGCCCCTTACGTCGAAAACGGCGCCGCTCCCGAGCCTGAGTTGCTGGCGCTGGACCGGTTGTTCGCCGGCCTGATCCGCGAGCGTATCAGTCACGGCGATTTCAAGGGCCACAACCTGCTCTGGCAGGACGATCGCTGGGTGCTGATCGACCTGGACTCCATGTGCCAGCACCGCAGCCTCTCCAGCTTCACCCCCGCCTATGCCAGGGATCGTGCGCGGTTCATGCGCAACTGGCCGCAAGACAGTGCGTTGTATCAGGTGATTGATCAGCGGTTGCCCAAAAGTTTTTGAAGGGTGCCCCGATAGCTGCTTCGGCACGTCCCCTGTGTAGGAACTGCTGAAGGCTGCGATCTTTGTTTTACCCCTTGAGGTTCAAGGGAAAGATCAAAATCAAAAGATCGCAGCTTCGGCAGCTCCTACGAGGCTTGCCAACGCTTTTAAGCTATAATCCCGCCCTTTAGCTGCCCCGCGCCCCGGCGTACGGCACATCTTTTTTCGAGGCGTTTGTCGCCTCGCATGCAGACATTAAGAGGCTAGACCCCTGTGGCATTGACGATTCTTGGCCTGTCCGGCGCCCTTAGCCATGATCCCTCCGCAGCGCTGTACATCGACGGCAAGCTGATCGCGGCGGCCGAGGAAGAGCGCTTCGTACGCGATAAACATGCAAAGAACCGCATGCCCTACGAGTCGGCGAAGTTCTGTCTGGAACAGGCCGGCATCAAGCCGTCCGACGTCGACGTGGTGGCAATCCCGTTCGCCCCGATCAGCCTGTTCGGCGAAGCGCGCTGGCATTACGCCAAGCGTTACTGGTACGCCCCGGATCGCGCCCTCGATGCGATCCTGATGGGCAACCGTCGCTACAAGCGCTATCGCCGCAAGATTGTCTGGTGCCTGGAGCAGCTGGGTTTTGATCCGAAAAAGATCAAGATCGAGCCGGTCGAGCACCATCTGGCCCACGCCTCCAGTGCGTACCACTGCTCGGGCTTCCAGGAGAAAACCGCGATCCTGGGCATCGACGGCAAGGGTGAATACGCCACGACCTTCTTCGGCTACGGCGAAAACGGCAAGATCCACAAGATCAAGGAATTCTTCGACCCGGACTCCCTCGGCGGCCTGTATGGCGCGATCACCGAGTTCCTGGGTTTCGAGATGCTCGACGGTGAGTTCAAGGTCATGGGCATGGCGCCTTACGGCGATGCCAGCAAGTACGACTTCTCGCGCCTGGCCTCGTTTGAAAACGGCGAACTGGTGATCAATACCGACTACGCCAACGTGATCGGCCTGCGTCGATATAAAGAGAAGGGCAAAGGCTTCTACTTCTCGCCGAAGCTGATCGAATGGCTCGGCCCGAAACGTGAAGGCGACATCGCCGACGAGCCGTACATCCACTACGCGGCCAGCATGCAGGCGCTGTTCGAGAAACTTGCGCTGCAGATGATCGACCACTATCTGGGCGACGTGCTCAAGGAAACCGGCAAGCTGGCGTTCGCCGGTGGCTGTGCGTTGAACGTCAAGCTGAATCAGAAAATCATCGCCCGTGACGACGTCAAGGAACTGTTCGTGCAACCGGCTTCCGGCGACGCCGGCACCGCCGTGGGGGCGGCAGCTTATGTGTCCCACGCCCGTGGCGTGCCGGTGGAGAAGATGGAACACGTCTACCTCGGCCCGGCCTACAGCAACGAAGACGTCATCGCCGCCTGCGCCCGCCATCCGAGCAAGCCTGCGTGGCGCAAGATCGACAACACCCCTGAGCGCATCGCCAAGATCATGGTCGACGGCAACCCGGTGGCCTGGTTCCAGGGGCGCATGGAGTTTGGCCCGCGTGCCTTGGGCGGTCGCTCGATCATCGGTTGCCCGAGCGCCAGCGGCGTGGCCGATCGCATCAACGAACAGATCAAGTTCCGCGAGCGCTGGAGGCCTTTCTGCCCGTCGATGCTCGACACGGTCGCACCGCAGATGATCAAGGTCGATCACCCCGCGCCGTTCATGACGTTCACCTTCGAAGTGGCTGAAGAGTGGAAAACCCGCGTGCCGGAAGTCGTCCACGAAGACGGCACATCCCGGGCCCAGGTACTCAAGCGTGAATACAACCCACGCTATTACGACATGATGAAGGCTCTGGAAGTACTGACCGGCAACGGCGTGTCCCTGAACACCTCACTCAACCGCCGTGGCGAACCGATGATCTGCTCGCCTACGGACGCTCTGAACATGTTCTTTGGCTCTGACCTGCAATACCTGATCATGGAGGATATTCTGGTGGTCAAAGAGGGGGTGGATGTTTATGACTGAAGTTTTGATCAGTGTCGTCATTCCTGCTTATAACTACGCCGATACCTTGCCTCGTGCGGTGAACTCGGTGGTGGGGCAACTGCGCGATGCTCAGGCGGAGTTGCTGGTGATCGATGATGGCTCCACTGATGCAACGCCACAAGTCCTGGAACAACTCCAAGTTGAGCATGCCGGTTGCTTTCGGGTTTTGCGCAAGCCCAACGGTGGTTTGTCCTCGGTACGTAATCGTGGGATCGAGGAGGCTCGTGGGCCATATCTGATTTTCCTTGATGCCGACGATGAGATGGCGCCTGGTGCTTTGGCTGCGTTGACTCGGCATATCTCCAGCAATCCCACCAGCCGCATGATTATCGGTGGTCACTGGTCGGTATTCGCTGATGGTCGTCGTGTCCTGCACGCCGTACAACCCTTGCCCGCCACCCCGCGTGAGCGCGTACGTGGTTATCTGTTGGACAAGACGGTATCGCTGTCCAACGGTGCCTGTGCAATGCATCGAGAAGTATTCGGGCCAGGCAACTACCCGGAGCATTTGCGCTGTGTCGAAGATATTCCGGTGTTTGCTCAGGTGCTTGCGGGTTTCCCATGCAGTGTGCTCGATGCGCCACTGGCGCTGATCCACAAGCATGACGACAGCATGCGTCATGACCTCAAGCAAGCCCTGGCGGCTGGCGTGGGGATGGTTGACGAGGTTTTTTCTCCGGCGCGTCAGCCGCAGTTGCAGGATCTGCGCCGGGCTTTCCTTGCTCAACGCTGCCTGTCGCTGTTCCGCGCTTGCTACAGCGCTGGTGATTATGTCAACGCCAAGGCTTTTTATATTCAAGCCGTGCGTACTGATGTTCGCTCGCTCACGCGCTGGACTTATACGCGCAAGGCTATTCGGTCGCTTTTCAAGTGAGCTCGCCTTTCACCGGTGAAAGTGTGATCCAGGGCCAAGAGAGCTGGGCACAGAAAGCGCGTGAGCTGGACCGGTATCGCTGGAAACTGCTGCGCCAGCGGCATGGTCGCTTCGCCAGCTTGCTACGGTTGGTTCGTGATGCGCTGGTGGAGTTCGTGATCGGCATTCGCGCAAGGGTTTGTTTGAGCGATTCGGTTGTCGCCATGCCCTGTGAGGTGTTGTTGCTGCATTCGGCGCCGAAATCCATGGCGTTGCAGCGCAAGAATATTCTGATCGAGGCTCTGCGCAGCCGGGGGCTTCTTCTGGCGGAGGCAGCGTTACGCTCACCGTCGGATGCCTGTGCCCGACGTATGCTCATGGCGCCGCCGCAGTCTGTACCGTTACGTTATTTGGCATACGCTGCCCATGCCCAGTGGCTGGTGATGACGTATTCACCCAAGTTACTGATCAATGAACGCAATGGTAGTCTTCATGCTCCGTTCTTGCGTTTGGCGCTTGCTGCGCGTGGGGCACGACTGCTACAACTGGCTCATGCCACAACCTTGGAATCTTCAGGGCGACTGGGGATGAACGACTACGACTATTATGGTGTTTTTGGTCGTAGCTCGCTGGTTGCATTGCAAGAGCGAAGATTGCGGTTCGGTGAGTCGACGGTGGTGTTGGTCGGTTCTTACCTTGCTGACGAAACTTATGATCTGCCGGGCGCTGATCCGGCTCTTAAAACGTTATTGATTCTGGGGGTTGGTCCTGACCGAGAAAAAGAATCGGGTTATCAGGACACCTATCGGTTACTGCGTGATTGGGCCGGACAAAATCCGGACTATCGTTTGCTGTTCAAGCGTCACCCTCGCAGCAAGGCGCGATTCTGGGGCGATGCCGCTGCGCAGTTTACCAATATCGAGTTGCTGGATAGCCAGTGTTCGCTGGCTCAGGCTTTGGCGCAGGCCAGTGTCGTCATTAACATCATGTCCAACGCTGGCATTGAGGCGGGTCTGGCGGGCCGACCAGTGATTCACGTGAATGCCGGCAGCGATGTGGATATTTTCTCTCATTCGTTATTTTTCGGGCCTCAAGTGAGCGATGGGCAGGGGCTTTCCCGGCAACTGAAAGCGCTTGAGCAGGATTACCAAGCGCATTCGGCCCAAGCCCGGCGCTTTGCCGATTATCATTTGGTACACGGTTCCCAAGGACTGCTGAAGACCACCCAGCTGGTTGATGACCTGCTTCGCGGCTCCGATCCTGCGTGCAACTTCGAAACCTTCAAGTTAGCCGCCGCTGGCTGACGTCGGCGGCTGGGGGCTCAGGGGTTGAGCACCTGGTTCAGTTCACGCTCGCTGCAGACGTGTTGATTGTTCAGGTAGTGCTCAAGAAATTGGTTGTCCTTGAGCAGCCATTCGCGGTCTTGGCGATAGCGCAATATATGTTTGAAGTTGCGTAGGCGAAGGCCTTTGCGCAGAGGCTTGCATTGAGAGCGCAGGTCTGCGACATCGATCAGTCCAAGCGTGTTGTGGGGCGTCAATACCACGTTGCCCAGATGTGCGGAGCGAAAGTAGATGCCGGTTTCATGTAGGCCGGCAATGAATTCGCCCAGCCGTGCGCGAAGATCATCATTCCCCTCGACGCCGAGTAACTGACGCAGGGTTCGCCCAGGCAATGGGTCGTAATGCACTGCATCGCGCTCGATACTGGGGATGCGATAAATCCGGCGAATTTTCGGACACTCGATTTTTCGTTCCTGCAGTGCTCTGCAGTTGTCGGCGAAGCGCTTGGCGTAGGGTGCCCAGAGGGCAGAGGTCAGCAGGCGTTTACGGCGAAATAGCTTGAGTATCGATCCATCGGCAAGACGCAGAACTTTGTCCCCTTTGCCGTCGGCTTCGAGAACGTCAGCGTCTTCGCGCATGTTGAGGTAAGAAATGTGATCGAGCGTTTGCATCAAGGCTCCAAGGCATGCCCGTGGTGGGCAGCCGGGTATGTTACCGCAGTGTGCATGCTGCAAAAAACCGCTGTGGTATAGTCGTGCCAATTTTCAGGAGGTGCATGCCCCTGTTTGCGCGGGCTGCCCGGGCATTGCCACCGACTAGTTATCTTTTGATTCATGTTGGCAGTCTCCTATGCGCGGGCCGTTGAATAGCGGGATGTTAATGTCTGCGGACTGGTCGCACGGCGGTTATGAAACACTTTGGTAGGTGAATGCGGCCTACTTTCTGGACACCCTATGACGAAAATGCTGTTCATTTCCCTGGCCAAGCATCAGGGGCTTTATTTCAATCGATTGCTTAATGAGACCGAGCTACAAGGTACAGTCGTTACTCCTTCAGAGATGCCCTGGCCAAGATCCTTACGAGTATCCAGGGTGCTTTCGCGAATCGACAGCCCAAACCTGATCGAAAGAAAATGCGAGGAACGGCGCGTCAAGAATAAGAGCACCGGTCGCTTGTATCGCTTATTGTTACGTCTGGAACTCCTCTGGGTTGCGTTGCGTGTCCAGGCCCTGCTCGACCGCGAGCGTCCCGATGTGCTGGTATTCTGGAATGGGGGACATCGATACTGCCAACTGTTAATGGCGTTGGCTGCGCCTGGGTGTAAGACGTTCTTCTTCGAGAATGGCTTGTTACCCGACACCACGACCGTTGACCCCCAGGGTGTGAATTTCCTGAACGCCGTTCCGCGTGAGGTCGATTTTTATCTCAATTATCCTTATCCCGTGCCTGACCATCAGGCGGCGCCTGTCCTGATTCCTCGTAAGCCCCGTGCCAGCGGTCCTCCCCCAATAGTATTACCTGAGCAATTCGTCTTTATTCCGTTTCAGGATGACCGCGATAGTCAGGTTCGGTTGTTTTCTCCTTGGGTTCGGAACATGCGGGAGATGTTTGCCCTGGGTGAGCGCCTGGCCGACGAGACCGGTTTGACAGTGGTCTTCAAAGAACATCCATCCAGCCGCCAGCACTATCCAGATTTGCATGAACGCACTCACGCTCGTCTGTTGTTCGCCAATGGCAACTCCACCCAGCAATTGATCGAGGCCAGTCAGTTTGTGGTCACGCTGAACTCAACGGTGGGCCTTGAGGCTTTGCTTTTGGGTAAGCCGGTGCTGACCTTGGGCCAGGCGTTCTTCAATATCGAGGGGTTGGTGATGCACGCCGATAATGCCGAGCAGCTAATGGGGCTGGCGCGCGCGTTTGCGCAATGGCCGCTCAACGATCAGTTGAGACGCAACTTCCTTCACTACCTCTCTGAACACTATTGCATCAAGGGCGGCTGGAAAAATGCCGACAACGCCCAGTTGCAGCGGGTCGCTAACAGAATGCTGGGGAAAACCGAGTGCTAGCAGCAGTGAGAAGGCTCATCGACAAAGATGTACTGACGTTGTGGGCATCGACCGGATTTCTGATACTGCTGTGTGGAGCATGGGTACTACCGAGTAACAAGCTTTATCACCAGAGTTTGATTTTCCTATTGTGGCTACCCGCCTTGTTGGCGCTGTTTCGTCGGGATTTTCGCTCATTGCTCAGGCAGCCGGAATGTCTGCTCTTCATCCTGTTTGTGGCCTGGACCCTACTGGTATTGGCGCTGCAGGGGGGGGATGACGTCTTCGGCAAGAGCAAGGTGACACTTTACGCTGCGCTAACTCTGCTGGGCGTATTATTGGCTGCACAGAACAGTAAGTGGCGGTTCGAGTCCATGCTGCTGTACGCATCGATTGTCGGAGGTTTTTTTGCAGCGGCTTCGTGGGTCTACTTCTATCAACTGTCCGTCAAGCCATTCAACGCTCGGGTGATTGCCATAGGCTTGTGGGACGCAGCGATCATGGCTGCGCATGCAGTGGGGGCCTTGGCGATTATTGGCGCCTTCACGTTTCAGACCAAACGGTTCAGCCCCCGCGTAATGGTGTTGTTGCTGATTCCGGCCCTGGGGTATGCCCTGTTCCTTGGCTTCAGTCAGACGCGCGGTGTGTGGATCGGTTTGTTGGTGTGTCTACTTGTAATGGGGGCGGCGCGACCGTCACGCTTGTGGGCCGCCTTGATCTTTCTGGTAATCCTGGGCGTGGCATCTGTTGCTCTGTACAAGCCACAGATCCTTCTCCAGCGTGGTGTTTCCTTTCGTCCGGAGCTATGGAGCGGCGGCGTTCAATTGCTACTGGAACACTGGGCGTTGGGGCTAGGATTCCATGAATATCTCATCCCGATCCCTGAAATCGGACGTTCATTCAAGCACCCCCATAACCTCTTCCTGGATATCGGCGTGCGCCTCGGTGTTCCTGGTCTGCTGTTATTCGGATGGCTGTGGCTGGCGGTTGGTTGGCGTGGTTGGATTTCGCGAGCGCAACCGCTGGGGCAAATGTTGCTGGCGCTGTGGGTTTTTTCCGGGGCCTCGTTACTGACGGATGGCATTGGTCTTTGGCTCAAACCCAACGCGGACTGGTTGATCACATGGCTGCCGATCGCCGTGAGTATCGTATTGGCTGCTCGTGGGAAAACGGCAACTACAGACGCCAAGCAAAGCGCTTCCGTTTCTTGATGCCTGCGGCGCTGATGCGAACACTGTCTCTGTGCTTTTGGCGGCCGTCCTGACTGAGCCGATGTTGTAATGGGTTCGCTGTTACAATCCGCAGCTTGTCTCTCTTTTCAAATGTCCGAGGCGCACCGAATGGCCAATCCCGACCAGCAATCGAGCATGAAGATTTACCTGCGGTTGCTGAAATACGTGCTCCCTTATTGGGGAGCTTTTGCCATCAGTATCATCGGCTTCGTGCTGTTCGCATCCAGTCAACCGATGCTGGCGGACATGCTCAAGCACTTTCTCGACGCTTTGCAAAAGCCCAGCGACACCCAGTTTATGGGGATTTCACTGGTGCTTGGCGTGCCATTGTTGATCGTGCTCATTGCTGTCTATCAAGGCATAGGCTCATTTCTAGGTAACTACTATTTGGCCAAGGTCGCCCGTGGCGTGGTTCATGACCTGCGTTGCGCCCTGTTCGACAACTTGCTGACCCTGCCTAACCGCTATTTTGACAACCATAACTCGGGGCACCTGATTTCACGCATTACCTATAACGTGACCATGGTCACCGGTGCTGCCACCGATGCGATCAAAGTGGTGATCCGCGAAGGCCTGACCGTCGTATTCCTTTTCGGATACCTGCTTTATAGCAACTGGAAAATGACGCTCGTCTTGCTGGCGATCCTTCCCTTCATCGCGTTGATGGTCAGTAGCGCGAGCAAGAAATTTCGCAAGCAGAGCAAGAAAATCCAGGTGGCGATGGGTGATGTGACCCATGTGGCTTCGGAGACGATCCAGGGCTACCGTGTCGTTCGCAGTTTTGGCGGTGAAGCCTACGAAATCGAACGGTTCCACAAGGCCAGTGCTGACAATATGAACCGCAGCCTGGGCATGACCCGCACCCAGTCGATCTATACGCCGATGCTGCAACTGGTGATTTATATTGGTATGGCCGTACTGATGTACTTGGTGCTTTATCTTCGCGGCGATGCTTCTGCCGGTGAGCTGGTCGCCTACATCACTGCTGCGGGTTTGCTGCCCAAGCCCATTCGTCAACTGTCGGAAGTCAGCGCCACGATCCAGAAAGGATTGGCGGCAGCGGACAGTATTTTCGAGCAACTAGACGAAGAGCCGGAAGTGGATACGGGGACTCAGGAAATCGCTCGTGTAAACGGTCGCCTGGAGGTGCGCAACCTGAGCTTCCAGTACCCAGGCACCGAAAAACTCGTGCTCGACGACATTTCCTTTACCGCAGAAGAAGGGCAAATGATCGCGCTGGTAGGGCGCTCAGGCAGCGGCAAGTCGACCTTGGCCAACCTGATTCCGCGCTTTTATCATCACGACAAAGGTCAGATCCTGCTCGACGGTTTGGACGTCGAGCAATACAAGCTGACTAACTTGCGTCGTCACATCGCCCTGGTGACTCAGCAGGTCACCCTGTTCAACGATAGCGTTTCCAACAACATTGCCTACGGTGACCTGGCAGGCGCCCCGTTCGAGGACGTGCGCAAGGCTGCCGAAGACGCCTACGCGGCCGAATTCATTGAGCAAATGCCCCAGGGTTACGACACCTTGGTGGGCGAAAACGGTGTTCTGCTTTCCGGCGGTCAGCGCCAGCGCCTGGCGATCGCTCGGGCCCTGCTCAAGAACGCTCCCCTGTTGATTTTGGATGAGGCCACTTCGGCCCTCGACACCGAGTCTGAGCGCCACATCCAGGGAGCTCTGGACCAAGTGATGAAGGGACGCACCACCCTAGTGATCGCCCATCGCTTGTCTACCATCGAGAAGGCTGACTTGATCCTGCTGATGGACAAGGGGCGTATTGTCGAGCGAGGTACTCATTCAGAGTTGTTGGCACTGAACGGTTTATACGCCCGCTTGCATGAGAAGGATTTCATCGATGGCACCGACGACGTGACGAAAGGTACCTTCGCCTGATTTCGGTTTTGCGCGATTCCAATATTCGCGAGAGGCTCGGCTATGGATGGAACGGTAAAGGTCTCGCTACAACAGCCGCATGGGCTCTCGATTTCTCCCGAGGCCCGGGCGGCGATCAAATCCCAGCAACCGCGATGCATATGGTTGACCGGACTTTCCGGGGCGGGAAAGTCGACACTGGCCAATGCGCTGGAAGTACGGCTTCACGGCAGTGGTCTTCATACCTGTCTGCTTGATGGCGACAACTTGCGCCGAGGTTTGTGCAGCGACCTGGGCATGACGTCTGAAGCCCGCAAGGAAAACGTCCGGCGTATCGCCGAAGTGGCACGGTTGATGGTCGACGCCGGACTGATTGTCATCGTTGCGGCCATTTCGCCATTTCGCGCCGACCGCGAAGCGGCACGCAAGTTGTTTCCCGAGGGTGCTTTCCTTGAAGTCTATGTCAGCACGTCTTTCGAGGTTTGTGCCCTGCGTGACCCCAAGGGGCTTTATCGGGAAGCGCGGGCCGGACGGTTGAAAAATTTCACCGGTCTCGACAGCCCGTACGAAGCTCCCCTGGAGCCCGATTGCGATATCGACACGGGCGAGCTAGCGCTGAGCGAGGCCTGCGAGCGGTTGTGGGCATTGCTGCAGCGCTGACTCCAGAACTGCTGTCGCATCCGCTTACAGCCATGCAACAACCCTGTGCTAATATCGCGGCCCTGTTCATTTTGTATGTGGGATGCTCCATGAAGTTGTCCATGCCGCGATTCGATCAAGCCCCTGTATTGGTGGTCGGCGATGTCATGCTCGACCGCTATTGGCATGGCGGTACCTCACGGATTTCCCCTGAGGCGCCGGTTCCGGTGGTCAAGGTCGAACACATCGAGGACCGTCCCGGTGGTGCCGCCAACGTTGCCTTGAACATCGCCGCCCTTGGTGCACCGGCCTCTCTGGTGGGGGTGACCGGTGACGACGAAGCCGCCGACAGCCTGACCAATAGCCTCAATGGCGCCGGCGTGCGGGCGATATTCCAGCGGGTTGCGCACCAGCCGACCATCGTCAAGCTGCGGGTCATGAGCCGTCACCAGCAACTGTTGCGGATCGATTTCGAAGAACCGTTCGCCACCGATCCCCTGGCCCTCGGGGCGGAGGTCGATAACCTGCTCGAAGGCGTCAAGGTGCTGGTGTTGTCGGACTACGGCAAAGGTGCGTTGAAAAACCATCAGGCGCTGATCCAGGCCGCTCGTGCCCGTGGCATTCCGGTACTGGCTGACCCCAAGGGCAAGGATTTCTCGATCTACCGCGGCGCGAGTGTGATCACGCCGAATCTCAGCGAATTCGAAACTATCGTCGGCGGTTGCGCCGATGAGCACGAACTGGTGAGCAAAGGCGCACAGCTGATGCAAGACCTCGACCTCGGCGCTTTGCTGGTGACCCGTGGCGAACATGGCATGACCCTGCTGCGTCCCGATCATCCGGCGTTGCACCTGCCGGCGCGTGCCCGTGAAGTGTTCGACGTGACTGGTGCCGGCGATACCGTGATTTCCACCCTGGCCGCGGCCATCGCCGCCGGCGAGGAACTGCCCCATGCGGTGGCCCTGGCGAACCTGGCGGCGGGCATTGTCGTCGGCAAGCTCGGTACTGCCGCCATCAGCGCCCCGGAGCTACGCCGCGCGATCCAGCGCGAAGAAGGCTCCGAGCGGGGTGTGCTGGGCCTGGAGCAATTGCTGCTGGCCGTCGACGACGCCCGTGCCCACAACGAGACAATCGTTTTCACCAACGGCTGCTTCGACATCCTGCATGCTGGCCACGTGACCTATCTCGAGCAAGCCAGGGCCCAGGGCGATCGCCTGATCGTCGCGGTCAACGACGATGCATCCGTGAGTCGTCTCAAAGGGCCGGGGCGGCCGATCAACAGCGTCGACCGGCGCATGGCGGTCCTGGCTGGTCTTGGCGCGGTGGATTGGGTGATCAGCTTCAGCGAAGGCACGCCGGAAAACCTGCTGCGCGAGGTCAAGCCGGATGTGCTGGTCAAGGGCGGTGACTACGGGATCGATCAGGTCGTGGGAGCGGACATTGTCGCGGCCTACGGCGGCACTGTGAAGGTGTTGGGGCTGGTGGAAAACAGCTCGACGACGGCGATTGTGGAAAAGATCCGCAATCACTGAGCCTTTGCTGGTGACAATGTGTCAGGCAATGCGCCAACCTGTGGGAGCGAGCCTGCTCGCGATAGCGATGTGTCAGCCAAATCGAGGCTGACGGGTCCAACGCCATCGCGAGCAGGCTCGCTCCCATAGGGCCCATCATCAACTCGATGACGTTAACGAGCCACCTTGCGCGGCACGATCTTCTTGAGCAATTGCCGGGCCTTGCCCCTCAGCCGGGTCAGCCCCGACTCCTTGCCCGGTGGCGTCAGCCCTTGCTGGTGCAGCCAATCCTTCCAGCGAATCCGCTCGTCTCGTACCAGCCAGCCGTCCTGCCTGGCAAAACTCTCCGCCAGGTACAGCCCGCGGGTGCTGGCCGGGTACAGTTGATCCTTCTTCAAGGTGTACAGCTCGGGCAAGGGTTGGCCGTCCTGTAGCGGCATCAGGTAAAGATCAGGTCGCTTGCGGTCCAGGCGCGCCACCAGTTGGTCTCCCTCCAGGCGCTCATCCACATGAAACAGGCTCAGGGACTTGGCTTCCTTGGGCACATCCAGGCGCAAATCGTAAATCAGTTGCAGCGAGGCCGTCGGCAGGTGCACGTAGGCGCGTGGTCGCTCGATCAGTTGCAGGTTGGCGCTGCGCACTGGGCGGGCCGAACCGGACAGCGGCGTCAGGCGAAACGGCAAGGCTTCACGATAATGCAGGGCGGTGGCGTAGGGCGCGGGCAACCAGGTGTCATTGAAGCGTCCGCCAAGCCAGCCCTCGGGGGTTTCCAGAAGGCATTCTTCGGCAATTTCACTGATGGCGGTGAGCAGCGGCAGGTTCAGCTCATGGGCCGGGACATAACCGGAAATCAACTTGAGCACCACGTCGCCGCGGTCCTGTCGACGCTGGCGCACCAGCACCCAATAGTCGCGGTTCTGCCAGTGCAGGGTCAGGCGCACCGAGACACCGAGGTTTGCCAGTTCCAGGGAAAAACGCTCGGGGTCGTCCACCGTCACCGGACGGCGCCGCTGCAAGGTCTGGGAAAAATTCAATGGCATCCCGACGCTCTGGTAAGTCAGGCCTTCGGGTGTCGCTTCGACGAACAGGGGCAGAGTCTTGAAGTTGCTGGGGTTTTTTCTGATGAGCGTGCGCGGCATGTCGGCTCCTTCCTTAAGGCCGCGCAGGGCGGCGTCAGTTTTTACGTAGGACCTTGGCTACGGTCGCGACGTTATGGGCGAGGTGCAGCGGATTGATGGTGCCGACAATAGCACTGGCGACACCGGGATGTTCAAACAACAGTTCGAAGCTGGCCCGGACCGGGTCCACGCCAGGGTTCAGGCAGACGTGACCGCTGGCCAAGGCTTTCTTCACCAGAATCGCCTTGCCATGCAAGGCTGCGTAGTCAATGACAGTCTTCTCGTTTCGTTCGTTCAGATTGTAGGTGACCATCGCGCAATCGCCTTGCTCCAGGGCTTTCAAACCGCCCTCGACGGTTTTGCCGGAAAAGCCGAAGCCGCCGATCTTGCCCTCGCGCTTGAGCGCCGCCAGGGTTGGGTAGACCTCGCTGTCGTTGAGGATCGCCAGGTCGTTGCCGTCGGAGTGCACCAGCACCATGTCGATGTAGTCCGTTTCCAGGCGCTTGAGGCTGCGTTCCACCGAGAGTCGGGTGTGGGCGGCACTGAAATCGTGGTGCGACTGGCCGTCACTGAACTCTTCACCGACCTTGCTGACAATCACCCAATCCTGACGCTGGCCGCGCAACAACGGGCCCAGGCGTTCTTCGCTGCGGCCATAGGCCGGCGCGGTGTCGATCAGGTTGATGCCCAGGTCACGCGCCAGTTTGAGCAGCATGCGCGCTTCGTCGTCATCGGGAATCTGGAAACCGTTGGGGTATTTGACCCCCTGGTCGCGGCCGAGCTTGACGGTCCCCAGGCCCAGGGGTGAAACCCGCGGGCCGTTATTGCCCAGCGGGCGATGCAAGTCGTGCAGGGTCGGTTGGCTCATGGCAGCAGTTGCTCCCAGGCTGGGATGCCCATGGGCGGTTTCGGCAGGTCCGGCAATGGCGCCGGATGGCTGGGGGCGATGCCATCGCGTTGCAGTGTGGCGATCACTCGATCGGCAAAGTCCGGGGCCAGGGCCAGTTTGGTCGGCCAGCCCACCAGCAGGCGATCCTGTTCGGCGAGAAAGGCGTTGTCCGGGCGGGTCAGGCCCGATTGCAGCGGTTCGGCGCGGTCGACCCGCAGCGTGGCCCATTGTGCGGTGGTGAGGTCGACCCAAGGCAGCAATTGGCCAAGTTCTTTCTGGGCGGTAGCAATCTGCGCGGCGGGCTCGCGGGCCACGCCGTCGGCTTCGGCAATGTCGCCACCCAGGTACCAGACCCATTGGCCATCGGCGGCCGGGTGGGTGGTTACGGTGATGCGCGGCTTCGGCCCGCCCCCCAGGCAGTGGGCGTACAGCGGCTTGAGGCTCGGTCCCTTGACCAGCACCATGTGCAATGGCCGACGCTGCATGGCCGGTTGCTCCAGGCCCAGGGCACTGAGCAGATCGGCGGTGCCGACCCCGGCGCTGAGGACGATACGCTGGGCGCGGATCTCGCGGCCATCAACCTTGAGGCCGATCAGTTCGTCGCCGTCGCGCAACGGCTCGATATCTTTGCCGGCCAGCAAACCATCGCCGGCCAGATCTGCCAGCCGTGCAAGCAGGCTGGGGACGTCCACCACCAACTCGGCCAGGCGATAGACCTTGCCCTTGAAGCGCTTGTCTTGCAGGGCCGGCGGCAATTGCTCGCCCTTGACCTGATCGACCCGCCCACGCACGGCCTTGCTGGCGAAGAAGCTGGTGAGGTTGCCGGCCAGAGTGCCGGGAGACCAGAGGTAGTGAGCTTCGGACAGCAGGCGCACGCCGGACAGATCCAGTTCGCCCTCGCCGGCCAGGGCTTCGCGCCAGCGGCGTGGCATGTCGGCGATGGCTTCCGAGGCGCCGGTGAGGGCACCGTGCAAGGCGTACTTGGCGCCACCATGGATGATGCCCTGGGATTTGATGCTCTGCCCGCCGCCGAGGCTGGCGCTTTCCACCAACACAGTCGAAAAGCCCTGGCGGCGCAGGCGCGCATTCAGCCAGAGGCCGGCGACGCCTGCGCCGACAATCAGAACGTCGGTGGAAATAACGGATGGCATGCAGCGACCTCGCGGGAAATGAAGCGGCAAGTTTCAAGCTTCAAGCTGCAAGTTACAAGCAAGAGGGATAGCCTTTGCTTGCAGCTTGCAGCTTGCAGCTTGCAGCTTGCAGCTTGCAGCTTGCAGCTTGCAGCTTGAAGCTTGAAGCTTGCAGCTTGCAGCTTCAGTGCCCGGCCGTCTTGGAAAAGAGCTGAATCACCACAACCCCCAGCACAATCAACGCCATCCCCAGCATCGCCGGCACATCCAGCTTCTGCCCGTAGATGAACAGCGCTGCCACGCTGACCATGACGATCCCCATCCCGGCCCAGACCGCATACGCCACGCCCACCGGAACGGTGCGCACCACCAGGGTCAGCATCCAGAATGCGATGCCGTAGCCGGCGATCACCAGCAGCAGAGGCAGGGGTGTGCTCAAGCCTTTGATCGCTTTCATCGACACGGTGGCGATCACTTCGGCGCAGATGGCGATGGCCAGGTAGTAGTAAGCGTTCATAGGCGAAAATCCTCTTGAAGGGTGCGTCTTTCTGTGTGGACATTTTAGGGCGCTGTCAGATGGGGTAAAGTCATTACCTATCTGTATACGAGATAGGTCGGGGCATGAGTGTTCTGTGGAATCTGGAGCAATTGCGGCTGTTTGTCGGTGTCGCCGAGAAACGTTCGTTTTCCGCCGTGGCGCGGGACGAGCGCAAGGCTCAATCGGCCATTAGCAGCGCGATTGCGTTGTTGGAAACCGACCTGGGCGTGACGCTGTTCGAGCGCAGCAGTGGCCGCCAGCCGAAGCTCACCGAAGCCGGCGAGGCCTTGTTGGAAGAGGCGCGGGAAGTGCTGCGCCAGTGTGAGCGTCTCAATGGCCGGGCCCTGGCCCTGATGCGCGGTCAGGAGGCGATGTTGCGCCTGGCTCAGGATGAGGCGATGCCCTATCAGCCGGTCATCGACAGCCTGGCGGCCCTGGCCGAGCGGTTCCCGACCCTCGAGGTGCAACTGGCCAGCGCTGCGCAGGGCGATGTGGCGCGCAAACTGGTGGAGCGCCGCGCTGACCTGGGGTTGCTGTTTTATCACGACCAGATCCCCGAAGCGCTGGAGCGCCGGGTGCTGGGCAGCGTTGAGATGGTCACGGTCTGTGGCAGGGGCCATCCACTGGCGAGCCATGATTACGTGACCTGCCTGGAAATGGCCCGGCATCGGCAATTGCTCATGGCGACCCAGTCCAGTGTCTACCCTGGGAGTGAACAGGCCAGCCCGCAGGTCTGGCGCGCCGACAGTTTCTACGTCTTGGCCGAATGGCTGAGAAGCGGCCTGGGCTGGGCGTGGCTGCCACGGCATGTGGTGCAGTACCCGGCGTACCTGGGGGATATGGTCGAGCTCAACAGTGAGTGGACCCCGCCGGCCCTGGTGGTGGAGCTGGTCTGGCGCCGCGACGAGCCTTTGGGCCCGGCCGCGCGCTGGCTGGCGGAACGTTTTGCCGTGCAGTTGCAGGCGATCGGCTGAAAACCCGATAAACTCCGCCGCCATGAACAGAACTCTCTATAGCGCATTGTTTTATCTGGGGCTGCCACTGGTAGCGATTCGGCTCTGGTTGCGGGCACGCAAGGCGCCGGCCTACGCCCGGCGCATCGGCGAGCGTTTTTCCTGGGGGTTGCCGGTGATGGTGCCGGGAGGCATCTGGGTCCACGCCGTGTCGGTGGGCGAGAGCATTGCCGCCGCGCCGATGATCCGCGCCTTGCTGCAACGTTATCCACAGCTGCCGATCACGGTCACCTGCATGACGCCCACCGGCTCCGAGCGCATCCAGGCGTTGTTCGCCAACGAGCCACGCATCCAGCATTGCTATTTGCCCTACGACTTGCCCTGCGCGGCCAACCGTTTCCTCGATCGGGTTCGCCCGGTGCTCGCGGTGATCATGGAAACCGAATTGTGGCCCAACCACATTCATCAATGCGCCAGGCGCGGCATTCCTGTTGCCCTGGCCAACGCGCGACTGTCGGAGCGTTCTGCGCGCGGTTATGCACGTTTGCCCAAACTCACCCGGCCAATGCTCGCCGAGATGAGCCTGTTCGCTGTCCAGACCGAAGCCGAGGCCGAGCGCTTGCGCCAGTTGGGTGCGCGGGCGCAAACCGTCGAGGTCACCGGTTCGATCAAGTTCGACCTGACCATCGACCCGCAACTGCTGGAAAACGCCAGCGCCTTGCGCCATGAGTGGCAAGCGACGGAACGCCCGGTGTGGATCGCCGCCAGTACCCATGAAGGCGAAGATGAGGTGGTGCTGGCCGCCCACCGTCGGTTGCTCGCCAGTTATCCCGATGCGTTGCTGATCCTGGTGCCGCGCCATCCCGAGCGTTTCGATTCAGTGCATCAATTGTGTGAGAACGAAGGTTTCGCCACGGTGCGGCGTTCCAGCGCACGGCCCGTCACTGCCCAGACCTCGGTGCTGCTGGGCGATACCATGGGCGAGCTGTTGTTTCTCTACGCGCTGGCCGACAGCGCGTTTGTCGGCGGCAGCCTGGTACCCAACGGCGGGCATAACCTGCTGGAACCGGCGGCACTGGCCAAGCCGGTGCTCAGCGGGCCGCACCTGTTCAACTTCCTAGAAATAGCCGCGCAACTGCGGGCTGCCGGGGCGCTGGCGGAAGTCGAAGATGCCGAAAGCCTGGCCCTGGCGGTACAACGCCTGTTCGAACTGCCCCGCGATGCCCAGCGCATGGCCGAGGCGGGGCTTGCGGTAATGCGCACCAACCAGGGCGCGTTGCAACGGTTGTTGGAGGGGGTGGGGCGGTTGATTGACTGAGCGACTGAATATCTGTGGGAGCAAAGCTTGCTCCCACAGGAGGTTGCTGAGGGGGCTTCCCTCCGAGGGGTTACTGCGCCGGCCGCGAGCGCAGTTGCTCCGCCGCAGCCTGTGCCAGATCCGGCGGTAGAAAGTCCTTGTCCGGGTTGTAGTCGGGTTTGAGATAGCGCGACAGGTCCTGCAGATCCGACGGGCTCAACGTACCCGCTGCCTGCTTGAGCCGCAGGTTGTCGAGGATGTAGTCATAGCGGGCGTTGTTGTAGTTGCGCACCGAGGTGTACAGCTGACGCTGGGCATCGAGTACATCGACGATGTTGCGCGTGCCCACCTGGTAACCGATCTCCGTGGCTTCCACTGCGCTCTGGTTGGAGATGATGGACTGGCGGCGGGCCTGGACCTGTTCCACATCGGTATTCACCGCCCGGTGCAGGTTGCGGGTGTTCTCCACCACCTGCCGGCGCAGGGCCTCGCGCTGTTGTTCGGTCTGAGTCAGTTGCGAGTAGGATTCGCGCACCTGAGAGCTGGTCAGCCCGCCGCTGTAGATCGGGATGCTCAATTGCAGGCCGATGGTGCGTTGCTCGGCATCACCACCATAACGCTGGCCGGTAGGGCTGGGGTTGGTAAAACCGAGGCCATCGTTGTCGCCTTTTTTGTATTGGGCGATCGCATCGAGGGTCGGGGCATGCCCGGACTTGCGCTGACGCAGGGTGTCCTCGGCGGCCGTGACGGCGTAGTTGCTGGCCAGCAGATTGAGGTTCTGCTTGGCGGCCGTATCGACCCAGGCCTTGGCGTCGTTCGGTGCCGGCGGCAGGATCGGCAGCGTGTGGACGATGCCCTGGAGCGAGTTGTACTGACGGTTGGTCAGGGTGATCAAGGCTTCGAAGGCGTCGTCGACCTGACGCTGGGCCAGGATCCGGTTGGCTCGCGCGGTGTCGTAGCTGGCCTGGGATTGCAGCACGTCGGTCTTGTCCGACAGGCCTACGTCGAAGCGCTCGTTGGACTGGTCGAGCTGACGCTTGAACGCCGCTTCCTCGGCCTTGGTCGAGGCCAGGTTGTCCTGGCTGCGCAGCACGTTGAAATAGCTCTCGGCGCTTTGCAGGATCATGTTCTGTTCAGTGGCCGAGAGTTGCAGCGACGCTTGTTCGTTGACCGACTTCGCCGCCTGGAACTGAAACCAGCGATCGGCACGGAAAATCGGCTGGGACAGCGTGGCCTGGTAGACCGTACCGCTACGGGAGGCGGTCATGGCGGGCTCGTCGAGCTCGGTACGGGTGTTGTTCAGGTCGGCACCGGCCGACAGGTTGGGTAACAACCCGGCGCGCGCCTGGGGCACCACTTCTTTCTGGGCGCCATACTGGGCGCGGGCGGCGGCCAGGTCGGCGTTGTTGTCCACCGCTTCCTGATACACGCTCACCAGATCGGTTTTGGTGGTCAAGGGCGCTTCGGCGGCCCAGGCCATTCCATTGGACGCACAAGACACGGCAAGGGCCAGTGAGAGTTTGCGCAGCATGAGGCGTTCCCTACTTCTCAAATGATTGCGCACAAGAGGCGCGGCGTAGCGAGTGTAGTTGCGCGGGCGCACGGCAACAATCCTGTATTTGCGCCATTCATCACGCCTTTTGCCGTCGCGATGGCGTTCTGCGGTGGTTGTGTCTAGACTGGCCGGGTTCTTGTCGGGGTGCCTTGCTATGAGGCTGAGATCGAATAATTTCGGATCCCGTTGAACCTGATCAGGTTAGCGCCT
>LNAP01001060.1_pt1 | contig 29802 bp, 26 predicted proteins | sample 602601 | NCBI WGS metagenome assembly LNAP01 (sample SAMN02440304, study PRJNA202911) | soil metagenome | biome: Subtropical and temperate rainforests or woodlands; isolation source: soil samples (1 kg each in a 20% v/v slurry with milli Q water) were... ... | reverse complement strand
ATGGCCGACGCCATGAACCTGTTTTGCCAGGGCGTCGACGGCGAGATGTTCGACCGGCCTGGCACGCCCTGGCCCGAAGCCGACGTTACCGTGGTGGACCTCGCCACCTTTGCGCGCGAGGGCTACAACGCACAGCTTTCGATCGCCTACATCAGCCTCATCAACACGGTGAACAACATCGCCGAGCGCGACCAGTTCCTTGGGAGGCCGATCATCAACGTCACCGACGAAGGCCACATCATCACCAAGAACCCGTTGCTCGCGCCCTACGTGGTCAAAATTACGAAAATGTGGCGCAAACTCGGCGCGTGGTTCTGGCTGGCGACGCAGAACCTGGACGACCTGCCGATGGCGGCCGAGCCGATGCTCAACATGATCGAGTGGTGGATCTGCCTGTCCATGCCACCCGATGAAGTCGAGAAGATCGCGCGCTTCCGCGAGCTGAACCCTTCGCAGAAAGCGCTGATGCTGTCGGCACGCAAGGAGGCCGGCAAGTTCAGCGAGGGCGTCATCCTCTCCAAGAGCATGGAAGTGCTGTTTCGTGCCGTCCCGCCCAGCCTCTACCTCGCCATGGCGATGACCGAACCCGAGGAGAAGGCCGAACGGTATCAATTGATGCAGCAGTACGGCATCAGCGAACTTGATGCGGCGTTCAAAGTGGCCGAGAAGATCGACCACGCGCGCGGTATCGCCTCGCTCCCGCTCGATGCGTTGGCCTGAAGGGAGGAAACCATGCGCAAGCTCCCGTTCTTGTCACGCTCCCCACGGCTTCTGGTCGGCCTGGCGGTGGCTGTGTTGCTGGGTGCTGCCGGCTGGTGGGCATGTCATCGCACGGCACCGAGCGAGGCAACTTCAATCACCGCTGCATCGCCCGACGCCCCGAGCGAGACACCACCCAAGGCTCCGGCAGGGCCGCCCTGGATCTATGGGCGCGCCGACGCCCGCTTCACGGTGGTCGAGTTCGCCGACCTGGAGTGTCCGTATTGCCGGGCCTACTTCCCGGTGCTCAAGGGCTGGATCGACGCCCATCCCGAGGTGAACTGGCAGTGGCACCACCTGCCGCTGGCGATGCACGATCCGGCGGCTACCGCCGAGGCGCGGATCGCGGAGTGCGCGGGCGAGACCGGCGGACATGCTGCCTTCTGGGAAGCGGTGACGTGGATCTACACGCACACCCGTGGCGATGGACAGGGGCTACCGCCCGGCGTGCCGTATCCCGACCTCTCGCCTGACGTGCAACGCTGTCTCGGCAGCAACCGTCCCGACGCGGCTATCCGGGCTCAATCCGCCGAGGCCGCCAAGCTCGGCATCCAGGCCACGCCGACCCTGCAAGTACGCGATCGCCAGTCCGGCAAGGCCATCGTGCTGCCCGGTCCTGTCGAAGGCGATGCCTTGTTATCGGCCATCGACATGATCGCCAGCGACGGCCAGGCGGATACAGCGCCATCCCGGCCTTGAATGCGGCACGCCCGCTGTTCGGTTTCTTGCTAGTGAGCCGAGCGGACCTGCGATTGACTTGTGCATGTCCTTTTTCTGCCGTGTGCCACGATGATTCCGAGCCCATCCATTCCATCGTTTCGCCGGACCGGCGTGAGCCGCGGCGTGCTCGCCATGTTCGCCGCACTGCTGTTCTCGTCCGCGCAGGCCGCCGACGTCATCGCCTTCACCGACGCCCAGCATCCGGTGAGCAACGCGGGCGGTGCCCGCGTGGTACTGCTCGATGCGCCGACCGGCCTGGAAGCCTCGCTCGGCGCGCAGCTTCCGGCTGATCCCGCGCAGGCCGAAGCCATCGTCCGGCAACGTCTCGCCCAAGGCAGCGCCGGTTTGCAGCAGCAACTCGCTGCGGCCTACCAGGGTGTCGCCGACGCCTGGGGGCTGGGGATCGCCACGATTCCCGCTGTGGTAGTGGATCGCCGCTTCGTTATCTACGGCGATCCTGACGTCGCGCACGCGGTCGCCAGTATCAACGCCTACCGGAGTGCGCGGCCATGAGCGCACGACTGCTTGCACGCTCCCGCCGTCTGCGCTCCGTCATCGCCTCCCTGATGCTGTGCGTCGCCGGTTCGGCGCTTGCGCTGAACACCGCGACCATCATCACCTCGGCGCTGTCGCCGGATTGCCTGGAGTACCGCGTCGTCGGCATCTGCTACTGGCTGTTCTGCTCGTGGGGCGGTTGCACGGTACGCACGTCGGTCAAGGTGCGGCACTACATTCCGGACGCGGTGGTGTCGAGCTACTCGAACACCGGCGAGAACCCCTGGATCGAAATGCGGCTCATGAGCCTGCCCAACCCGACCGCTCAGGCAGGGGGCGACGGCACGACCAACCAGGACCGCGAGAACAACCTCGCCAAGTTCAAGAATGCGGACGTGATCGGCCATCCGGCAGCGACGGTCTTCAGCCGCTATGCCAGCCAGTTCGGCTACACCTGCACCGGCGCCGGCACTGCCTTCATGCCGTATCTGTTGAGCACGCTCGATACGGTGGCCTGGCGCTATGACGTGCCCGAGGCGGTCTATCCCGAGGCCTTGATCCCCGGCATGCGGGAGATCGGCGGCCGCCTGACGATGAACCTGTGGGGCAACGTCTATCCGCGCGGCGGGCTCCTGCACCAGACCGACGACTACAAGAGCGGCGCCGTCGTCGCGCAGCGTGCCGGCGACGTGGTGACGCGCAGCGGTCAGATCCACGTTTACCAGCCGCTGCTGGCCAGCGCGCACGACGGCTACTGGCCGGCCGGTGCGCTGACCGAGAGCGACGCATCGACCGGCAAGTGGCAGGAGCTGACGCCGACGCTTTCGACCACCTGCGCGGTCTTCCCCAACAGCAACGTACATGTGCAGGCCACGCAGGGCGACTACGCCTGGGCGCTGTGGCGCCCATACGCCTGCTGCGAGCGCCGTGGCCAGGTCTTCCTTGGCAGCACCGATTTCATGTGAGGACGTGCCGATGAACATGCACATGACGAAGCTCGCCCGCAGGGCGAAACCCTACATCTGGCGCAGCCTGCTCACGGCTGCCGGGTTGGTGGTGGTGATTGGTGCTGCGTGGGCGCAGCAGACCCGTATCGACAGCAACGGCGCGAGCATCAACGGTAGCGTGATCGGCGATGACGTGCTCTACAGCGTCGGCGGCGGCCGTGCCGTGTCCATGGGCGGTGCGGGCAACATGCAGAGCCTTGGTGTAGGTGTTGGCTGGAACAGCAACCTGATCTGCGGCGACATGAGCCTGTCGAACACCTTGCAGAACCAGCTCAACGGCGTTACCAACGGCTTCCAGACGATCATGAGCAGCGTGATCCAGAACGCCACCAGCGCGGTGGCGTCGCTGCCCGCGCTCATCATCCAGCGGGCCGATCCTGGCCTCTACAACTTGTTGACCAACGGCATCCTGCAGGCGCGTCTGGATTTCGACCGCAGCAAGATGACCTGCCGCGCCATCGCCAACCGCATGGCGGACATGGCGGGCGGCCAGACGAGCTGGGACCAACTCGCCGAGGGCATGGCACTCAAGCAAGCCGTCAGCAGTACTGACGCCGTTTCTGCGATCGAGCAGGCCGAGACCAGCAAGGGCAACAACGGTGTGCCGTGGGTCGGCGGCGGCAATGCGGGCGGCAGCGGCCAGCGCTCGATCAAGGTCGTCTCGGACGTGACGCGCGCCGGCTACAACCTGCTCAACGGCCGCAGCGCCACCGATACCTCGTCAATCGACCCCACGACCTGCGGCAATCGGCTGACCTGCCAGACCTGGTCGTCGCCGCAGGCGGCTTCTGATTGGGCCACGCGCGTGCTCGGCGAGCGCGAGCAGCAGACCTGCGAAAGCTGCACGAAGACCCAGACCACGCCCGGCGTGGGCCTGACGCCGCTGATCCAGGAGGAGTACGAGACCAAGCTGAAGGCGCTGCAAGACCTGGTGACGGGCGCGAAGCCGACCACAGCGGCGAATCTCGATGCGGCGGGCAGCAACTCGTTGCCGGTCACGCGCGGCGTGGTTGAGGCGCTGCGCGACGAACCCGATCAGGACGTGCTGGGCAAGCGCCTGGCTTCGGAAGTGGCACTTTCAAGCGTGCTGGAGAAGGCCCTGCTGTTGCAGCGCACGCTGCTCACCGGCTCGAAGGAGCCGAATGTGGCGGCCAACGATCTCGCGGTGAAGGCGGTGGATTCTGAGAACACCACGCTGGAACAGGAGATCAACAACCTGAAGACCGAATTGGAGCTGAGGAGGGAATTGGCTGGCAACTCGGCCATGACCCTGATCGGACGTTACAAGACGCGCTCCGACGATTCGCGCGCCATTTTCCAGGGCGACACGACGCCGGACCGCCTGCAACAGATCCAGAAGCCCCGGAGCAACACGCCATGACGCACTCGAACTGGTGGCGGTTCTCCCTGCTGTTCAACCGCCGGGTCGGGGCGGCGCTGTTCTGGAGCGGGCTGGTCATTGGTGCTGCGGTGCTGGTCAACCTGGCCGGCATCCGCATCGTCGGTGGCATCGACGGCTGGGAGCGTTGGCTGCGGGCACACGCGATCGTCTTCCTCGCCTGGCGGCTATGCCTGTACGCGTGTACGGCCTGGGGCTGGTGGTGGATGCGCCGGCGGGTGCAGCAACGTGAATCGGCCTCGGAAACGCGCCAACGCTTCCTGCGCATCGAGGTTGCCGCCGTGGCGGCTATTGTGCTCATGGAAGGCAGCAGTTGGCTGCAGCACGGCTAGAACGAGGAGGCGGACATGACGCTCTACACGACCGACTACCTGGAGTATTACCTGACCCTGGTGGGCTGGGTGGTCAACAACGGTATCTGGAACATCCTCGTCGCCAGCGGCGTCTTCGCGTTGCCGTTTCTCGCCATCGTGATCCAGGAGTGGCTGCGTGCGCGAACCGAAGGCGCGGATGAAGGCAACAAGGGCGTGCTGTCCTCGATGCGGATCGAGAATCGGGTATTCGTGGCGATCGTGGTCATCATGTTCGCCGGCATCCCATTCATCCCGGTCGATCTCTCCACGATCAAGTTCGACACGACCCGCTCCTCGCAATGCCAGATCAACGTCCCGCAGCCGGCGGACACAGGCTGGAATACCTCGTACACCGCACTCAACAACCAGAGCGCGCTGGTGCCAGTCTGGTGGTTCTTCATGCACGCGATCTCCAAGGCCGTCACCGGCGCGGCAGTCGCGGCGATTCCGTGTGGCACCGACCTGCGGCAGATCCGCATGGATGTGGACGCCACCCGCATCAATGATCCAGTGCTGGCTCAGGAAGTCGCCGACTTCACCCACGACTGCTACGGGCCGTCGCGTGCCAAGCTGTTCATGAACCGGCCCACGCTGTCCGACGCGCAGATGAACGACGTGACCTGGATCGGCTCGACCTACTTCCTCAACACGGGTGGCTTCTACGACACCTACCATTCCAGCACGGCACGCACGGCCTGGCCCTACGATGCCAACCGCGACGCGGGGCTGGCTCAGGTGGACAGCGGCGGCGGATATCCAACGTGTCAGCAATGGTGGACGGACGGCAGCCAGGGGTTGCGCAGCCGCCTGTTGGCTCAAGTCGATCCCGACTTACTGAGTCGCATCGGGAAATGGGCGGGTTTCCTGTCGCAGACGGAGGTCGACGACTCGGTGATCCGGGCCATCATCTCGCCCCAGCAGCAGAAGATGAATCAGGGTCAGGTCTATGCCGATTACGGCGGCCAGGTTGGCATGACCTTGCCGAACGTCGTCACGCGCGGCACCAGCGACGTCGGACTGGCTGTGGGTGCGCTGGGTATGTTCCCGGCGATGGACGTGGTGCGAGAAGCGCTGCCGATGGTGCTTTCGTTCCTGAAAATGGCGCTCATCATCTGCATCCCGCTGGTGCTGGTAATCGGCACCTACGAGTTGAAGGCGATGGTGACGGTGAGCTGTGTCGAGTTCGCACTTTTCTTCGTGGATTTCTGGTTCCAGCTCGCACGCTGGATCGACAGTACGATCCTCGATGCGCTTTACGGCTGGGGATTCGGTGCCGGGCGGCCTCACACGAACTTCGACCCGCTGATCGGCCTGAACAACACTTTCGGGGATATGCTGCTGAACTTCGTCACGGCCACGATGTTCATCCTGCTGCCGGGGTTTTGGGTCGTCGCTCTTGGATGGGTTGGAGTTCGGACAGGAAACATCCTTGGCGGTCTTACGGCTGCGACTGGTGATGCAAAAGCTGCAGGCGGAAGCGGCAGCAAAACAGCGTTGGGGGCTGCCAAATCAGCCATGAAATAGGCCTATTTTATGGCTTATCTGGGTCGCCCGGGTCGTGGCGCCATTCGTTCTTGTCGTACAGCCCGAACCCGCCATGTCCTTCGCGCCACTCAAGATCGGGCTTTCCGTCCCAGTCGGAGTTCCTAGCCCCCCATGCCGTGGCGACGGCAAATACGGCTAGCAGTGCCAGCCAGAAAGCGACATAGAAAAGGATAACCAGCACGCCAAATTTGAAGATCCACAGCACGGCAGCGGCGCCGCCAGCAGGCACACCTCGACCTATCAGCCAAGCCGCAGCTTGGCGCTCGCGGCGCGCATACCCACGCCACATTCCGCCCAGCCAACGACCAAGGCGCTCTGCGTTGCTGCGATGGCTTTTCGTGCTCATGGTCATCACCTGCTACAGGAGGAATGCCTATTCCAGTTTGCTTCAATTCATTCGGTTCGGGGCTTCAATGTGTTCTCTTGCTGCTTCAGGACGCTTCGTCATCCGGTTCCACCGGGCCGGGGTCAGGTTCCACGCCGATGCGATAGGCGGCAACGAAGCGCGGCCAGTCTGCATGGTCTACCAGGTCGATGTCCTCGATGACGCTGACCTTCGTTTCCGCACGCTCGAACAGTGCGAGGCTCTTGGCGGGATAGTTATTGCGCGACGGATAGAGTACACCGTCGAACAGTGGCTGGCCGTCGTCTCCGAGGATCGCATGCACCTGGGCGGACGCCTGTTGCGTATACACGTAGTCCCGGCTGGCCAACTGCTCCAGATTCAAACCGAAGTAGGCCGCCATGACGCCCGGTGCCGTGAGGTCGGCCAGGCGCACGTCTTCTAGAACGCCTACGGCGCGCACCATCCTGCCCTGAACTTCTTTCAGCGCAATCGAGCGCTTCGCGTCCGTAAGCCACTGGTGCTTGTGAAACACCGACTCCATTAGCGCCGTCGGCAGGTCACGGCCCAGGTAGAGCACGCCGTAGGCACGCGCCGGGTCGTCGTAGCGATTGGCGCTGCTGCGGCCATAGTACAGCGGGCTACCTCGATAGATGACGCGGCTCACGTGCTGGAGCAGTTCACCCGCGTCGATCAGGAACGATGGCAGCTCGCGACTCATGGCAATCACGCTTCAATGCACCTGCACGCCCAACACATTGAATACGGCCTCGGCCACGTCGTCGATCGATCCAGGGCTCACCGCATCCACCGGCGAGCGCCCGCCCAAGCCTTCGAGCGGTTCTGACAGCGCACGGTAGATCGTCCAGTGGTCGATGCCCTCGACTTCCTGAAGCACGGTTTGGGTCAACTGCTGCTTCACTGGGTCGAGCTGCCAGTCGGGCAGCTTCTGGCCGCGCGGCCCCACGTTCAGCGCCAGCAGCCGACGGGCGAGGATGTCCTTGTAGATCTGCTGGCGCGACTTATCCGCCAACTTGGCGAATTCAGGGGGCGTTAGGTTGTGCGGCTGGTTGAAGGTTTCCAGCAGCACGGCGCGGCCTCGCTGGACATCAGTTTCATTCGGCGCCCAGCGCGTTTCGGCGCGCAGCGCAGCCGTCTTGCGCTTCAAGGCCTGCTCCACCGCTTCGTCTTCGAGGTGGACTGGCAGTTTTACCGCCTCAACGCGTTCGTGAATGAACGCCTGCAACTCGGCCGCGAAAGCCGGCGCATCTCGGATTTCAACGGTATCGGCGAAGCGTCGCACATCCTCCACCGTGACGCGCGGCAACCGGTCGGCAATGAATTCGATCGCAGTGGGCATGGTCAGCTCCCAGGTAGGTTTGAGACAGGACTCACTTTAGTCGCCTTTGTCGCTTTTGTCAACTTGGTCGCTTAGGTGGGAGCCTACCTGGCGGTGTAGCGTCCCGGCAGCATAGGCCGGGGCCAGCGCCAGGTCGCCGTCCAATCCATTCATGCGGGTTCCACATTGACGCTGGAGCCGCAGCCCAGGCCCCGCTATACCGAAACGGTTAAAGGCCAAAGGGTCGAAACGGCAAGGGAATGGGGTGCAAGGGGAAAGGCCCTACCTCGAAAAGGCCAAAAGGTCTCCAGCCCGGCCCGCTACCAGGACACTTACATGCTCTCCCTGTTCCAGCGAAAGCGGGCCCCGTTCGCTGCCGCGCCGTCGCCAGCACCTGCCACCGACCGCCCGAAAGGGCTGATGCGGCCCGAGTCGGCCGCATCGCTGCTGGCCACGCCGCGTCGGCAGAGGCTGCTGGAGCACATCTGGCAGCGAACGTCGCTCTCGCGCAAGCAGTTCGCCGCCCTGTACCACGCACCGCTGGAGCGCTACGCCGAGTTGGTCCAAGCCTTTCCGGCTTCCGAAGCGCATCACCATGCCTACCCAGGCGGAATGCTGGACCACGGTCTGGAAATCGTCGCCTATAGCTTAAAGCTGCGGCAGTCCCATCTGCTGCCCATCGGCGCCAGCCCCGAGGATCAGGCGGCGCAGTCCGAGGCCTGGACTGCCGCGGTCGCCTACGCCGCACTGCTGCACGACATCGGCAAGATCGCCGTCGACCTGCACGTCGAGCTGGCCGACGGCTCGGTGTGGCACCCCTGGCACGGCCCGCTGCACCAACCATACCGATTCCGCTACCGCGAAGATCGAGAGTACCGCCTCCACAGTGCTGCGACGGGGTTGCTCTACCGGCAACTGCTCGACTGCGATCTTCTGGACTGGCTCAGCGGCTATCCATCCCTGTGGGCGCCGATGCTCTACGTCCTGGCCGGGCAATACGAGCACGCCGGCATGCTGGGCGAACTGGTCGTGCAAGCCGACCGCGCTTCCGTGGCCCAGGAACTAGGCGGCGATCCTGCGCGCGCCATGGCTACGCCCAAGCATGCGCTGCAACGCAAGCTGCTCGATGGGTTGCGCTACCTGCTCAAGGAGGAGTTGAAGCTGAACCAGCCGGAGGCCTCCGATGGCTGGCTCACCGAGGACACGCTGTGGCTGGTCAGCAAGACCGTTTCCGACAAACTACGCGCACATTTGCTGTCCCAGGGCATCGATGGCATCCCCGCGAACAACACCGCGGTATTCAACGTGCTGCAGGACCACGGCATGTTGCAACCGACACCGGACGGCAAGGCGATCTGGCGCGCCACTGTGACCAGTTCCACCGGCTGGTCCCACTCGTTCACCCTGTTGCGACTGGCGCCTGCGCTGATCTGGGAGTCTGGCGAGCGGCCGGCACCGTTTGCTGGCACGGTGGCGATCGACGCCGCACCTTCCGACCAAGATGCCGATGCTTCGGCATCCACGCCGACGATCGCGTCAAAGCCGCCCGCCGAGAATCAGGAACCCCCTCTGTGGGAAAACATGGGCGGCGCCGCTGCCCCGGCTCGGCCGCCTGCCGCCCAGACCTCGCCCGACGTCGTGGAGGATTTGCTGGAGATGGTGGGCATGGCCGACCCGTCCAACGCTTCCCAGGATGGGGAGGCCGCGTCAGTAGATGCGCCTGCTCCTACCTCCGAAGCCGCCATGTCGGCGACGGCTGCTCCGCCGCCGCCCGTATCCATGGCTGCGCCGCAAGCCTCGGCTGAGCAGCCATCCGGCGAGCATTTCATCGCATGGCTGCGTCACGGTATCACGTCGCGGAAGCTCATCATTAACGATGCGAAGGCACTCGTGCATACCGTGAGCGACACTGCTTACCTGGTTAGCCCGGGCGTGTTCCAGCGCTACGCCCAGGAGTATCCGCAGGTGGGGACGCTGGCCAAACACGAAAGCCAACAGGATTGGCAGTGGGTGCAGAAGCGGTTCGAGAGGCTGCAGTTGCACCGGAAACACGACAACGGCCTGAACATCTGGACCTGCGCGGTTTCGGGGCCGCGCAAGTCACGCCAGTTGCATGGATACCTCCTCCATGGCCCACGGCCATTGTTCGATGAGGTGCCGCCCAACAACCCTTATTTATCCCTTCGATTAGAGGATTGAGGGGACGGGACCGTTGCAACTCGGTAGCATGTTCGATCCCTTCAAGCCTTCACCCTTTCCATCGTTTGACTAGGTTTTTTATATGGGTCGCACGGTTCTCCCAATGTGCCAGGCCGCGCTTGACTAGCCGATGCAACAGTCAGACTTCAATCAAAACAGGACTGGGCCGCGGCGGCGCTGCTGGAGTGGTCGTTGAGGCGTCCAAGCGGAAGGTGGCGACGGCCTCCCGTAGTTCGGCAGCCTGTTGACGCAAGGAGTCGGCTCCCGTGGAGGCTTCTGCGACCCGGCGCGCATTCTTCTGAGTGTCTGCGTCCAGTCGGGCGATCACAATCGCTACGTTCTCGATCTGCGCGGTTTGCTCAGCCGATGCCTGAACGATGCCGTCCATGGTCACCGTCGTCTCCGTGATTCGGCCAAGGATCAGGTCCATGGTTTCACCCGCCTCGCCGACACGGTCCACGCCCCGCTGCACAATCTCGACCGATTGGCTTATCAGCGTTTTGATCTCCTTTGCAGCATCCGCGGAACGCTGAGCTAGCGAACGGACTTCACTGGCGACCACGGCAAAACCTTTGCCCTGTTCGCCCGCCCGGGCAGCTTCTACCGCCGCGTTGAGCGCCAGGATATTTGTCTGGAAGGCAATGCCCTCGATGACGGATGTGATCTCGGAGATCTGTTCCGAAGCTGCGGACAGATCCTGCATAGCGACAACCATGTCGTGCATCGTCCGGCTGCCCTGGCGTGCTACATCCACGGCTTGTCCCGCCGTCGAGCTCGCGTTCCGGGCCTCCTGCGCATTGCTTTTAACGGTGGTGATCAGCTCATCCATGGACTCAGCCGTCAGCCGCAGTGCACGCGCCTCCTCACTTGTGCTGGCCAAGAGCCCGGCACTCCCGTCGGCCAGTTGAATGCTAACGACCGACACCGCGTCCGCATGCTGGCGAACACCACCCACGACAGATGCCAAATTCTGCTGCATGCGCGCAAGCGTTGCCAGAATACTCCCGTTGTCCCCGCGCTTGACGCAAATGGCGCCCGTCAAGTCGCCGGCGCTGACGGCTTTCGCAATTTCCCTAAGTTCAGCGGGTTCGGCTCCCAGTGCACGCGTAATACGTCGTGCTATGAGCCACGCCAAACCGGCGCTCAGCACGATAGCCGCCGCCGTGAGTATCATCATGAGCCGCTTGAATTCGATACCGATCTCACGCGCCATGTCGCTCTGTTCCTTGCTCAGGCTCTCCTCCAGGTCAATCAGGCGATTCACGGAAGCCAACCATTGCACAAAGAGCGGGCGAGCCTGTGCCAATAGGGAATGGGCGCTGTTCTCGTCACCGCGTTCTTTGGCCGCCACGAGGCCCTCGATAACTGGAAGAATGCTCGCCTCGACTTTCTTGAGTTCGGCGCGTGCGTCGACTTCCGCCGGGGCGATATTCGCTCCCGATTTCAACAGTACATCCAAGGGCACTGCCGCATCGTCATACTGGCGCTTGAGGCGACGGATATCGACCACCAGATTGGCCAACTCTTCCGGGCTCGCGATAACGACGTCACGTACCGCAACCGAACGGTCATGAACGCTGCCGCGGAAGATGATGGCGTAGCGTTCCTTTACGCTATAGATGTCATTGATGGCGCTTAGCGCGCTGTTCATGCGGTTGACCTGCACAATACCAATGACCGTCAGTAGCACCATTAAACACAGCACAGCCCCGAAACCGAGAATAATTCCCCGGCCGGTCCTGCCAAAGAGGCGAGAGAACAGGTGATCGAGTGACATGGATTTTCCGAAAAGAAACCGACGGTAGAAAAACTATTGAGACCAGGCGACTCGCTCGGTTGCCTCTACTGTATTAGCCGAAACGTAATATGCGCGGTCTTTTTGGAAACTGTGGATGATGGCGGTTGCCACGATACCTAAGAAACATACGGCGGCAAGTATTGGCATGTGCCATACGGCAGCGAAACCGAACACCAGGGACCAGGCAGCAAGGAACACACCGGCGCCGGTATTTCCCGGCATGTGAATCGGCCGAAAGTCGGCCATCGGGCGTTTGGCGTTATGTTCCTTCATCTGCCACCACGCGTCGGCGTCATGCACGAGAGGGGTAAAGGCGAAGTTGTAGTCGGGCGGCGGCGACGATGTCGACCACTCAAGCGTGCGGCCGTGCCATGGATCGCCGGTGACGTCGCGCAACTGGTCGCGGCGTTTATAGCTGACCCACAGTTGCACCAGGAAGGAGCCGATGCCCAGAGCGATAAGGCCGGCACCTACTGCGGCGGTCTGGAACCAAATCTGCAACGACGGATCATCGAAATGATTCATGCGGCGCGTAACGCCCATGAAGCCGAGTACATAGAGTGGCATGAAGGCGAGGTAGAAGCCGACCAGCCAGAACCAGAAAGAGCACTTCCCCCAAAAAGGATCGAGCTTGTAGCCGAAGGCCTTAGGAAACCAGTAGTTGATGGCTGCGAAGATGCCGAACACTACGCCGCCGATGATCACGTTGTGAAAGTGCGCGACAAGAAACAGACTGTTGTGCAGAACAAAGTCGGCCGGTGGTACCGCCAGCATTACGCCGGTCATACCACCAATGACGAAGGTGACCATGAAGCCCATCGTCCACAGCATGGGCACTTCGAACTTGATTCGGCCGCGATACATTGTGAACAGCCAGTTGAAGATCTTCGCTCCCGTGGGAATCGAGATAATCATCGTGGTGATGCCGAAGAATGAGTTTACGCTCGCGCCGGACCCCATCGTGAAGAAGTGATGCAGCCACACGAGATACGAAAGCACTGTGATCACGACAGTCGCGTAAACCATCGAGGCGTACCCGAAGAGCCGCTTTTGGCTGAAGGTAGAAACCACTTCCGAGAACACGCCAAACACTGGGAGCACAAGAATGTAGACTTCCGGATGGCCCCAGATCCAGATCAGGTTCACGTACATCATGGCGTTGCCGCCGAAGTCGCTGGTGAAAAAATGCATTCCGACGTAACGATCGAGTAGCAGTAATCCCAGTACGGCGGTCAGCACAGGGAACGCCGCGACGATCAAGACGTTCGTGCAAAGCGATGTCCACGTAAAAATGGGCATCTTCATCATCGACATGCCTGGAGCGCGCATCTTGATAATGGTCACAAGCAAATTAATGCCCGATAGCGTCGTGCCGACTCCCGCGATTTGAAGGCACCAAGCGTAATAATCGACGCCCACATCAGGGCTTTGAGCCAAACCGGACAGTGGTGGGTAGGCTAACCACCCTGTGCGTGCAAAGACACCAAAGAACATGGAGATCATCAGGAGCACAGCGCCCGCAGTGGTCATCCAGAAGCTAAAGTTGTTGAGGAAGGGAAAGGCCACGTCGCGTGCGCCGATCTGTAGCGGCACCACATAGTTCATCAAGCCTGTGATGAGAGGCATCGCCACAAAGAAAATCATCACGACACCGTGTGCGGTGAATACCTGGTCGTAATGATGCGGCGGTAAGTATCCCGCGCTGCCATTAAAGGCTATGGCCTGCTGAGCACGCATCATCAGGGCGTCCGCAAAACCACGTAGCAGCATCACGACGCCCAGCACCATGTACATGATGCCGATCTTTTTGTGGTCGACGCTTGTGAGCCAATCTCCCCAGAGTGGCTTCCATAATTTTGCGCGCGTGATTGCGACAAGAATGGCTGCTGCGATTGCAATGACGACAAAGAACGTCGCCACGACGATTGGCTCTTCGGAAGGGAACGCGCTCCACGTTAGGCGCCCGAGCCATGGATTGGATGAAGCAATCACGATTGATTCCTATGTAGCCTTAGGGAGCGGCTATACGGCCGCCAGCTGCAGGGTATTTCGTTTGTAAAAATGAGCTATACCGTACCGACCGGTACACTTTCGCATTCTACACCTACTTATGCGATCTGGCTCGTCCTCCAGCGCCGCGAAGACAAGGGGCCAGCGGAGAAATCTGGCACCGCCGTTCGAGGCCGCTTACTCGTCGTGGTCACAGCAGGCCAGCAGCATCTCTACGCGGCAAGCCTCTTCTTCGCTTAGGCTCCTCACGGCCTGAGTCAACGCGGCCTCGAATGCACGCCTCAGTTCGGGAAGGCGCTGCCTTCCCTTTTCCGTGATCTGCACTTCCACGCGGCGCCGATCCGCTTCGGCCTGTCGCCGCGTGATGAAGCCTTGCTTTAGTAGCCAGTCACATATGTGCGTCAGGTTTGTTCGACTTTGGCCGGAAAGGGCCGCCATTACGGCCGGCGTTGAGGCGCCTGCGCAGGCCGTGTCCAAGAGCGAGAGTGTGAGGAAAGCGCTCTCCTCGATGCCCACCGCCCCAAGCGCATGATGGACTTCAAGGGCAAGTCGCTTCGATGCGTTCTGAAGCCGCAAATAGCTTGTCAATCGGCCAGGCAGCACACGCCCTGGCGGCGCGGTGGGCTTGACCTGTCCCTTGGTGTACTGGCGTGACCCGCCGCTCATGTCGTTTTGCCTGTCCGTCGCAGGCTCTCTCGGGGGTCCCAGAACGCGCACGTCCGATCCGGCACGCGACGGATAGCTGCTTCTCTGTATGAAGATGTCATACCGTCGCCTTCCTCAGGGCTCGCTGCCCACAGTTGCATAGGAAAGCCGTTAGTCTATAATACCGAACCGCTCGGTACAATACCGCGATTGGCGCGCTTTAGTGGACAGATACGCCTCGTCTTGTGCCTTTTCCATGCGATCTCGCCGACCCGGCAAAGGCGGGCCACATGCCCACGCTGGCCACACACGAAGGATTTTCAGCTGTGAAACGTCCTAAAGACCTGGAATGCGTCGCAACGCTGCGTACGGTTACTCGATCATCAACGCAGAGGAATCGGGTATGAGGCAGCGAATCGAAGATTACGGCCTCATCGGTGACGGTCACACCGCAGCGCTTGTAGGAAGGAACGGTTCCATTGACTGGCTGTGCTTGCCGCATTTCGACTCTGGGGCATGCCTAGCTGCGCTTATCGGAACGAGAGAAAATGGATTTTGGCGCATCGCCCCTGTGGCGAAGGTCAGGAAGATTACCCGCCGATACATCGAGGGCACCATGATCCTCGTAACAACGTTCCGAACGAAAGATGGCGAGGTAGAACTGATCGACTTCATGGCTATGGATCAGCGGGATAGACACATTATTAGACGTGTTCGTGGCACCAAGGGGAAGGTGAAGATTCAGTTCGAACTTGCGGCCCGCTTTGACTACGGCATGACGGTGCCATGGCTGAACGAAATTGACGACCACACCCACACGATGGTCGCCGGTCCGGACTCACTTGTACTCCGGACATCCCTTGCACTTCGTGCTGAAAATGGCGTCCTCAGTTCCCAATTTACCGTCAAGGACGGAGAAACGGTTTCGGCAGTTCTGGGGTACAGTCCGTCATATCAGGAATCGCCGGCTGTCATCGACGCTGACCGTAGCTTCCAGCGTACGAAAGCCTTTTGGCAAGGATGGTCGATGCGAGGCGCCGAGGCCGGGCCCTGGACAACCGTTGTTCGGCGATCACTGTTAACTCTCAAGGCGCTCACCTTTCATCCGACTGGCGGTATCGTTGCGGCTCCTACGACTTCGCTTCCCGAATTTCTAGGTGGCGAACGCAACTGGGACTACCGGTATTGTTGGTTACGCGATGCCACGTTTACGCTCCTCGCGTTTCTCAATGGCGGATATGAAGAGGAAGCGGACCTATGGCGTGAATGGCTACTCAAGGCTGTCGCTGGTCGACCAGAGCAAATACAGATCATGTACGGCCTGCGTGGAGAGCGCCGCCTAGACGAGTGGACAGTTCCCTGGCTGAGCGGCTATCGGAAGTCATCACCCGTGCGCGTTGGAAACATGGCCGCGAAGCAAACACAACTCGACATCTACGGCGAGCTGTCGCATGCCATGGCAGTAGCTGCCATGGGAGGGCTTCCCCCGCCGGCCAGGGGCCTGACCCTGCGCACCGCTTTGCTTGTCCACTTGGAAAAGGTATGGAAAGAGCCGGACGCGGGAATTTGGGAAATACGTGGCGACCCGAGACATTTCGTACATTCAAAGGTTATGGCATGGGTCTCGTTTGATCGCGCGGCTACAAGCAATTATCTAGATGGCGATGGGCCGAAGCAGAAACACTACCGGCGAGTAGCCGACCGTATCCATGCGGACATCTGCAAGAATGGCGTGGACCCGAAACGACAATGTTTTGTCCAGTCCTACGGATCTACCGAAATCGACGCTTCTGCGTTGTTGTTCGCCATCGTCGGATTTCTGCCGCCAGATGATGAGCGCGTGGTCAACACAGTGCGGGAAGTCGAGGAACGATTGGTCCATGACGGATTCGTAATGCGTTATGAGACCGATAGCGGCATAGACGGACTGCCACCAGGGGAAGGTGCGTTTTTAGCGTGCAGCTTCTGGCTGGTCGACATCTACGTATTGCAAGGCCGATACGAAGATGCGCAACGCTTGTTCGAGAGCCTCATTTCCCTCACCAACGATGTGGGATTGCTTGCCGAAGAATATGACCCTCGGGCAAAGCGTCAGCTTGGCAACTTCCCGCAGGCCTTCAGCCATGTCGCGCTAGTTAATTCGGCTTTCGCTCTCCATAGAGCGACGTCAAAAGCGGAATCGGGGCGGCAGGACAATGTGTCACGTAGCCCTCCGCATATCAAACCAAATCGCGCCTGAGCCAAAGCGCCGCCTCGACTTCACGAGCGCCAGATGAATTGCCGACAAGAAACCCCGCGACTGCATGACGCTAAAGTGGGCGTGAAGCGGCTTAGCGCTTTCACGCAATGGCTACGCAGGCCGGACATACCTCACCTTAATCACAGCGGCTACAACGGGTTTCGAACCGCACCGAAGATGACGTCCCGGTCACCGGCGCGCTGAATGGGAAGCGCCAGCAACGCGGAGATACGCGATGAACTGCACAACAGCGACACCCGAGACGGACGGACGCAGGAAAGAAATTATGCGCCTCGTAGAAGAATCGTTACGCGCGCTAAACGGCCAGGCATCTGATTTGGAAATAGTCATCCTTAACGCAAATGTCGCGCCGGAAGAGGTGACCGACCACTTCGGTAGTTTGAATCAACTCATGATGCACATGGTGACGGCTCTATCGGAAAACCTCCTGATACCACTCGGTGGACATTCGAGCACGGAAGCGGCATTCGCAAACATACTGAGACATTTTGGAAAAGGCATGGCCCGGGCGTACCAGGACTTTTACCTTATCGGTCTCTATCGTATTGCCCTGACGGAAGCCACCCGACACACGGAGGCATGTAAGGCGTTCTTCGAACATGGGCCCGGTCTAATTACAAACCGACTCGCCGAGGTATTTGACAAGTACCGGCGGGTCGGAGAAATCAGCGATGGAGACATGCAGCTTCGCGCCGACCACTTTCTTGCCATCCTTCGTAGCAAAGTCGAGATCCCGAACGCCAAGGCTCTTTCCGAAGGAGAGCTAGATGCCCTTGTAGACGAAGCGGTGCGAATCACATGCTGGGGCATCAAAGGGGAACACACATGACACTCGGCAAATTGATAAAGCTTTTTCGTCCACGCAAGTTCAACCCTCGCTCTTCAATAGACGGACGCTCACATATCCCGGGCGTTCCTGACGAACTGACGATCGAGGTCGATCCCGATGGATCGCCAGTTTCCATGCAACCGGAAGAATGGTTTGTTTGTTTCGTGCCGGGGTTGCAGAAACAGTGGTGGCATCGCTTCACCGACCCGAGGCACAAGCATGTCTTCGCACTACGCATGGTAAGCGATGATAGTTGGATACTATTCGAACCATGGTGGACCCGCATCATGAATACTACGCTGACGCTTGATGAAGCGGCAAAGTTTTTGCGATGGGGAGGCGTGGGAAGCGTGCTACGGATAAAAGAGTCCATTCCAGGTAGCGGCAGTCAGACCCGGGGCTGGGCTAACTGCGCGGTATTAGTCTCCCTTCTCCTTGGTCGATCCTATTGGACCTGGACGCCTCATGGACTTTACCAGGCACTCGTGCGAGAGCCGGAAACGGAGCATGTGGACGTGGCTGGCTTCCTAGAAAAGCTACTGCATGACATCGCGAATAAGCAGGCATCGCGTGTTGTCATCGACCGTGACATCTATCGGCAAAGGACGTTGATAGACGCACTGTATACCGTTGGTATTCGGCTCATGAGGATAACGACCTCCCCACTCGGGCTCGGAGTGCACCGTCTGGCTGCTTCGGAAGCATTTCACTTTCCAACGGCATCCGCCGCTTTCTTCGAACATGGACCCAATCGCGTGATCGAAGAGTTGACTCTCATATTTCAGCACGCTCAAACCAAAGGAGAGCTTAGTGATCGATGGGACGCTGAAAAGCTGGCGAGACATTTCCTGTTGATGCTAAGAGGCAATCTGCATCTGGAGATTATGATGGGTTGCCGCGATGCTCCGGACGAAGTGGAAATTGAACGCCGCGTTGTATCGGCTGTTGATCTGCTCTTGTACGGGGTGCACGGACGAGAGCAGAGCAGTCACAAAATACCGCGGGATTCTGCATCTCAATGATGGGCCGATATCCGCCACCCAGGTCTTGATTGGCATGAACGGAGCCCTGCGCGATCCTCAGGCATCGTCAGCGTGCCGATTGCCAGGCGCTCGCCTTTTTGTGGGAAAAGCGCGCAGAAACGCAATAACTGCATCTTTTGCCCACTGGTCACGTTGAACAGCGGATGCCTGCGCGTTCGGGTGCGTCAGGCACTGCATCTGGGCTTCCCCACGTACCATGTTCGCAAACAACGAGGCAGCGGAATCCAGGCCTATTCCGCCAAGTTCCAGCTCACCATTCGAGATGCCAATTTCTAGCCGCTGAGCGACGATTGCGTTGATCCTTGCGGGACCCGCTACATAGAAACGTCTCCCGAGCTCCGGAAGGCGGGGTGCTTCGGCCATAACCATGCGAAACAGCGCTAGTGCGTCGCTCGACAACACAATCTCAAGATACGCTCGTGCCATCGCAAGCAGAGTTTCCCCTAGGCGTTTTCCGGAAAACTGCGTTTCGTTGATTGTCTTTAAAAACCGCGCGCACTCCGCTTCAACGACGGCTACGAACAACGCCTCCTTGTTCGGATAGTACGCATACACCGTCGATTTGGAGACACCTGCAGCTTGCTGGATCATATCGGTAGTCGCGGCTGCGAAGCCGTTGGCCAGAAAAACGGCCCGGGCGCCAGCGAGAACCACCCGTGCCTTCTCAGACACTGCTGCGCCTTCTTTCGGGGCATCGTTAGGCGTCGAGGTTTTTGAGCGTACTGACGACATGGCATCTCTTCCATTGCTACTGATGTAAACCTGAACAATATCACATCGTCAGCATGAAACATACCGACCGGTTCGCTAAAGCAGTCGGGCTTGTAAGCTGAAAATAAGCGATTGATGCGTCAATCACTTGACTGTACCGAACCGATCGGTTTAGACTCGCTCATGTTTCTTTCTGACTGAAAGGCGGTCAATGATGCGGTGTCAGCAAGCCCCCTTCGGCGCAAGTCCTCCCGGCGGAGAAAGCGGAATCCGTCGGCGTTTGGTGGCTGCCGGAATACCGTTGCTTTGCGCGGCTCTAAGCTCGTGCGCGCTGGTGCCCGACGTCGGTCCTCCGCCGCAACCCACTCCGGCTTCCGAGTTAGCCTCGGAGCGAAGCTTTACCGCCCCAAAAGCTGATTGGCCAAGCGATCATTGGTGGAGCGAATTTGGCGACACTCAACTTGATAGCTTGATGGCCGAAGCCTTGGCCCATTCACCCTCGATGGCGCAGGCCGAGGCGCGCGTGCGCGAAGCGATGGCACGCGCCCAGATTGCTCGGTCGGCGCTCCTTCCAACGGTTGGTGCTGGCGCATCGGTTACTAAACAAAAGCTCAGCTACAACTACATCTTTCCCCAAACAGCGGTACCGCGCGGCTGGAACGACATGGGAGAGGTCACCCTCGATTTCAGTTGGGAACTGGACTTCTGGGGAAAGAACCGCGACGCCCTGCGTGCAGCGACGTCCGATGCGAAAGCAATGGAAGCGGATGCTGCCGCCGCGCGCCTACTACTGACCACAACGCTCGCGGGCGCCTACGTCCAGCTCCAGTATCTCTACGAGTATCGAGAAGTCGCCGCTTCAACGCTGCGCAACAGACAAGAATCCGCCCAGCTCATACAGCGGCGTGTAACGCAAGGCCTGAATGCCCGCACGGAGATCGAAGAATCTTCAGCCCGGGTTGACGCGGCCAAGGCCGCACTCACCGAAGCGAATGAGCGAATACAACTCGCGCAGAACGGCATCGCTGCCTTATTGGGAAGAGGTCCCGACCGGGGTTTGGAAATTACGCGACCGTCGATGTCGGCCCGACGCCGTGTGGGCCTTCCCGACTCGCTAAATGCAAATCTCCTCGGCAGGAACCCCGAGGTGGTCGCCGCACGCTGGCGTGTTGAATCCGCAGCTAAGCGCGTTGGCGTGGCCCGAGCCGAGTTTTATCCGAACGTCAATCTTATGGCATTCGTCGGCTTCCAGTCGTTGGGGCTCAACAACCTCTTCAATTCAGGTTCGGATGTCGGCAGCGTGGGACCGGCCATCAGTCTGCCCATATTTGAAGGCGGCAGGTTACGCGCCAACTACCGCGGTTCACGCGCTGAATACGATTTTGCCGTGGCTTCCTATAACGAGGCCTTGACTCAGGCGTTGCACGAGACCGCAGACGCCCTCCGCAGTCTCACTGCTCTCACCGATCGATCAGCGGCGACCGATTCGGCACTGAACCACAGCGAGGAGTCCTATCGCTTAGCGAAAGCGCGATATCAGGGGGGGATCGCCGACTATTTAACGGTGCTCACTACTGAGGATGCTTTGCTTCAGGCGCGACTTGCTGATGCGGCCATTCACGCCCGTGGCTATTCGCTCGAGGTGGCGTTGGTCAAAGCCCTCGGTGGCGGATTCGAATCCCATTCAACATTTGAAGCAAAGGTAAACCCGTGAGCACTGAACACGACGAACCCCAGGAGCAGTCGCAATCCGCTGCCGATCCTGCCAAGAAGAAAAAGCGAAAGAAGATGCTCATTGCCTTTGGCGCTGCGCTACTCGTCGTTCTCGCTTGCTACTTCATTTGGTTGATTTTCTTCGCGGGCAAGACGGTAACAACCGATAACGCCTATACCGCCGTAGAGGTTGCACAGGTCACGCCGCTGGTCAGTGGCCCCGTAAAAGAGGTCAAGGTGGTCGATACCCAAGCGGTTCATGCCGGCGATGTCCTGGTCGTACTCGACGACACGGACGCCAAGATCGCCCTTGAGCAAGCAGAGGCCGATCTGGGACGGGCGCGCCGCCAGGTACGTCAGATCGTTGCCAATGACACCACTCTGGCCGGACAGATGGATCAGCGGGCGGCCGCCATACAGAGCGCACAGCACGAAGTGACCCGGGCGCGTTCAAGGTATGACAAGGCTGTTCTTGACGAAAAGCGGCGGCGCAACCTTGTTGAAGGCGGGGCCGTATCGGCACAGGACTTCACTGATTCGCAAGCCGAACTCCGAGAAGCAACGGCTGCTCTTGGACAAGCCGAAGCCAACCTGAAAGCGGCAGGCGCAGCGAGTGTTTCGGCCAAGGGGTCACGGCAAGCCAACGAGGCGCTGTTCTTGGACAGCACCGTGGAGACTAATCCGATCGTGGTGACTGCTAAGGCGCATGCGGACCAGGCACGCGTCAATCTTGATCGAACGGTATTGCGTGCACCTGTCGACGGCATCGTCACACAGCGCTCTGTCGATATCGGACAACAGGTCCAGGCAGGCATGCGATTGATGAACATTGTGCCCATCCAACAGATCTATGTAGACGCGAACTTCAAGGAAGGTCAACTACGGAATGTGAAGCCTGGACAGAAGGCACGCCTCACCGCTGATATTTACGGGGATGACGTGGAGTATGACGGCCGGGTTGAAGGATTTGCGGGCGGATCGGGTTCAGCGTTATCGGTGATCCCTGCTCAGAACGCAACCGGAAATTGGATCAAGGTCGTACAGCGCTTGCCTGTGCGGATCCGTCTCGATCCTGAGCAACTCAAGAAGCATCCGTTGCGCATCGGTTTGTCGATGGAGGTCTCCGTTGACCTGACGTCCTCGGGTGATCGTCAGGAACACGCGAAGGAGTAGCGCCTATGTCTTCGTCGGAGTTTTCGCCGCTCTCGGGCTTTAAACTGGCTTTTGCTGCGCTGGTGCTTTCATTGGGAAACTTCGTGGTGGTGCTGGATACCACCATCACCAATGTCGCAATGCCTACGATTTCAGGCTTCCTCGGCGTATCAACGACGGAAGGCACCTGGATTATCACGGCCTATGCCGTTGCGGAGGCGATTACGGTGCCGCTCACGGGTTGGCTCTCCCGGCAATTCGGTCAGGTAAAGGTCTTTATCGTATCCGTAGCGCTCTTCGTGTTGTTTTCCGTGTGCTGCGGCCTGTCATGGTCACTTCCTAGCCTCGTCCTCTTTCGAGTGTTGCAGGGCTTCGCGGGCGGTCCACTGATTCCCCTTTCAGCGACTCTGCTCCTGTCTGTTTTCCCCGAGAAGAAGTCAAACGTCGCATTAGCCCTGTGGGGCATGATGACGGTGGTGGCGCCGATCATCGGTCCGATCTTGGGCGGTTTGATTTCTGATAACTGGCGCTGGCAATGGGTGTTCTACATCAATATCGGATTCGGTCTATTGGTTGGGCTCGGAAGTTGGTGGGTATTGAAAGGACGCGAAACGAAGATTCAACGTTCTCGTCTGGACGGTGTCGGCCTAACTCTGCTCGTGGTGTTCGTGACAGCCTTCCAAGTGATGCTCGATAAAGGACGTGAGCTAGACTGGTTCTCGTCAAACGTCATTCTGACTTGCGCGATTGTGTCGGCGATTTCCCTTATCCTGTTCATCATATGGGAGTTGACAGATGAGCAGCCAGTTATTGATCTGAGCGTTTTGAAATCCCGCAACTGGGTGGTATCGACCATCACCCTTTGCCTGATGTACGGCATTTTTTTCGGCAACATCGTGCTAACCCCACTCTGGTTGCAGCAATGGATGGGATACACCGCGACATGGGCGGGCCTCGCAACCGCGCCAATGGGCATTCTTGCCGTAGTGACTTCTCCGCTCGTGGGCCGTCTTTTGCCCAAGGTCGATCCTCGGTTGCTCGTGACCTACGGCATGGGAGTGCTGGCGGCCTCCTTCGTTATGCGGGCGTTGATGACGTCTCAGGTCGACTTCATGTCGGTCGCGATTCCCATGTTCGTGCTGGGCGCTGGCATTCCAGCTTGCGTTATCACCCTAACTTCCCTGGGTGTCTCCGATCTACCCCCTGACCGTATCGCCGGCGGATCGGGATTGCAGAACTTCCTTCGCGTCCTGTGTATGGCCATTGGATCATCGCTGACCCAGACCTATTGGGAACACATGACCAAGTTTAACCGGGCAGAACTCGTCGCGGCTATTGATCCGTCCGCCCCAGCAGCAATGGGCTCACAGCTTACCCCTGCAGGCGTTCCGGCCGAGAGTGCGATCGCCATGTTCTCGCGATTAGTCGATAGCCAGGCAATCATGCTCGCGACCAACGACTTCTACCAGGAAGCGACGATTCTGATGCTCGCGTCCATTGGCGTCATTTGGTTGATCAAGCGCCCTAAAGGGCCGCTGCAAAAAGTCACGGGGCACTAGCCTCGTGATGACCCGTACTAATTGCGAGTGCCTGTCTGTGCACGCTTCATTAGCATGCACCGCCCTTTGGGGAGACGAACTAACAATCCGGCGAAATGGGCGTTAACCATTTTCGACGTAACCTGTTGAACTGCACGCGGTGGCATCAAAAGCAAGAACCGTCATAGCGTGAGGTACATACGAGGAGAGTCACATGCAACCGCCGCATGGAAAAGACACCGACTTCGATTTTCCTCATAGCCTTCTCCACGCCATGAGCCGAACAAACGTCGCTGTCTGGCAGTTTGTCACGCAAAGAACCTACGCGGTAGGAGGGATTACAGGCATGCAGGCAAGCGTACTACTGCTACTGATGTCTCGACACGCTACGACCCCGATGGATCTCGCAAGGGAATATAAACTGCATTCGAGTGCTGTTACGCGGCTGGTGGATCGCCTTGTTCGACTCGAACTGGTGCAAAGGCTCCCCAGCGAGCGTGACCGGAGGGTCATCTATCTCCAGATGACGCGCGAGGGAAAGAAAATTGCCACGCAGTTGCCTGCCATCTTTGGCGGCGCTTTTGAGTGCCTTCTCGACGGCATTGAAGAGCGTGACGCAGACACATTGCGACGATGCCTGAGGCACATTCTTCTCAATGCGCGTGCCGCAGAAGAATTGAGCTCTCCGCCTTTACATCAGGATCTCTATAGCTAACAGATGGTCGTTATCGAGCGGGGCCGGAAACTGTCGTTGGAACGAACCTCCGCAGAGGCCCTGCAAGCGAGGGTGAAAGATATGGAAGTCAATCTGAACGATCTGGCCATATTCGTTGAAGTGGTTCGCCGAAAGAGCTTCAGTCGCGCGGCCGATATATTGGACATCCCTTCATCGACGCTATCGCGCCGCGTTACTGAACTGGAACAGAACATCGGCATCCGACTTCTCAATCGAAGCACTCGGCGTCTCGGTCTCACCGAAGCGGGCGCCTTCTATTACGAGCATTGCCGACGCCTGGTCGAGGAACTGCGCGTGGCGCATGAACAGATAGTCGAAATGAATAGCTCGCTGAGCGGGTTGCTTCGAATCTCCTTGCCCGATGGTCTGGCACAGATGCTCCTCCCCACGGTGATGCGGGAATTCGGCAAGAGATTTCCTGGCATTGCGTGCGACTTCCATATGAGCAGTGAGATTGTCGATCCCATCTCAAACCACTTCGACTTGGCGCTGCGCTTTGGACACCAACCCGATTCCGAACTGGTTTCGCACCGCATCCTCATGTTGCCACGTGAACTCTATGCCGCGCCGAGTTACCTAGCCGAACATGGCGTACCGAATCAGCCGGAGGACTTGCCCCAACATGAATGTCTACGCATCAGCCCCGTGGAAGAGCACTCTGTATGGGAGTTACGAGATGGTGCCCAAACTCAGGCTATCAATGTCAGTGGAAGAATGTCCGCGAGCCATGCCGGGGCGCTGGTGCATCTGGCGGTTGCGGGTTTCGGGATTACTGCGATCCCCGTCTTCCATATGATGCGGAGCGCCGTGCAGGCGGCGGGTCTGGAGCGTGTGCTTCCTGGGTGGAGCTTGGTCTCGACGCCTCTCTATGCGCTACTACCGACCAATCACGTGCCCGCAAAGACGCGCGCTTTTTTGGGTTTAATCGAGCCTAAGCTGGTCGACGACATCGAATTAGTGTCTCGAATTTAGCAGAAATTGTCCTTGTTCAGAAATGTCTGCTCAGGTTGAAAGTAGAGTGCGGCCGCGTATGCCAGGCGCCGACTTCCTTACAACGTCGAATATTGCCGGGGTATATGCGGCCTGATGGAACTACGGCACCTGCGATGTTTTATTGTCTTAGCAGAAGAGCTGCATTTCGCTCGTGCGGCTGGGCGGCTGCACATTGAACAATCGCCGTTATCGCGGACTATCAAAGAACTGGAAGACCGGCTCGGGGTTCGTCTTTTTAATCGTGACCGCAGAGGAACTCACCTGACGCGGGCGGGCGAGGTTTTTCTACAGGACGTGCGTCGAGTCTTTCTTGCGCTTGATCAAGCGCAGGAGAGCGTCAAGGCAGCTGCCGCTGGTCACTTCGGCGTCCTTCGGGTTGCTATTTCCGATGGGATCGCCCAGCCCCGATTAGCTTCGCTGCTAGCGTCATGCCGTGCAGAAGAGCCGACAACTATTATTCGTTTGACCGAGGTATCTCTGGCCGAACAGCTACGCGGCCTTCGCGACGACACATTTGACATCGGCTTCGCGCGGACCGACGAGTGTGGCGACGACATCGTCTCTGTGCCGCTTTGGCAGGAGGCCCTCGTTGTCGCGGTACCTGCACGGCACCCGCTACTCGCGCACCCGGTCATTCCCATCAATGAATTGTTGTGCTACCCATTAGTGAGTTGCCACCCCGAAACGTGCGAAGGCTATCATCGCGGGGTCGAGCGAATCCTGCGCGCGTCTGACAAGGAACCAAACGTTGTCGAACGCGTGACGTCGCTGAGCATGCTGCTGACGCTGGTCGCAGCCGGTTATGGCGTTGGGTTCGCTACAGTGAGTCAGATCGACTCTTACTGTATCCCCGATGTCGTCACCCGGCCTCTATCCATGAAAAACCCGATGCTAACAACGTACCTATTACGGAAAGCGGGCGGCGACATTCCAGAGGCGTTGACCGCATTTATCGATCGGGCCATTCGAGATCTTAGCGATGGCACACTCAGTGACTAAAGAGGGTCCCCATCGTCTTTCAACTCTGCTCGACAGAGATTATTTTCCGTCGATTGGATCAGGGCTGTCACGGAGCGGTCCAACGCGGCCGCTATCTTGAACACGAGCGCCAGCGTCGGCAGATGCTCGCCACGCTCGATCTTGCCCATGTGGGACCGTTCTATTCCGGCCAGGCTCGCCAAAGCCTCCTGGGCAATCCCTCCCTCCAGCCGTGCATCGCGCACAGCTCGACCAAAGGCTCCCGCGATAGTGGGGTCATATGTAGTAGTGCCGGAAGGACGGCCTCGCTGAACGGTGCGCTTTTGCATAGCCAAAAGCGTGGAGGCCGGCGGAAATTTAAACCACGTTAAATTTAACTCTTGGTATGATTTAATTCTTCTTGGCTTAGGGCTGGCTAAATCCCCACACGAGGCTGCCTCGATGTCTACACTCTGCCGACCTCGGGCGGCGCTTGCGCTTGCGGTCACTACAGGAATCTCGTGCTCATCCTCCGCCGCTCTGCTCGCGTTGCATCGCAGCGAAGAGCCCGAGACAGGATTGTTGCTTCGAGAGGTTGACCCAGCAGGTTTGCATAGCACATTGGCGAACGGCAGCTGTGACATGGCGATCGCCTTTGACAACATGGCGGCGATGCACGGCTGGGACGCGGAGCCTTTGTGGCAGGAGGAGCTAGCCGTGGCATTACCCAAGCGCTCTGTGCTGGCAACGCGCGCCGAGATCACCATCGAATTATTGCGTACCCACCCTGTACAGCTATGGCCACCAGACGCTGATCGAGCGGTTGGCACGGAGCTTGTCAAAAAAGAGGACACTGTCGCCGACATGACGGCGATAGCGTCCTTCGAGCTTCTGGCATTGCTCGTGGCTGCAGGTTACTGCGTAGGTATCGCGCCCCTCCGACGCATCGAGCAGGCGCAAGCTTGGGGAATCGTCGCGCGCCCACTGGCAGGGAGACCGCTAGCACTTAGCACGTTGCTTCTTCGAGCGCCTCAGGCTGGCTCTCCAGCCGCCGAACGGTTCGCCGAACGGGCTCGCAGAATTGCTGCGTCTCGTCTGTCCTAATGTTCCCGAATTGCGTATTAGGCACGACGGCTTGCAATACTTTGCCCAGGTTGGTTGGTGTGATGACGTCGATCGCCGCACGGTTTCCCAGTTGGGGATGGGGCATGGTTAAAAGCCGATACAATTCCCAGGAATCGGCGTGTGGACACCGGTTCATGAGCACCTGAGCCAGCTTGTGTTTGAGCGGCACCAATTGCCAGTCGGGAACACGCTGCCCGCGGTTGCCCATGCTGACGGACAGCAGCTTCCCCGCTTTCAGTTCGCGGTTGATCTGGTCCTTGGATTTCCCGGCCAGTTTGCCGAACAGCGGGACCGGCAGATTGTTCGGCGACTCGTACATGGCCAGCATTTCCTCACGCTCCCGCTGGATTGCCGAGACTTCCGGTTCCGGGGCATGCGTCGGAGGCGGTGGCACCTGCGATAGCCGCTGGAACGTGATTCCGGCGTCACTCGGCGTCACGACGATGGGAGTGGCTATTACCGGCGGCATCGGGGGAATAGACGAAGTTGCAGTGATAGCGATAGGCCCGTCCTCTTCCGCCATGGCAGGCACGCCCTCAATATGGATGGTGAGGTGCGCACTGGCTGCTTCCACTCGGCCCTGTTCGAGCAGGTCGAGGCGGTCGGCCCAGTCCTGCATCATCCGGCGGCGAGGCTCCACGTACTTAGCGTGGTTGTATGCGGAACTTACCTTGTTCGGGTCAGAGTGCGAGAGCTGCGCGTCTACCCAAATCTTAGGGTAGCCGACCTCGTTGAGGGCGGTCGAGATGGTTCCGCGGATGCCGTGGCCGGTCAGTTGGTCTTCGTAGCCCATCCGCTTCAAGGCAGCGTTGAGGGTGTTTTCGCTGATGCGCTTCTTGAGTTCGCTGCGGTGAGTGAGCAGATGAATCTGGGCTGGCCTCATCACCTCCAGAAGGTAGCGCACGATCTCGATGGCCTGAAGGGACAGTGGCACGATGTAGGGCGGCACGTCCTGCGGGCGCTTGCCGGCCTTACGCATCTCGTCCTGAAGCTGCTTCACGATCTGCGGCGGGATGATCCACAGGCCACGGTCGAGGTCGAACTGTTCCGGGGTCGCCAGCCGCAGCTCGCCTGTGCGCACGCCGGTCAGGAGCAGCAATCGGATGCCGAGCTGGGTCTGCCAGCCGCGCGGGTTGTAGAGCCTGAGCTTCTGAAGGAATTCAGGAAGCTCTGGCAGATGCAGGTAAGGGTTGTGGGTGACCGGGGGCTTGGGCTCGGCCACCACGTCCAGGTCGGAGGCTGGATTTACTTCCAACCCCTCCACGATGACCAGGGCGTAGCGGAATAACTGGCCCAGCCAGGTGCGGACCTTCTCTGCGGTGGTGAATGCCTTGCGCCCCTCGATCTTCGCTAAGACCCCCAGGAGCTGGGGCCGGCGAATGTCGTAGATCGACATCTTCCCAAGGCTAGGCAGCACATCCTTCTCGAAGATCCGCTTAATCTGCGACAGCGTGCTGTTCCTGCCTTCCTTGAGTTCCTTGGCGCGGTGCTCCACCCAAGCATTGAAGACCGCTTTGAACGTGTAGTCCGAGGCCAGCTTGACCGCGTGCCGCTTCTGCTTGCGGTCGGTATGGGGGTTGATTCCTTGGGCCAGAAGTGCCCTGGCTTCGTCACGCAAGGTGCGTGCTTCGCGTAGTCCGATCTCGGGATAGTTGCCCAAAGAGATGCGCTTTTGCTTGCCGAGCCAGTAGTAGCGCAGGTGCCACGATTTGCCCCCGGTGGGAGTGACCACCAAGCCGAGGCCGTCGGTGTCGGGGATACTGTAGGCTTTCTCGGCGGCCTTGGCTTGTCGCACAGTTAGATCAGAGAGTGTCATCATCAAACTCCTAAGTCGTAAGTCATAAGACTTAGGCTCGATGCTGTTGCTCATCCCGATCCAACCCCAGCAACAACCCGGAACTGGCACCACCCGCATTCTCTGGCCTTAGTTTTGGCCTCAAAAACGGTGGCTGTCAGTGGATTTCCGTGGCTTTTGCTGGAATGAAAAAAGGAGCCGAAGCTCCTTTTTTCAACGACTTACAGACGCCAGTGGAAGTCTGTAGATCATAATTTGGAGCGGGAAACGAGACTCGAACTCGCGACCCCGACCTTGGCAAGGTCGTGCTCTACCAACTGAGCTATTCCCGCGTCTTG
>LNAP01001059.1_pt1 | contig 29863 bp, 22 predicted proteins | sample 602601 | NCBI WGS metagenome assembly LNAP01 (sample SAMN02440304, study PRJNA202911) | soil metagenome | biome: Subtropical and temperate rainforests or woodlands; isolation source: soil samples (1 kg each in a 20% v/v slurry with milli Q water) were... ... | reverse complement strand
TCGAGGTCGAGCGTCCAGGCCGCCCGGCGGGAGAGGGCGGCGATGCGGGGCCGCAGCAGGGCGATGTCGTGGGATATGCCCGGCTTGTCAGTCGGGTCGCCGTCGTGCGGAATCGGCGGCAACGTCTCCTCGCGCAACGTGCGCAGGTCCACGCACACAAGCCGGCGGTCGGTCTCGCCGAGGCGACGCCCCACGACCAGTTTTTCGCCTCCAGGCACAAAACCGTTGCAGTGCGGGTAGGCGATGGAGGTGCCCTCTCCGAGAAAGTGGCGCGAGCCGATTTTTATGGCGGATGCGATCATGGGTTATTCCTCCAGGACAAGAAGGGCCCAGTCGGACGGGTTTTTGACGTTCGGCGTGCTGGAACGGTCCGTCGCGCGGATGATGAAGCGTCCGCTGCGGGTGGAGTCCGTGTCGTTCAGGACGAGGTCGAGCGCGGCTTTGGTTCCGGGCTTGGCCACGAATCCGGGGATGCCCGATATCGGGATCGCGAGTTCGGCGACCCAGCCCTGCGTGGTGGCGCGGATGGATGCCTTGAGTCCTTCGACCGGGGACACCGTGCCGCCGAAGACATCGGTGACGCGCAGCACCTGGGGCGTGCCGTCGAGCGAGGTGGGGCTGATCATGAACTGGGAATCATCGGGGGCGACCTCCTTCATGCCATTGTCCTTGGCCGTGCCAGAAACGAAGAGTTCAATGCTGTCGCCCCGGTAGATCGTATTGGTGCCTCCGGGGTTTTTGTTGACGACCTCGTTGTCGCGCACGTCCGCCGCGAGGTAGAGGTAGGTTTCGTCCCAGCCGATGAACACATTGGCGCTTCCGTCGGCGCCGTTGATTTTTTCGTTGAGGAGATCGATCCGGGTGGCGCCCGCCCACTCGTCGAGTTTCCCGTCGATGACGGGAGGTTTGGCGAACCTGTGCGCGACACGGCGGGCGCGGTCGACCGGAGGGCGCGGCCAGCGTTCCGGGTTGAGTTCGTTCGTCGCCTGGGCGGCGAGTTTGGGACCGACGCCGACGAGATAGCGCACGTCTTCGTCGAGCTTGAGTTCGAGCCGGTCGCCGGTCGCGGTGCGTGTTTCCTCGCGGCCGACGATGTCAACGAGCCGCAGGGTCGGGGCGTCGGGGTCTAGGCTGATCGTTCGTTCGCCCTGGTTGCTCCAAAGGGCGAGGGTGCGGATGCCATCGCGCTCAAACAGACTGGAGCCGATGTGAGGCCCGAACCACAGGTCTCCGAGATAGCGACCGCCGTCGATCATGCGCGCGACGGTGGCCAGGGCGATCACTGCCGGCTTGGGCTGTTGGTTGGCCCGGTAAAAACCATACCAGTCCTCGCGATAAGTCGGGTCGCGCTCCGTCTGGCCCATCCAGTGAGGGGTCATGATTTTGACATCCTCGGCATACATGAGGATGGTCTGCCGGGCCACGTAGCGGGCTTGCTTTTGCTCGCTCACGCCGCCTTTGGGGTGCGTGGGGGAACCGTATTCGGTGACCGTGACGATGATATCGCGACCGATCTTTCCGGTCAGCCACTCGCGGTATTGGCGAATGCTCTCGCGAACGCCTTCGGGCGGATTGCGGTAAGGATGAAGGGCGACCATGTTCATGCCCTTCATGCCGCCGGCGGCGATGAACTTGGCGTCGAAGCCGAACTCGCCCGCGCTGCCGGAGAGATTGGGGCCCACGATGGCGTCGGGGCGGACATCCTTCAGCACTTCCGTGATGTAACCGCAGATGACGGCGAAGTCCTCCGCGCTCATGCCGTTGAAGGGCTCGTTCCAGATTTCGAACACGTTTTGTTCGGCAGGGATCTTGAGCAGTTCCTCGCGCAGCCAAGCCTGATAGGGTTCCTTGAGGGGAACGGTGTAGATGGACCAGGAGGGCTTGCGCTGACGGGTCCAGTTTTCCAGCGGTCCGTAGCGGCCGGTATCGAACAGTTCCTTGGGGAAGCGTTCGATCTTGAGGATGACGTTCATCGGGTAGTCGTTGATCAGCTTCAGCACGCTTTGATGGGAGGACCAATTGAACTGGTCCCGCGTCCACTGGAGGCCGAGACGGGTGGTGGCCACGGTCGCCTCGTGTTCGTCCCAGTCGATGCCGCCCTTCCATGACATTTTTCCATGGGTCCATTTTTTCAGGCCGATGCGGAGTCCCGCGTCGCGCGCTTGTTTGGCCGTGCGATCCACGAGGGGGAATACGGCGAAGCTGGCCTTGGCGGTTCCCGCGGACTCTCCCGAGGAGACCTTGACGGAGAGTTCATAGTAGCCGGGCGGAAGCGGATCGACGCGCAGGCGGATCTGCGCCTTGCCGGGCTTGGCGGTGGCGGGGGGGATCGGCACCAGATCACCGCGCCAGACCACCTTGCCGTCATAATCGACGATTTCGCCCGAGGCGTGGATATCGGCGGACACAGGCAGTTTGCCGAGACTGAAGGACAGTTCCACCGGCGCGCCCGTGTCGAAAAGATTCGAGGGAAAGTGGCGTTCGGGCAGGATGGTGATCTCGGCGGCCGTCGCGATGCGGAGCGCCACGCACAAGAAAACCAAGCATGAGACGAATTTGGGCATGGATAAAAAGAAGAGCGAGCCTTTGAACGGGTTCCTACTTCACCGGAACGGCGGAGACGTGACCATCGAAGTAGAGGGTGTTGCGAACGGAGCCGTGGACCACGGGGACGGATTTGCTGCCTCCATTCCCGCCGTCCAGCTCGACAAGGGCGATGGTGGCCGCAGGTCTGTCGATCTCGACGAGCTTGCTCGGCTCGTCACGAGGAGTCGTGCCGTCGCCCGGATAGCCGAAATACGAACTCGCAAACCACAGGGCAGAGGTGCTGCGGGTTTCGGAGGCCCAGGCGGGACATAGCAGAACATCGGCCACGAGGGAGGTGCCGCCAGGTTTCGGCACCTGCAATCCGAGATAGGTTCCGAGTCGCGTGCCAAGATAGGGGTGGCTGGCGACATCGAAGCCGTTTCCGGCGCTGTTCGAGCGATATGTGGCGTTCTGTTGGCGCCACAGGGGGCCGGGCAACGTGCCCTTGCGGTCGATGGCGTAGTTCATGATCGCGATGCCGACCGTGCGAAGATTGGCGGCGCATTGAGCCCTCTGCTGGGCCTTTTTGATCCCGGACAACGTGGCGAACAGGATGGCGGCGAGGATGCCGATGATCGCCACAACGCATAGAAGCTCTACGAGCGTGAAGGCACGGACATGGCGGGGGGCGGCTGGAGGCGGGCGCATGGGGTGGTTGGGTGGGGCTATGACAAGGATGGAGTCGTCACCGTGGTTTTCCAGAGTGCCGTGACTTTATGATAAAACGACGGGGCGTGCCCGAACCGTTCACGGTCGCGCCGGCCGGCTATTTGCGCGGACGACGAACCGGGGCGGTGGTGGCTCCTTGCACAAAATTCCCGTCCACCATGAGCGAGCGAGGGATGGCGGGCAGCCCTCGCTCGCCGGTGCGCATCTGCGAAAGCAGCAGATCGACGGCGGCGGCGCCGACTTGCAGGGCGTTTTGGTTGATGCCGGTGACGCCGGGCATGGTCTCGTTGATGTCCACGTTGGCCAAGCCGATGTCGCCGGGCGTGCGCACGAGGATGGCGCTCACATCGCAGGATTTCAGGGTCAGGCTCAGGAGTGTCGGATCGGCTCCGCGAATGTGCTCGTCGGAAGTGATCAGGATCGTGCAGTTCGCCAGCGCAGCCTCGGCGAGGATGTAGGAGTCGTTGACTTCCTTGGCCGGAATCAGCCCTTTGCCGCGCAGTTTCCCGGCCACCGCTTCGATGATGCCGTGCCCTACGGGAATGAAATCGAGAGGGCGAAATTTCCAGACATGGACCAGCTTTTGCAGCGCAGTCAGCGCGAGCGTCCGATGTGCTTCGGTGTCTCCGTTTTCGGAGATGTAAGCCAGTTCGTCGATGGCGGTCGGGACGACGACGAATTCCACTCCAGGCACTCGTTGGCGAAAAATCGCTATCGCATCGTGCGCCTTATCTTTGGGCACGGCGAGGTCGAGGAGGAGGTTGGTGTCAACGGCTACGAGCGTGGACCGTGTTGCCATTGGGGTTGCCGTAGATGATGCTCATGGCGCGCGCGCGATGGGTCTGGCGCTGCTCGTCGGTGAGGTCATTGGCGCGGGCCCGGTATTTGGCAGCGAGGGTAGCCCCTTGCGAAACGGGCTCCTTCACGGGCTGCACTGGCTTGCGGGTGGACATGCCTTACAATCCGACGCCAACGCGTTAGCGTCAAGTGTTACGGGTTACAGATGTCACGGGTTACAAGCCGGGGCAAATGAGGGACGCAGGAACTCGCGCCGCAGCCCCTATTTGCGGAACCCGGTTTGGGTGATAATCCGGGCATGAAAACTGAAGTCATCCCCATTCGATGCACACGGGTCGTCGATTTTTACCGGGAGAACACCCGCTGGCATGAAGCCCATAGCTACTCGCTCGTTCAAGCCGCCCAATTACTCGGCCTCTCGCTCGCTTCGCTCCACGAGTTGATCGCCCGCAATGAACTCCACACGGAGGCAGGCCCTCGCGGATCGCGGGTCTCCCGCCGCCACCTGTTGGACTACGTTACCCGGCGGCAATCGCTTCCGGTGGTTGGTGTGAACTTTATTGCGCAGTTCTTTTCCAACAGAGACATCCGGCCATGAAAACCAACGGCACGCACGATGTTCCCGCCGACATAGCATCGCTCCTGGCTCTTTCCGAGGCGGACGCGGACGCCGCCCATTTGGTGAGTCTCTGTCGACGCTCGGCGTTTCTGCGCCGTTGGCTGCGAACCGAGTTTTTCCGCTTTGAGCATGTGCGCGAGGGCTTCATGGGCATCGTCGATGCGCCTCCTGCCGGCGTGAAGGTCGATGCCGGTTTGCTGCGAAGGTTGGCCAGCCGCGACGATCTTCTTTCCGACACGCAGCGCACGATTCGCAATCGCCTGCGCGTCGATACAGGCCGGATATACGGCGGTCTTTCCTGGTCGGAGGTAGAGAAACTGGTGCGCCGCTATCATGCCGGCACGCTCGACATCGGAGCCTTTTTGCTTGTGCACGATTGGCGTGCGTCCACATCACGCGACGGCATTTCGCCCCGGCTGTTGGATGCGGTCGTCGTCTTGCTGGATGAGGCGATTCGCGGGCGGGACAAGCGTCTGCTGCGCCATGTCCTTAAGGCCGTGGATTTCCTTGATGAATTCACCGATGCACGGTCGCGCCGGGTCGCGCTCGGTCACGTCAACTGGTGGAAAGTCTCCGTGTTGCTCTACCTGCTCAATCATCCGAAGCCGGCCTATCGAACCCGCGAATTGCGTGCGCACCTAGCGGCGCAGGGCCTCGACATTGAGACGCAGGAAGTTCGTCGCTTCTGCTCCCGGCATGGGATCAAGCGCGATATGCGTGCTGGTCGTCCGCCCAGGCTTGTCGTTGTTCCTGCCAAACGGCTCTGAAACGGATCGACGGGACAGGCGTGAGCAGAGGAGGCACGACGAGCGAGGGGCTGTCCTGTCCGTGCCGTTTCCCCTGCCGCCTTTTTCCGCACAACCACGAGGGCGCGCCTGAAGCGAAGCGGAGGCGCGTTGTCGTGGAGGGTCGGCGATAAAAACAGGATAGTGCTAACATCCGGTAGGATCGTGAAAGACGGCGAGCGTCCGCGTGGGCTAGAGTCGCCTCGTCCGCATTCCAGCGGCGGGCCTCCACCTATGTGGCCCAATCTCCTTCTCTCGCTCCTCAGCGCGACCGTCGCGTTTCTGGGTAAAGGTTACCCGGCGGTGCCGCTCGTCTTCGGCGGTCTCGCCCTCTGGCAATTTTACTCCGCGCTGGTCCAACCGCGCCGGCCCGCTCTCTCGCCTGTCGTGCTTCGCCTCGCCGGGCTGACTTGGCGCATGGATGACTTCTGTCGTGGGTGGCTCATCACCGGGCAGACCGGCAGCGGCAAGACCCTCGCCGCCATCAACACCATGCTCTGGCAGGTCTCGAAAAACTGCCCGCGCTGGGGCGGCGTCTGCGTGGACGACAAAGGCGTGTATTGGGAGACGCTCCGCGAGATGTTCCGCCACCTCGGACGCGAGGACGACCTGATCCTCCTGCAAGTGCGCCCGGCGGATGCTCCGTCCGATTGGCGGCCTCCGCACACCTTCAATTTTTTGGACAACCCGCACCTGCCGTATTCGGCCAAGGCCAAGATCATTTGCGACGTCGCCTCCTCTCTCGGCCAACGCAAGGAGCAGAGTTTTTTCAAGATGCAGGCGCAGGTGCAGATGGAGTTCGCCTTCCGCGCGCTCGAAGTCGCCGGCATGTCCATCACCTTGGAGCACGCCTACGTATTTCTGACCTCTGACACCCTCATGAAACAGGTCATCGCCGTGATCGAGGAACGGAAGACTCCGGCGGCGGAGGATCTGTTGGACCACTACCGCAGCGCCTTCCTCTCGCAGCCGCCGGAGCAGCTCGGCGGCATCAAAACCACCGTGGCGAATTATCTGAAGCCCTTCACCGATCCCGACATGGTGTCCGTGTTTTCTCGTCCGAAATCGTCCTTCGCCTTCGACGATATCGAGCGAGGCAAAGTCGTCTGCATCGCCCTTCCCCAGCGCCTCCAAGTGGAGCGCCGCTACATCAACACGCTGCTCAAGCTCACCTTCTACTCGCACGCCCTGCGTCGCTTCGACCGCCCCGCCGCGCAGCGAGCCGGCGACAACCTGCTCATCTTCTGGGCCGACGAAGCCCAGAAGATCGTCACTGCGAGCGAGGACGGCATGAGCGACTACAACGTGGTCGATGTCATCCGCGAGGCGCGCGCCACCGTGGTCGCCGCCACGCAATCCTACACTTCGCTGATCCCTCCGATGCAGGATGAGCGAAAGGCAAAGGTCTTTATCGCCAACATGGCCAACCGGGTGACGTTCTGCGCAGCCGACGAGGACTCGGCGAAAATCGCGGCCGATACCCTCGGCAAGCGGAAGGCGAAGAAACGCACTACCGGCTACTCCGGTGGCAAACGCAACGTGTCGTGGACCGATGAAGACCGCTACCGCATCGAACCGCACGAATTCCGGCGGCTACGGAAATTCGAGGCCATTGCGCAGCACTGCGAAGGCGGCTTCCGCCGCGTGAAGCTCCCGCCCCTCGGCACCGACGGCTGCGTGCCCGCTTGGTATCGATAATCCAACTGAAAGGAGAACACACATGTCTGCCATCTCACCCGAACATCTGGAAAAACTTCGGCACTTGCCCGAGCACTTGAGCGAAAACATCCGTGGTCAGGAACACGTCATCGACCGCGTCTGCTCCGTGCTCCGTCGCGGCGAACTCGGCTTGGCGCATCCAAACCGCCCTCGTGGTTCATTCCTCTTCGTCGGCCCGACCGGCGTCGGCAAAACCGAGATCGTAAATGTCTTCACGTCATACCTCTTCGCCGAGTCGAAGCCGCTCCGCTTCGATATGTCGGAATATCAGAACCAAAGCTCCGTCGAGAAACTGATCGGCGCGCATCCCAACGACGCTGGACTGCTCGGCCGCGCGCTCGCCCGCGTTGATCGCGGCACACTGCTCTTCGACGAAGTGGAGAAAGCGCATCCACTCGTGCTGGACCTGTTTCTTCAGATCCTGGACGATGCCGCGATTACGCTCGCGACGGGGGAGCGGAAAAATCTGAGCGGCTTCTACGTCGTCTTCACGAGTAACATCGGCGCGGCCGAAGCGATGCGGATGCAGTCGGCCCCCTTCGCCTCCATCGAACGCACGGTGCTCGCACGGGTCGGCCAGCAACTACGCCCAGAACTCGTCGGTCGCATGACTGAAAAGATCGTGTTCAATCGACTGCCCTACGCAGTGCAGCGCGAAATCTGTGAGCACATGATCGCTATCGAACAAGCGCGCCTACGCACTCTCGGCCACGCTATCAAAATCACCCCCGATGCCTTCGAGCGCCTCCTGCGTGAAGGACACCACAAGACTCTTGGTGCCCGCCCCATGCGGGCCGCCGTTGAGCGGCATATCCAAGGAGCCGTGATGACGCGGCTTTTGGATTACATGTAACCAGTTCGATCATGACGTGCATGGTGAAGGGAGTGTGCTTCCTTCCTCCCATAGGCCCTTGATAAGGATCAGGCGGGGATTTTCTGGAAGGCCGTATTCGTTGTGAAGAATTTGGTTGATGACGAGTTCGGCGGTGGTGCCACCGATGACTTCATGGTTTTCCTGCATGCCCGGGAGCGGGCTGTTGATGGGCCGATTGAGGCATATCAGCGAAACGTCGTCGGGCGTGCGAAGATCTAGTTGTTTGAGCCACTCATTCTCTTGTCCGAGCAGCGTGATCAATCCATCGGGCTTTGTTTTGGTAAACCAGCGCTTGAAGTCGGCGAGCGGAGTCTGGTCTAGCCTGCCTACAAAAAGAGGGACAGTGCTTTTGGGGTCTAGGCTATATTGCCAGAATAAAAATCGGTCGGTCCAAGCTCCATTGACACCTTTGACCGCCTCCGGTGGCAGGCAAAATCCAATGCGTTTGCAGCCGCGCTCAATCAGCGTGCGGAAGGCGACATCGACATGGTGACGGTGATCGGTGGCCACACGATGGGTTTCGGGGGTGTTCCAGCTGTAGGCGATGGTTGCGCATGCGTAGTGATTCCAGTCCATCCCTTTGGTGTCGGCTCCGCCGCCGGGTGCCATGAGCACGAGTCCGCGGATACCTCGGGTTTTTAGGACATGATCGAGGCGCCGGGCGCTCATGCCAGGAGCCTGAAGGAAAAAAGCTTCAGTATGGAATCCAAGTTCTTCTGCGCGTTGCATTGTGCCCAAGCGCTGCCGGAGAAAGGTCTGCTCCGTCTTGGTGGTGTTCGACCTGAGGTGGTCGTCCAGCGACTTCGCATTGAAGAGGAGCGCGACGATGCCTTTATCGCGTAATGGTCGTCCGGAGCGTATATGGGTCATCAACGACGACACATAAGCATTGGTCCGGTAGCCGAGACGGGCGGCGGTTTCTACGACAAGCTCACGGGTTTTGGCGGGGATTGATGGGTGGCCGCGGAGGGCTAAGGAAACGCTGGCCTGATTGAGACCGAGTTCAGCGGCGATTGCGCGTTGATTGGGCATGAAGGGAGATTGTGTTGGGATTGGGTTTCATGTCGATACTCATCGTGATGAGTTGCAGCGGGATTGCGCACTGCGAAACCACCAACACGTTAAGCAGTCCTTTGCTTGAACCCCGTTACCGGAAGATATCTGACAACTATTTTATGACAATTATCCCTAAGATGAGCACCTTGATATTGTTTTCGTTATTTAGTGCAGTTCTTTTAATTCCAGTTGGAGCTCAGTCGGTTAGATTGACTACTAGCGGACTGGTGGATTCTTTCTCGACCGGCAACGGATGGAGCGATGAACAGGCTCCACATGCAGGTGCTGCTTATCAAGTAAGGGGAGGGGGCGTTTTGCGCACGCACGAGGGCCAGCCGGTATTCGTTGGCGATTCTCTAATGATAGGCAATGGAGGGAGAGACTCCGCCATATTGTTGTTGAAGGCCGTAGATAAGGGGAAGCCGACACTCAATATACGAAACCTTACACTGCATCGCGGCGAGATGGCTGCCGGCAACTCGTATCGGACGGTGTTCACGGGTAATATTTCACTACTCCTTGAGAATACGTTGAATTTTGACCAAGGTGGATTGTTGGTTTCGGCGGCATCAGTTATTTCCGGGTCAGGCTCATTGGTAATACGCTCAAGCGACGCGACTACATCCCCGGTGGTTTTCGAGGGAGTTAATACCTATTCTGGAGGAACTCAGCTTGCGGCAGGAATGCTTGACGTGAAGGCGGCAGGAGGTTTGGGCAGTGGTAATGTCGCTTTGTCCGGGGCTTCTACGTTGAGGCTTCTGTCGGACAGGGCCTTGGATCGTTCGGCTGCGTTATGGCTAGGGAACGAGTCTGTCGTTGTGCTAGCGTTCTCGGGCAAGAGTATAATTACGGCGTTATCTTTCGATGGTGGCAGGACACTGGCTGCGAGCGGAATATGGGGCTCGGTGGGGTCGGGGGCGGATCATACCAATCCGCGACTGACTGGCCCTGGGCGGTTACTTGTTGGTCCTAATGCTCCGTAGTTTAGTGCGGTTCGCGTGGTTTGATTAACGAGGACTTTTTCATGCATAACTCATCGTGATGAGTGCCGCGTGCATTGCCCTTTAATTTCCACGAATTAATTTTCCCAATGTTTTATTTAACCCCCTGATACCCAATGAATATATCTGACTGTCTGAATAACTTCGCGGGCAAGGCTCGATCCTTGCTGACCTGCTCGTTTCTATGCTTCGGGCTGCTTGGTGCAGTTGAGGTCCAAGCCGCGACTGTTGTGACACTGACCGCCTCTTCTTTGGCCGACTCGTTCCACACGGGCAACGGTTGGAGTGATGGATTGGCACCTCACGCGGGAGCTGATTATCAAGTCAATGGGTCGAGCGTGTTACGCACGACCGAGACTCCTACATTCGGCGGAGATTCGTTGACGATCGGAAACGGAGGAACTTCGACGGCCTCTTTATTGCTGAAGGGGGTTATGGGTGGGAATCCGACTCTAAATATCGCTCACTTGACCCTTAATCATGGTTCGATCAACCCGGGCAATAGCTATAAGGTGACCTACACCGGAAATATTGATTTGGTCTCTGAAAATAAGATAGAATTTACAAACCAGTCGGGATTTACCGTTTCGTCGTCTTCCTTGATCAGCGGGACCGGCAGCTTGCTGATCACTTCCTACACCGCATCCACCGCGCCGATAGTTTTCAAGAGTTCGAACACCTATTCCGGGGGAACCACGCTCAACGCAGGCATGATGGAGGTTCAGGCTGCGGGGGGCTTGGGTGTCGGGGATGTTACCCTCTTGGGGACTTCGACGCTCAAACTTCTTTCGAGCAGTGCAATCGCCAGTTCGGCCGCGCTGTATTTGAATTCTACCGCCTCTGTTGTGCTCTCTTATGTGGGCACTAGCACGGTCTATGGATTGTCGTTTGACGGGGGCACGACGTTGGCCGCGGAGGGAACATGGGGAGCTGTGGGCTCCGGAGCGGATCATACCAGTTCGCTGTTGAGTGGCACCGGCTTGCTGCTGGTGTCTTCTACCATCCCAGAACCAAGCAGTGTCGCTCTAGTGGCCGGAGTCTTCGTGCTCTTGGGGGCTGTTATTCGGCGTCATTCTCGCGCTGTTTGAATGTGGCTGGAATTAACTCATACCCCGATGATCGCTCCAGTGCGTAGTTATTATGCTAGGGGTTTCACACTTGTGGAGCTCCTTACCGTCATCGCGATCATCGGGACGCTCGCCGCTCTCAGCATCCCCATCATCGGTAAGGTGCGTAGGTCTGCCAATCAAGCCAAGGCGACGACTAATATACACCAACTCGTCATAGCCCATTTGACCTACGCGGCAGACAATAAAGGTGTATTCCCCCCTAAATATCTAAGCGGCGTTTATCCTTCGTGGCAGGATCCTATCGCTCCTTATGTGGGGCTAAAGATCGCTAATCCTGGACAACTGTATGTGTTGCGGCAGGATCCGGACAGTATCTTTAATGTTCCCGATAGTTTGCCTTATGATGAGCGGGCAACTTCGGCCACATCCATCGCACGCAATTATAACCTGCGCGAGGGAAATTGGAATTACATGGTCAATGCGGTGCAGACTCCTGCTCGCACCATTCTTCTTGGCGAGTGTGAGGTTCAGAACCTTGATGAACTGGGTGGCTTGCGAGCCGACGGCGTCACTTCGGTAGCCTCGAACGTCGCCAAGCCCGGGTTTCGCCGTAACGGCGGCACGGCCGCCCTTATGGGTTTCGTGGATGGGCATGTGACCGCGATTTCTCGTGAATCCCTGCGCGGAGACATTTCCGTCGCAGAGGGAAATCTATGGCGTTGGTGGTAACCACGTCCTTTCGGCCATTCTCTCTTCTTTTTCCGTTATCCTTCCCCGCCAGGCGTGTGGTGATATCTCCACCTTTGGCACCTCATTAACTAGCTCATGATGCATATTTCTTGTCCCCATAAATTTTACCTTGGTGTCTTCGCCGCAATGTTTGCGATGATAACGTCTTTAGACGCCGCTACCTTACCTGCATGGCAGGCCGAGTTGAAGAATGGTGATTTGCGTATTAGCGAATGGCTTTTCCAGCCAGGCGAGAGCACTGCCTTGCCTCCTCGCGATGGAGAGTGGGAGAGTGTGCGTGTTCCGTTTCTATGGACCTCGGGCCCGGGGCGTATGCAAAAGCCGGTTGTGAGCGAATGGGCCAAACAACCAAAGTCTTGGATAGACTATGACAACGGTTGGTTCGAGCGCACCGTTTCCATTCCCGCAGAGTGGGCAGGGCAACGCGTGTGGGTGGCTTTCGATCAGATCGAGGGCGACGGCTTGCTCTGGGTGGATGGAGGCAAGCCGATGTTTATCGAAGGCCCCGAGGCTCGGGTGGATATTACCTCGCAGATCAAGCCGGGTAAGGAGGCAAAACTGCGCGTCTGGGTGACGCGCTGGTGGAAAGACGTTCCGAAGACAATGGAGCAGGATCCTCTTCGCAATAATGCCATCAAGGATACTGCGCGCGCCAATAAGGGAGGCGTAGAGGCTGTTCGTCGAGAAATTCCAGCGGGTCTATCTGGTTTGGTCAGGTTCGAAGTTCGCCCGCTCGCCGGAGAAATCACGGGGGTTTTCGCCCGTCCTTCTGTTCGGGAGAAAGCCCTTTACGTCGATATTGAGACCATTTTGGCGGCGCCCTCACCAAATGCAGCCCGTATTCGCGTTGAGGTCGTTGATCCCTCTGGCCAAGGCACTGCCTTGGGTCCGCTTCCTGCTCCCGTGACGGTTCCGCTGAGTCCCACCGTGAAGGTTTCTTGGGCATCGCCTCGGCTATGGGAGTTGGGCGACGGTTACCTTTACGAACTCCGCGTCACGTTGCTCGATGCCGCTGGACGTGCTGTTCATACCGCTGATCCAGTCGCATTTGGGTATCGTGAGGTGTGGGTGGAGGGTCGCGATATCATGTTGAATGCCCATCCGGTTCATCTCCGCATGGCTCCCGTCATTTTCCCTCAATATCCGTCAATACTTTTTTGGGAAGGGATCGGTTTCAACGCCTTCCAGTGGCACCCTAACTCGGTGTCTTGGTTTTCATACAAAGGCCGTCGTTCACTTGTGGTTGTAAACGAGGATAACCCAGGCATGCGCTCCATTAAGCCCGACGTCATTGAGCAGGCTGATCGCCGTGGTCTCGCCATGCTCATGCCTGCGCCCAACGTTAGCATGATCCGCACCGCGATGAGCACGCCGGAGGGCATTCGTGCCTACGAACGCGAATGCCGTCTCTGGTTCGCACGTCTACGCAACCACCCTAGCATTATCATGTGGTTTCCCTCGATGAATGTTGGCAGTGGTTCACGAGAAAATCCTGAACGGATTGGAGCACTCCCCAATGAGGAGGATCACATCGCGCCTTGGTATACCGCGACCGACAATATCATTAAGTCAGTCGATCCCACCCGTATTGTTACACATCATTGCGGAGCCGCCGGCGAGATCGATTACCCGAACCAGTATTTGAATTTCATGCCTCTGCAGGAACGCATCGAGTTCCCCTCGCGGTGGGCTGAACGGCCCGACGCACGACCTTGGGGCGCAATCGAGCACGGCACGCCTTGGATTCACAATTTTAGCAAATGGCATCGCGTGCCTCAGTTCGCCGAGTGGCACGCCGTTTACTTCGGAGACCGCGCTTACACTGCCGAGACTGATGGCTATATTGATTTCCTGGCGAGTGTTCGTGAATCGGGGCGCGAGTTCATTCGCTCCAGTGACTATGTCCAACTTTGGGACACCACGTTGCATGGTGAATGGGAGAAACTCTTTACCGAGGAAACAAACCGCGCTTGGCGGGCTTGGGGGGTGGCCGGTGGTTGGAAACCATGGAACTTCGAGCTTGGCTACGGCGTTCCGCCGCAACGGATTGGATCGAATGGTAGGGTTAATGGAGATGACTTCTTTTACACTGAACTCACCGAAGCCGAAGCTAGCGCCAGTCTCGACACTTCACCTGCTTGGGCGAACTCCATATATCATGCCTACCGCGAAACCATGCAGCCGCTGCTCGTCTATCTCGGAGGCCCTCCTGATCGGTTTACGATCAAAGACCACGCTTTCACCGCCGGAGAGCAGTTCAAGAAAAGCATAGTCGCTGTTTGGGATGGGGGGACAACGCAAACACTGGACGCCACTTGGACCCTTGAGGTTCATGGCCGGCCCGAACTCACCCAATCCGGGCATGAAATTCTTCAGCTTTCACCCGGCCAGATACTCAAGCATGCACTCTCATTCACTACTCCGGCCGTTTCCGTCCGCACCGACGCAGTTCTCAAACTTACCGTCAAACCCTCGCTCCCGGGGAGGGGACTAAAATCTATCACCGACAGCTTGGACCTCACCTTCTGGCCACGTTCGGTGGAGCGTGTTGTGGCCCATTCTGCATGGGCTATTTATGATCCGGCCCCTGGAGCACCGACTGCCAGCTGGCTCAAGAAAAACTATAATATTAACGCCACTCTCATCACCACGGCTGCCGATCTCAAGCGCAGCCATGTCGATGTTCTCGTAATTGGACGCGAGGCCCTCACCTACACTAAAGAAAAAAATCTTCCGGTCACCGCCGATCATATCGCTCGGGGGTTGCGGGTTCTTTTCCTTGAGCAAAAACCCGAGGAACTCGAAGCGCTCGGGCTGCGTATTCAAGATATTGTAACGCGAGTATCTTTCCCCCGAGTTGGAAACCATCGTGCGTTGGCTGGTTTAGCACCGTCGGATTTGTCCAACTGGCGCGGAGTTCCTGATCTTTTGCCCAAAACCAAGGAAGGCATGAAGGCATGGCCCCTCGCACGTCCTCCCCATTGGGGGAATCAAGGCGCGGTGGCTTCGGTTGTGATCGAGACGCCGCACCATGGTGCGTTCACGCCTCTCGTCGACGCCGAATTCGATCTCGCCTACAGCCCGCTGCTCGAATGGCGGCATGGTAAAGGAGGGATTCTTTTCTCGCAGTTCGATCTGGTTAACCGTTCAGGCGGTGAACCTGTCGCCGAGCGTCTCGCGGTCAATTTGCTTCGGACGGTCGACACACCCTATGAACAGACTCAGCGGAAGCGCATCCGCTATCTTGGTAATGATGAAGGGTGGTCCTATGTCAGCGAGCTGGGTTTTGCCGACGAGCGTCTTGAAGACACCAAGGCATTGGCATCGCTTGTGCCTGCGGACGACCTACTCGTGATCGGACCCGATACAGGAAAAGAGTTACCTGAACTGTTGAAAGCCGCTCGCGCGTTTTCATCAAACGGTGGAGTATTCTTAGTATTGCCGCAGAAACCAACGGATTTATCCGCAGCGTCGACGCAGGTATTATCGCTGAAGACCGAATCCGTGACTCGGGCGCGCATCGTGCCGGAGCCTGCGTCAATTCTGCCATTGTTGAGCGGCGTCGGTCCGCAGTTGACGCATTGGCGGACGATGGTGCCGCAGGATACTTTCACGGCCACCTCTGGGGCAAAGCGTGGCCTGGGTGGGTTATTGTTGGATTATAGCGCATCGACTGGACGTCAGGTTTATAGTCAACTCGACTGGCGCACGTTCGAGGCCGATGACAAAAACCTTGAGCGTCCCAAATGGAATACGGCTAAGCTTTACAGCAGGCTTCTCACCAATCTGGGCGTTCGCAGTAACGACGAGGTCGTATCTCGTCTTTTGGAAGTCCACAAGAGTGCGCCGATGGTTAACGTGCCCTATTGGCGTATCTGGAACGATGTCGCCAAAGTTGATCCGAAGACCACTGATGGAACTTTCCCGTCGTTGGCGTTGAGACTGCCGATTGAATCGGTCGATCTTAGCGCAGCCAAAGACACCGAAGGCAGCAGTCGTAACCTGACGGCCAATGTTCAAATTGGTGAGGGTGAGATCAATATGCCAGGTTTGGATCTTGGCTCTGCAGGATGGCGCACCTACGGCCCCCGTGCCAGCAGCGGACGAGTCTATCTCGAGTGGGTATCCCCGGCCGAACTAGGCAAAATCGGTTTTGCGCGCAGCTACATTTACAGCAGTCGCGACCGTGAAGCGGTTTTCGCCGTCGGAGCGGATTTCTGGATACAATTCCGGGTGAATGGGAAAGTAGAGCTCGATCATAGTCGGCAGCCCCGTCCGATGCGTTCCCCGTTTGCCGGGGAGTTTCGGTTCACCGCACCACTGAAGGAAGGCTGGAACCTGCTAGAAGCCAAGGTGGCCTCGGGTAGCGGTGGCTTCGGCTTCATGTGCATGGTCAGCGATCCGGGCGATCTCGAGTTCAGTGCTTCCCTGCACAAACCCGAAAATCCGCCGAAGAAACCGATGCTTCCGGCCGACAAGCTTTTGGACGAGCCGCAATTGAATGTGGCCAAAAATCTCCTCTACGCGCGCCCGCTTGATCCGGTCGACGATCCTTACCGGTTCAATCCGTGGTAAGTATTTGTTATGAAAAAAATAAAGATTTTCCTCACGACCTGTTCGCTTCCTGCGTTGGTTGTATTGGCGAGTGTCAGCAACGCCGCCGAATCGCTGATCGATCCCAAATTGAAAGCGGCATTTGCCGTGGCCGCGCATGAACGCGTGGCGGTCATAGGCATCGGGGACTCCAACCAGCGATTTGGCGGCCACGGTCATTCGGCTGCGATGGCTCGGGCTCTGGGCGAGGCGTTGGGGTGTTATGGAACGGAGCTGACGGCTTACCACCCTTGGGCTGAAAAGGGACAGCCAATACCAGCGCCGGCACCCGTCGAGCTAGCGTCACAGGCTTTTAGATACTGGTATATTCCTGCGGGCCAGCAGGGGGGGGCGAGCTGGCGCAATGGTCAGATCATCGTGAGTCCCGACCATCCGTTGGGGATTCAGGGGCACCTGCGGTTTCACCTGACTTACGGAACATTCGCCGGCGATGCCGGCTCTTTCCTTCCCGAGGTGCGTCGGGACCAAGAGCCATGGACTGTGTTGGAATGGGCTGAGCGCCCGCTGAAGCCGGCCAAGGTCGGCTGGGGATTCGCGCATTACAGCTTGGATTTGCCTGCCGATGAAGCGCGTGATTACCCCGTGCAATTCATGCCGAACTCCCTGCGCACGCCGATTGAGGGACCATTTCTGGCGACGTTTGGGAGTGTAGAAAACATAGATAAGAGGTCAGGGATCGCCTATCACACGCTTTACGCCTCGGGAGGGAAGTCTTTGGGAGAGATGTTGACTGCCTTGCGCAGTTACGAGCCGCCGCAACTCGACTCATATTTCACGGAGGTTCGTCGGATGTTGAATGGCCGGAGGACCTGCATCGTGATGATCTGCTCAGGCTTGAATGACCGCAATCGAAAGGGACCCAGCGTGGGTGTGCAGGGCGGCTTGGTCAGTTCTTCTCCGGAAGGATATGCCGATAATCTCGAAGGATTGGTGCAACTGCTTACGGCTACGTGGATGCGCGCAGGTGGCTCACCCGAAACGTTGCATTTCGCATTCATGCCGAGCCACCCGCTTGGTGATCCCGATGATGTGCGCCTCGTTTCCTACCGCGTTGCTGCCGCCTCGCTGGCGGCCCGCCTTCCGAATGCCTCGTCGATCAACTTGGCGGAACTCGTCCCATATGACGAAATGGCATCTCAAGGCTACTACGACCAGAGTCGCACGAGTGATCCGCACCTTGATCGAAAAGGCTATATGGCTATCGCGACTTCTTTCGCGAGGGCACTCAAGGAGCCAGGCGCGTCTTCCTCCCGTCATGAATGAAAAAATATGACTAAAAGTTTTATTCGGCGGAAAAGTGTCGGGACTGTTGCACGTGTATCATCCGCACAACGGACGCCTATTATTATTTCATGAACTCGGCTTACAACCCACGTTGGCTTGGAAAAGGAAAATGGGGATTGATGTTTCATTACATCGACAAACCGGCCAGCAGTAATACCGCGTCTTCGACCACGGCCGAGGAATGGAACCGACGGATTAACGGGTTCGACGTTGCGGGCTTTGCGAGACAGGTAAAAGCCAGCAAAGCTGGGCATGTAATATTTACGCTCGGGCAAAATACGGGGCACTATTGTTCTCCGAACTCAGTATATGATGAGATTGTCGGCGATTCCCCATCCCTTCTTTCCCGCCGTGACCTTATTGCCGAGATAGCGGAGGCTCTTTCGCCGGATGTGCCGCTGATCGCTTATCTGCCATCGCATCCGCCCGCCAACAATGCTTCGGCCGTGCGGGCACTCGGTTGCCTGCCACCTTGGGACGCCAGTGCCTGGGGACTTCAGAAAACCTGGGCCGATGACGAGAGTGCTGATGAACGGCTTGTCGTCATGCAGCGAAACTGGCAGGCGGTGATCGCACATTGGGGTGAACGGTGGGGGAAAAGCGTGGCTGGGTGGTGGATTGATGGATGCTATTTTTCAGAGCGCCTGTATCGCTCGGTAGAAGAGCCGAATTTTTCTTCGTTTGCCCGCGCATTGCGCGCTGGTAATCCAGACCGTCTTCTCGCTTTCAATGCTGGCACGGGAACTCCATTTGCGCGTTTGGCACCCGAGCAAGATTATACAGCAGGTGAGTTTGCGAACCGGCTGCCTGTTCCAGATAAATGGACGTCAATAGGGGCTTCGGTCGAGGGTATGCAGACTCATCTCTTGGGGTTCTTGGGGAATTATTGGGGTGCAGGCGAACCCCGGTTTCCGGACCTCTTGATGGCAAGTTACACTAATTATCTGACCGCACGAGGAGCTGTGCTGACGTGGGATGTTCCGATCATGGAAAACGGGGTGATTGCTGAGGCGTTTATACATCAGTTGGCCTCTATCTAGTGTAATTTTAATTTATTCTAAATTGATAAGTTATGAGCGGGCTTTTCCGCTATATACTCATCGTGATGAGCAGCGACACCCTTGTCGGAGATATGCTTGTTCGCTGCATCTCTCTTTTATCATGCCCTCTTTTTCCCAGCCTGAAGAAATCTCACCGTGGTTAAGCACGAGAAACCAAGCCTCCAAGGCCGGTGCGCTTGTCAGTGGCGAGGTTGATCGCTGTCTCCACGGAAGGAATCGGCTGGTTGAGTGGCGGACGGCGTTGGGCGATGACGACGCGGCGGCGGAACCTGAATTTGACGACAAGTCGTGGTCGATTATTCAGGTGCCGCACAACTGGGAGGATTATCACGGCTACCCGGAGGTGGCGCATGGTAACCTACACGGAACGGCTTGGTATCGATGTGCATTTGACTGGGAGTGGGACGAGAGGCGATTGGCGCGTTTGTATGCATTTTTTGAGGGCGTGGGTAGTTACGCCACTGTTTACTGCAACGGTGTGCGGGTCGGTCATCACGAAGGCGGACGCACGACGTTTACGGTCGATCTGACGACCGCGTTGCTGGAGGGGGAAAACCTGCTCGCGGTGCGCGCGCATCATCCGGGAAAAATCGACGATTTACCCTTTGTCTGTGGCGGTTGCTGGGGATCACCCAACACCGAAGGTTCGCAACCGTTCGGTATTTTTCGTCCGGCATGGTTGGAGCGCACGGGTCCGATGCGCGTGGAGCCTTTCGGCGTGCATGTGGTCACGACGGAGGTCTCGCAGTCAGCGGCACGCATCGAAATCCGGACCGAGCTTTCCAGCCCGAGGGAGGAGCCGCATTCGGTCCGGATACTCACGAGTGTGACCGATCCCGATGGCGAACTCTGGTTGCGGCGCGAGGAGGCATATGCGCTCGAAGCAAAGGCCCTGCACACGATGGTGCAGAGTTTGCCTGTATTGCAGCATCCGCGGTTATGGTGTCCCGAAGACCCTGCGCTTTATCGGGTGGTCACCGAGGTGGAAAGCGAGGGTATCCTGTCGCATCGCACGGAAACGACTTTTGGGTTACGCTGGTTCGACTGGCCGCGATTGATCGAACCTAATGCCGACCGCAATGTTCGTTCGCCCGACCGCCGAGGACGCATGGTTGCCTCTGGCGATGAGCCGCGCACTCCCGGCAACAATGGACTGACCCACATTATCGAGTGCGCCAAGGATGCGGTGGTTAAGCTGGCACCAATGGGTGTGGTGGTGCGTTCGGGTGGGCCTGCGGGGGTGCTGCTTGTGGAGTGTTCATTTCTCGGAACAAAGGGGGCCGAGGTGATGGTTTTGTGTGAGATACAGAACGAAGGTGGCACAATCTTTTTCCACCAACATCGTTCGTCGGTAAGCTTGGATGCAGAACGGGCGGAGTTACGCTGGTTGGTGCCGCCCATTCACGAACCTCGCGGATGGAGTCGCGATGATCCTTATCTGCATCGACTGATGATCGAGGTGCGCGCGCTTGATGGCACGCTGTGGGAACGGAGTGAGACCCTTTTCGGTTTTCGCAATCATGACGGCCCGCTTAATCTGGCGCGTCCTTTGTTCGAAAGCGTCAAAGTAGAAGCGGATGTCGGCACGTCGGCGGCATCTGAAACGAAAGTCCTGCGCTTGAACGGCGAGCCGCTTTTTCTGAATGGCACCTGTGAATACGAACACCTGCTGGGCAACGATCATGCCTTTAGCGAGGAGCAGGTGGCGGCTCGTGTGGCGATGATGCGTGCAGCGGGATTCAATGCGTTTCGCGATGCGCACCATCCGCACAACCTGCGGTATTATGATCATTGGGATCGAGCCGGAATGGTCTGCTGGACGCAGATGGGCTCGCGCCTATGGTTCGACAACCCGCGCTTCCGCGCCAATTACAAGACGCTCGTGCGTGAGTGGGTGCGCGAGCGACGCAATCACCCGAGTATTATTATTTGGGGTATTCAGAACGAGTCGGCCTTGCCGGAGGACTTTGCGAGGGAGTTGACCGAACTCATCCGCGAACTTGATCCAACGAGTCCGCGGTGGCGACTTGTAACGACCTGCAACGGCGGCAAGGGCACGGATTGGAACGTGCCACAGGAATGGAGCGGCACTTACGGTGGAAACTGTAACGACTACGACTTGGAAAAACTTCAGCTCGTCGGGGAATACGGAGTCTGGCGCTCCTTCGGCGTGCATCGCGAGGCGACGTATGGCGGTGATGAAAACGACTGCAGCGAATCGTGGGCGTGCTACGCCATCGAGACGAAGATCCGGCTGGCCGAGGGTGTCCGCGACCGCTCGGTCGGTCACTTTCATTGGCTCTTCAACACGTTCGCTAATCCAGGCCGGACCGCCACCAACTTTGAAGGGCCGGGCAATGCGCGGGTCGGTTCGGTAAACAACAAGGGGCTCGTCACGGCATGGGGCCAACCGTCCGATCTCTATTATCTTTTTCGAGCTAACTATGCCAACCCGGTGACCGAACCGATGGTGTATCTTGTTTCGCACACCTGGCCTGATCGCTGGCGCGAGCAGGGTGTGCGCACGGTGCGTGTATTCAGCAACTGTGAGGAGGTGGAGTTGTTCAATGGAGTGCGGGAGCGCTCTCTCGGGGTGCGAAGCAATCCCGGACGTGGTCGGCATTTCGAGTGGGCGGGCGTGCAGTTGAAGACGCGGGTGCTTTACGCTGTGGCGCGTCGCGACGGTCAAGAGGTCGCTCGTGATCTGATCGAGCTGGATTACCTGCCGGAAGACCCCGGCATCTCACGTTGGCAGGGGGACTCACGGGTTCCTGTAGCTCCACAGGGACGGACGCTATATCGCGTCTCATGCGGGGCCGAGCGGGCCATGACCGACACGGCTGGAAACCTCTGGGAGGCGGACAAGCCGTGGATTGCCGGTGCCACTTGGGGTTGTGAGAGCTGGGCGGACCGTTATGCGCCCCGCGTCGAACGGGATCTGGCGAGTAGCGGTTACACGATGACCCCGGCCCGCGGCACGTCATGGCCGGAATTGTATCGGAAATACCGTTACGGTCGTAATGCGTTGAAGTATCACTTCACGGTTTCTCCCGGCCGGCATGTTCTGCGTCTGCATTTTGTGGAGCCGTGGTTTGGGGTCGGAGGCGGATCTGATTGCGAAGGTTGGCGGCTGTTCGACATCGCGGTCAACGAACGTGTTCTGGAGCGTGATTTCGACATATGGAGCCGTGCGGGAGGCGATCACCAGGCGTTGATTTGGGAACGAATAGTGGATGTCACCGGCACAATCCTGACGGTGCATTTCCCGACTGTTCGGGCAAATCAGGCACTGATTTGCGGCATCGAAGTTCTCACCTAAGCGACGCCATTCGCTCCATTCCCTCAGATATTTATGCCCATTCCTTTTCAACGTCCTTCCCCCGCATGGCTTGATGACGCGGTTTTTTATCAAGTCTATCCGCAGTCTTTTGCGGATTCCAACGGAGATGGCATCGGCGATCTCGGCGGGCTTATTGGCAAGCTGGATTATCTGCGTTCCCTCGGAGTAAACGCGCTTTGGCTTAACCCGATCTTCGACTCTCCGTTTGGTGATGCAGGTTACGACATTCGTGATTTTCGGAAGGTTGCCCCGCGATACGGCACCAACGCCGATGCCCGCCTGCTCTTCCGCGAGGCGCACAAGCGCGGTATGCGCGTCGTCCTTGATCTTGTTGCCGGCCACGTCTCGACCGAGCATCCGTGGTTTAAGGCCTCCTGCGAGGCGAAGCCCAACAAATACTCCGACTGGTTTATCTGGACGTCTGATGTGTGGACCGCTCCGCCGGGCAACTTCATCAAGGGCTACGCCGCCCGTGACGGGAACTACCTTGCCAATTTCTTCTGGTTCCAGCCTGCCCTCAACTATGGTTATGCCAGGCTTGATCCCGCGCAGCTCTGGCAGCAGTCCGTCGACGCGCCCGGCCCGCGTGCGGTCAAGGCCGAGCTGAAGTCGGTCATGGAGTTCTGGCTCAAGGCCGGCTGCGACGGCTTTCGTGTGGATATGGCCCAGTCGCTCATCAAGGAGGACACGAACAACTCCGCGCTCAACGCCTTCTGGGGCGAGTTTCGCGGTTGGCTCGACTGCGACTGGCCCGAGGCCATTCTTGTATCTGAATGGGGAATACCTAAGCACGCCATTCCGGCCGGTTTCCACATTGATTTCATGATACACTTCGGCGAGCCGGCCTATAACGCCCTCGTCGGCACCTGGGGCAAGGTCGTCGGAAAGGCCCGCGATCCGCACGTCTTCTGCGAGCGTGCTGGCGGCGGCGACATACGTGCTTTTCTCGATAACTACTTGGAGAACCTGGAGGCTACGAAACACCTCGGCTACATTTCTCTCCCCACCGGCAACCACGACTACCCGCGCCTCCGTCGCGGCCGCGATGCCGCCGAGCTTCGCGTCATCCATTGCCTGCTGCTCACCCTACCCGGCGTCCCGTTCATTTATTACGGTGACGAGATCGGCATGGACTACCTGGAGAACGAACCTGCGAAGGAGGGCAGCTACGCCAACCGCACCGGCACGCGCACACCCATGCAGTGGACGCCCGGTCACAACCGCGGCTTTTCCACCGCGCCCGCCCGTGCGCTTTACTTGCCTGTGGACAAGCGTCTTGGCTCGCCTGATGTCGCCACTCAAGAGCGCGAACCCGCCTCGCACCTCAATTTTATCCGTCAGCTTATCACTCTGCGTCACGCTCATCCTGCGCTCGGTTCGCGCGGCGATTTTACGCCGCTTTACGCAAAGAAAAAACGATACCCTTTTGTCTATGCCCGCATCGCAGGAAAAGAGCGCTTCATTATCGCAATCAACCCCTGTGAGAAGCCGGAGACATCCGGCGTCCTGGATTTGCCTGCGAACGCGACTTTCGAGCCCGTTGTCACCAACGGAGCCCGCATGGAGTTAAGTAGGGGGCGATGGATCACGGTCATGGATGGCGTGAGCTTCGGTATATTTCGTCAGCGTTCATGTTGAGTTTTCCGATCCAACAGCAACCGACCGACCTAAATATCCTTTTTATCCCTATATGCATTCTCGACACGATTGGTTTAATGAAACCCGCTTTGGCTTGTTTATCCACTGGGGTGCTTACTCCGTGGCCGGTCGGGGCGAATGGGTGCGCAATCGCGAACGTATTTCGCAGGACGAATACTCCCGACTTCATGCGGAGAACTTTCTCGCAGAAAACTACGATCCGACGGGGTGGGCGGCGCTGGCGAAAGAGGCGGGCATGGGCTATGTCGTGCTGACTGCGCGGCATCATGACGGCTTCGCGTTGTGGCCAACGAAAACGGATGATTTCCATGCCGGGCGCATCGGACCGAAACGAGATCTGGTGCGTGAGTTTGTCGAGGCCGTGCGTGCAGCGGGATTGAAAGTCGGGCTCTATTATTCCCCCGCCGACTGGCATCATCCCGACTACCCGCAAGGATTTTTCCGCGATTGGCCATGTGAAAAAGACTGGGCCTCGCCGGAGGCGCGCGAGCGGTTCATCGCCTACTACAAGGCGCAGCTCGTCGAATTGATGAGCAACTACGGCAAGATCGACTACCTGTGGTTCGACGGGTGCATTCCTGACGATCTCCAGCGCCGCGAGGTCAATGAGGAGATGCTGCGACTGCAGCCGCATCTGTTGATCAACGAACGCAACGGCCCGCCTTCGCATGTCCACGTGAGTGAGCAAGCCATCCGTGCACCAAAAGACGACGTGTTATGGGAGGCGTGCATGACACTTAATGACAACTGGGGCTGGCATGCCGGCGACACGCAGTGGAAATCCGCTCGCGAAGTCATCAAGATGCTCTGTGAAACGGCGACGGGCGGTGGTAATTTGCTGCTGAACGTGGGGCCGAAGTCCGACGGCACAATCCCGGAGGAGTCCGTGCGTATCTTGCGTGAAGCCGGTGAGTGGGTGCTGAGAAATCGTGAAGCGATCACCAACTCGGAACGCTCGTCGTTTTCATGGAACAACTGGGGGCGTGTGACGGTGCGCGATAATCGTGTATACCTACACATCCGCAACAGCACGGGATCAGCGCTGTGTTGGGCTGAACTTAAAAACAGAGTGATTTCCGCGCGCTGGCTCGACAGCGGAACGCCCGTGCTTTTTGAGCAAAAAAACGAACAACTGTTTTTATTGGGATTACCTGTGCCTTTGCCCAACAAACTCGCGAGCACGATCGTGCTGGAAGTTGATGGAGAGCCCACGGCAATCACGACGCAGACGACTTTTTGGATTCCGGGTGAGCACGTGTAATCGGGCTAACAATGAACAAGTCTCCTAATCTCCCGTTACCCCGATCCTAATTATGCATCTTCTCGACTGGCTGGTGATCACCATTCCGCTGACCATAATTTTGGTCGTCGGTATAATCACGCAGCGCCAAATGAAAAGCGTGGCCCACTTCGTCTCCGGCGGACGCGTCGGTGGGCGCTATCTGCTCGCCGTGGCCAAGGGCGAGATGCAGGCCGGTGCCGTGGTCTTTGTGGCCTCCTGGGAGGTGTTCTCTCACGCCGGTTTTGTGCCTTCGTGGTGGGGCTGGATCACCGGCCCCGTCGGCCTGATCGTCGCGATCTTTGGCTTCGTGATCTACCGCTTCCGCGAAACCAAGGCGATGACTCTCGCTGAGTTTTTCGAGATACGCTACAGCCGCAATTTCCGCTCGTTCACAGGCATCCTTGGTTTCGTCGCCGGCGCCATCAACTTCGGTATCATCCCCGCCGTCGGGGCGCGCTTCATGGTTTATTTCCTCCAGCTGCCGCCGGAGATCATCGTCGGCAGTCATGCGCTGCCCACCTACATTCCGCTGATGGGCATCTTCCTTGCGATCAGCCTTACGCTGACGATCTCGGGCGGGCTCATCACCTTGATGGTCACGGACTGCATCGAGGGTATTTTTTCGCAGCTGATGTATATTGTGATCATCATCGGCGTGCTCTGCGTGGTGGGTTGGTCGCAGATGTCCACCGTGCTCGGCAGCCGCCCCGAAGGTCACTCGATGGTGAACCCCTTTGATGCGTGGCAGGTGCAAGACTTCAATCTCTGGTATGTGCTCATGGGCCTCTTTGTCGGAACCTACGGCACCATGGCCTGGCAAAACTCCAGCGCCTATAACTCCGCAGGAGCCACTCCCCACGAGGCGCGCATGGGCGGCCTGCTCGGCCGTTGGCGTGAATCCGGGAAAAGCGTGGTCGTCGTCCTCCTTGCCGCCGCCGCGATCACTTACCTCGGCCACCCCGACTTCGCGCAAGCCTCCGTCGATGCTCGGCAAGCCATCGGGGAAATCTCCCAGCCGCAGATCCAGACGCAGATGACGATTCCCGTGGCACTCTCGCACCTCCTGCCCATCGGCGTGAAGGGAGCCCTTTGCGCGGTCCTCCTTCTGGGCATCTTCGGCGGCGACTCCACCCACCTGCATTCCTGGGGCGGTATTCTTGCCCAGGACATCATTCTTCCCCGTTTGAGAAAAGCACCGACGCCCAAACAGCACATCAAGCTGCTCCGCCGCTGCATCACCGGCGTCGCGGTTTTCGCATTTACCTTCGGCGCTCTCTTCCGGCAGACCGAATACATCGTCATGTGGTGGACCGTCACGACCGCCGTTTACGTAGGCGGCGCCGGTGCCGCGATCATCGGCGGCCTCTATTGGAAAAAAGGCACCACCGCCGGGGCCTGGTCCGCCGTTATCTCCGGCTCCATTCTCTCCGGTGGCGGCATTCTCGCCTATAAACTCTTCGGCGACTCGTTTATCTCCGACTTTGGCCGCGGTCTCTTCGGTCTCTTTGGTTTCGAAAATGCGATACCCGCTTTCACGGTCAACGGCATGCAGATCTCGTTTTTCGCCACCTTGGTTGCCATCGCCCTCTACATCGGCGTTTCGCTGGTCACCTGCCGGCGTGATTATCCGATCAACAAGATGCTGCACCGCGACGAACTTCCCCTCGACGCCGCCGGCAAACCCATCGTGCCGAAACGCGCGTGGACCTTCGCCCGCGTGGTCGGCATCGACAGCAATTTCACCCGCAGCGACAAATGGATCACCAGCAGTCTGTTCGTATGGTCCGTTGGCTGGTTCAGCGTGATGATCATCGGCACCAGCTGGAATCTTCTCGGGCAGTCGGGAATCGTTTCATGGATCAAGCCGTGGTCGAATGGTGCCTGGCTGGGATTCTGGCACATCACCGCGATCGGCCTGCCGATGCTGCTCACCGTGATTACCGGACTTTGGTTCACGTGGGGCGGTATCCACGACATCCGCGCGCTCTTCCGTTCACTCAAAACCTATCAAATCGACGATTCCGACAACGGCACGGTCAAGGAGCACAAGCCTTACTGAACCATTTCCAGCCAATCCATGAGTAAACCGAAATCTTCGGTTACTCCCAAAACAGACAGTCCAGCTACCCCAGCTCTTTCCCCCTGCAGCATTTCGTATCGCTGGTCGCTGCACGAAGGCCGGTGCGTAAGCATCTATCGCGATTCAAATCAACCGCGTGCTGAATGGCCGCTGCATCGCAATGCTCACGCTCAACTCTTGATTTTCGGTTCAGGTGCGCAGGGCGTGATCCGATGGAACGAACGCGGACATAAACGCGAACGGGCCGTTTCCACACCAGGAGCATGTTTGATCGCTGCTCGCGCTCCATTCGCGTTGGATTGGAAAAATCAGGCACCGCTGACCATGCTTTATGTGGAGTCGGAGTTGATTCGTGAAACTCTTGGCCGGCCCTTATGCGGGGTCACGTTTTTTGGCGAAAGCCTCATTGCTATGCACGATATGCAGGCGGTGCAGTGGATGCATCTGCTCGCTCGCTTGGTCCAGCCCCGCCTGGCGACCGAGCGCCTATATCTCGAATGCGTTTCCACCATTCTGGCGGTTCACCTGCTGGGTGTCGCCAATCTCGTCGCTCAATCAATCGCGAAAACCCCGCCAACGCTGTCTGTCGATACATTTAATCGTATCCATAAGTTTGTTACGGATAATCTGGCGGAGAAAATCACCCTCGACCAACTAGCCAGAGTCGCCGCACTAAGCCGCAGTCACTTTGTGCGCCTCTTCAAGGGCTCCGCCGGAATGTCTCCCTACCACTACGTCGTTCGCCAGCGTGTGCTGCGTGCCTGCGAACTACTCCAATCAACGCAGCATCGCATCACGGAAATCGGCTTCGCGGTCGGGTTTAACGACGTGGCGGATTTCAACCACATGTTCAAAAAATTCATGGAGTGCTCGCCGCGTCAGTTCAGGAAAATGCGGCACCCAAAATTTCCAATTTAATGAGCGGATAGGCCAAGTTTATCGCCAGCAATGCGCGTATGGTGTGCGCCGAAGTCAGGCGCTCCCAGCTCGCAACGGATGACCTGATTTCATCCTCCAGCTTCTCGTTCGGATTTTTCCCAGCCATGAAAACGAGAATTCCAAAATACATCCTCGGTGCGTCGCTCGTGATTCACCTGCTCAGTTCAAAAGTCGAGGCGGCCGTCGTGCTGCCTCTCGCCCAGATTCCCTCTAACGTGAAGACCGGATTCCAATACGGATTGGGTCTGCTCTTCATGGTCGGTTTCGTGTGGGGCGTCGTCAATATCTGGACCGGCGCGGACAAAATGAAACGCGGCGATTCGGACGGAAAGATGGGCATCGTCTCCGGCATCATCATCGCCGGTGCCGCCGCCATCATGGGCGCGTTTTTCTACATCTTCGGCATGTCCGACGGTGTGCTCACTCCCCAGTTCTAACCCTCAAGCTCCATCGCCATGAGTGAACTGCGCGTCACCGACACCAACAGTGTCAACGACAGCAAGGGCAGAGCCTTCGGTCTCGAAGGAAATGATTTCCTTTACGTGATCGGCGGCATCGTCGGTGCCCTCGGCTGCTTCCTCCTCATGCACGTCCTCCTGGGCGTGGGTGCGGTCACCGCGCTGCTGTTTTGTGCGCCGCTTCTCCTCGTGCCCACCGCATGGGTGCTGCTCCTGCGGCATAACAAACCCGCCGGTTACGCCGAAGATCTCTTCGACCACTTCGTGAACCCTGAAGGATGGACCTTCGCGCCGCGTATGCAGCCGAAGCGTCCCGGAAAGGAATCCCATGCGATCCGGCGCACCTAACGGCTACTTCGCGAACGGCCTGCTCCTCTTCGGCTCACTCGAAAAGAGTGGCGTCGCCAGCAAGGGCTACGTCCTGCAACCGCCCGACCTGCGCGGTGCCAGCATCGCGAACCTGAACGCTTACCAAGACAAGATCCGTAGTCTCCTCGCCAACCTCGGCGAAGGGATGCGCGCTCAACTCCAGTGGACGGTTGATTCCGACTACCTCACCGAACTCACCCGCTACTACCGCGAGACGGAAACCGTCACGCACCCGCACATTCGGCGCGTTCGCGATGAACGATTCAAACGCTACTGGACCAAAATGCAGCGCCGGGAACTGCGCCGAGAAAAACTCGTCTTGTTCCTATCGACCGAGATCACCGGCTACTCCGGCAACATCAAAACCAAGACCGGCCTGTCCGCCTACTACGACAAAGTCTTGGCCGAACTTCGGTCCCGATTCGACGAAATCACCGGCACGCTGCGCACGCTCTTCGGCACCGATACCACCGTCGCGCCGATGGGTGACCAAGAACACTTCGCCTACTACCTCAAGTTCCTGAACCCGTCTCTCGCGGACCGTTTCGACGTGGACTATGCGGCGCAGTTCAACCCCGCGCTCACGATCCAGGAAAACTGCTGGAACTCCGACGGCGTCGGCCTTGATCGCATCGGCTTCTACCTCGATGGGCGCTACCACACCGTCTTTACCCTCAAGCGTTGGCCGAGTCGCACGTATCCCGGCATCGTCTTCCGCCTCACCGGCCTCTCGTTCCTCGACTACCAGATCACGGTCAACGTCACGCCGCTCCCGCCCAAACGCGAAGTCGATCAGGAAGAGAAGGCCATCGAACGCCTGCGCGGCGAATACGAGGATACCGAACGCCAC
>LNAP01001058.1_pt1 | contig 29864 bp, 24 predicted proteins | sample 602601 | NCBI WGS metagenome assembly LNAP01 (sample SAMN02440304, study PRJNA202911) | soil metagenome | biome: Subtropical and temperate rainforests or woodlands; isolation source: soil samples (1 kg each in a 20% v/v slurry with milli Q water) were... ... | reverse complement strand
ACATGCAACCGAGCAACTCCTAAGCCTGACGTATGACGTCAGTTGGTACGGAGCCGGCGCGGCACATCCAAATTCCCACTTTGAGACCTACAACTTTTCGATGCCCGAGCGGCTGCAGCTTTTGAGTCTCGATGATTTTTTCAGCAGCCGAGACGCCGCGATACAACGCATCAGCGAGCTTTGCATAGCAGAGTTGTGCCGAGAGTATTGGAGGAGGTTCAGTGAGAAGCCTGACGAACACCAGATCAACTGGTTCAACCAAGGCGCAGGCGTGAAATTCGATAATTTCACCAGATTCACCGTCAGCGCAGATCATTTCACATTCCTATTTGCGCCATACGAAGTGAGCGCCTACGCATGCGGAATGTGGAGCGTGGACATTTCCTTTTATGACCTTCTCGAATTTTTAAAGCCGGATGGACCTCACTTGCTCGCGGCACAGCAAGCGTATACCTGAATATATTCAGCACACCTGTTCACAATCTTGATGGCGATCCCGTGGGGGCACCGTCAGGCGCACCTAGTAGCGGTCTCCGTGTATGCCTATGTGTATGCCTGACCGAAACACCACTGACAGAACCCTTATAAAACGGGTCTTACAGCCTTCAGTTCAAACGACGCCTGGGCACCATATGTAGAAGTGAGAAAGCCTCAGATCTTAGGGTCTGGGGCTTTTTTGTGGGTGTCTCGTCCTGAATAAGGTTTACACCTTCTGGCTTCTTTCAGGAAGGTGCAATGGCAGTGGTCAGGCATGCACCTCACGATCAAGAACGTCAGCTACCCACTGATTGATACTCTTGTGGGCTAACTGCGCTTTTACGGCGACGGTTGCGTGGAGTGCCGGCGCTAAACGCAGACTGAGATTGCCAGAATAGGGCTTCTGCGGCGCACGTCCGAGCTTGGCGCAAGTATCCAGATAATCAGTGACGGCCTCTTCGAATGCATTTCGAAGCTCCTGTACCGACTCGCCATGAAACCCAACGACATCTCTAATACCAGCGATATGGCCGACAAACAGGCCATCTTCCTCGCTGTATTCAATTCGGGCGGCATAGCCTTTGTAATTCATTACGTTCATGGGGTGACTCCTGCTTGTTCAAGGAAAGCCCGAGCATCACGAACCTGGTAGGGCTTTGCTTCTTTGTCCGGGTGTGGTCGGTGAAAGGTGGCAACCACACCGTTTAGCTCAAAGCGTACCCGGGACCCATTGCCTTCAATGGTCTTGGCACCAGCGGCGCCGAATAAAGACTCGATACGGGCCCACTCCAGCGTGGCTGGGGTCGGCCTTGAGAATATTGCTTTCAGGGTGCTGAGCTGTTTGTTATTCATGGTATGAAATTATGATACCAGGCAAAAGAAAGCAACCGCGAATCCTTATCTATCTGGGCCTGGACGGATGAGGATTGACCAAGACTGGCAGAAACTCGACTGGTAGGGCGGAAAAATCCAGGCAATAAAAAACCCCTGAGCAGTCTCAGCACCGAAGCGCATCAACCGACAGGGGCCGTGTTGTGGGTGATCGTAAGGGTTGAGGACTTCTCGTCAACTGCCGGTAGGCACTGGTGACCCAGTCAAGGCAGAGGCAACCGTCAAGGAAAACTTGACGGTTCGAATCGCTGACTCGTTTCAGGTCAGCCGCGTGCGGATGAACCAGTCGCTGCCGATGCTCATCGCCTTACCCCACAACATTTTCTGGGTAGTTCTTGGGTAGTTTCTTGGGTAGTCAGCGGCGCTGCTGCTACCGCCCCCTACACCTGTTGCGCAAAACACGCCTAGATGGACTCAAGGTCAAACAGCATTTATCAATGACAAAAAACCGCCAAAGCGGTTTTTTCATTCTGTCGTCCAGTCAAACTCGTCGTACTCATCATCGTCTTCATCCTCGATCAACTCATCATCAAGAACGTCATCCTCAAGCGCTTCTTCTTGCTGCTTCGCCAGAAGAAACTCCTTACGACTCTCAGTCACTGCTCGCCGTAATTCCTCACCCTTCACCGGGCAGTTGAGCATTTGGGCGATGCGGTCGATTTTTTTTGCCACGGCATCCTCCAACGCATCGGCTATAGGCCGATAGTGCGCGCTTTCGGGTGTCGATGCCAAATTTGCCGACCGCTGTTCACCTCATTTTTTCTGCAAGTCCTTGAGTCGGGCCGTGAGGTTTTCCTTGGGGAAGCGCTTGTGCAATGTCGTCAGCAGCGCCTCGGCGGCTTGTGTCTGACCGGTCTCTTGCAGGCGTATCACTTCACGTAATTGATCATCCAATGACTTGGCCGGCGCGGCTAAGCGTTTGCTGATTTTTGCTTCGTCAGCCATTTCGCTGTTGATCGACTCACGCTGCAACGGTGCCGAGAACTCCGCCATGGGCGCGGCAGGCGCCGGAGCGGATATAGCGCCGGCCGGTTCATCCTGGGAGCGGGCAGCGGCTTCCGGTTTGGCAAGCGGTGCGGACGCTTTTGGCGCAGGAACAAAGTCATAACTCGGCAGTTGTTCCGGGGTGCGCTGCACCAGTGCAAGCATCAGCGCGACGCCAACGAGGCTGGCGAATGCAACCTGCCAACGGGGTTGCTGGCAAGCGCGGAGCCAGCGCTGCCACAGGTTCGGCTTCGGTGTTGGGGCTTCGCGATGGGCTGTTGCGAGGATGAAGGCGTCGAGATGCGCCGGTGGTTCGCCGCTGCTGTGATCGCGAAAATGCTTGAGCACTTCATCGTCGGGCGATGGCAGTGTTTTGCGGGCGTCAGTCATGTCAGTACCTCCTCGGCCAGCAGCCGACGCAGTTTTTGCTGGGCGTAGCGCAAGCGGCTTTTAACGGTTTCCAGCGGGGTTTCGGTGAGGGTGGCGATCTGCGGCAGGTCGAGGTCGCCGTGGGCGCGCAGCAGGAACACTTCGCGCTGGTCGGCGGGTAAGGTTTGCAGGGCGGTTTCGAGGCGTTGGCTGTCGCGGCTCAGGCTCAGCAGTTGTTCGGGGTCGGCCGCGTCATCGATCAGTGCATGGGTTTGCTCGTCATAGCTGTCGTGCAACGGGTTGTGGAGGCCGTGTTTGCGCCAGTGATCGATCAGTCGGTTGCGGGCAATCTGGTAGAGCCAGGTACGAAAGTTCGCCCGGCCTTGGGGCTGACTGGTGCTGCGGATCAGGCTCAGCCAGGTTTCCTGGTACACCTCTTCGGCCAGTTCGGGCTTGCCGCTGAGGCCGAGGAGGAATCGATAAAGGCCCTGACGGTGGCGGGCGTACAAAACTTCGAACGCCGGCCCGTCGCCCGAGCGATAACGCGCCAGCAGCGATTCATCGCTGCTGGCGGTTGAGCTGATTTCAGGATCGGACATGTCAGTGCTGGCCTCTTTCACTCTATCCGGTTGTCGTTGGGCTGTTGATTCGAAGCCGTCGGGGTTCGCAGGCTCTGCGCCAACTCCACCAACTGCACGAACTCACCGCGCAGGCCGAACTGATCGTCACCTCGTGCGCCCCGGGCCAGGGCTTCGGTGTCTTTCAGGCTGAAATTACCGGTGTAGCGCCCGTCCTTGAGCTGCTGGGAAAAGGCAGCGACGGCGGCAGCAAAGCGCAGGTCATCGCTGGCTGCCGAGAGTTTGCCGGCCTCCCCCTTCAGTATTGGCCGCTCGATCAAGCGACTGTTCCCACCTTCCGGCAACTGATAACGCACTCGCAACATCGCCATTTCCCCGGTTTTTGCGGAAACATCGGCCGCAGGATTGCCATAGCGCAGCGGTTCCAGCCAGCCCTTCTCGCCCTTGGGCACAATTTCATACAACGCGGTCACCGTATGTCCTGCGCCGATTTCTCCGGCGTCGACTTTGTCGTTGCTGAAATCCTCACGCTTCAAGGCGCGATTCTCATAACCCAACAGCCGATATTCGCTGACCTGCGCCGGGTTGAACTCCACTTGCAGCTTCACATTCTTCGCCACCACCGCCAAAGTCGAACCGAGCTGATCCACCAACACTTTGCGCGCCTCGCGCAGGTTGTCGATGTAGGCGTAGTTGCCGTCTCCTGCGTCGGCCAGTTGTTCCATCAGGTGTTCATTGTAGTTATCCACACCAAAACCTAAGGTGGTCAGGGACACGCCGGTTTTGCGTTTATCCACAGCCATTTGCTTGAGGCTGTCGAAGTCGCTGATGCCAACATTGAAATCACCGTCGGTGGCCAGCAGGATGCGGTTGATGCCTTTGGGGATAAACGCCTGTTGCGCCATTTGATAAGCCAGTTCGATACCCGACGCGCCGGCGGTCGAGCCGCCCGCAGTCAATTGATCGATGGCAGTACGAATTTTCGCTTTTTCCCGTCCGGAAGTCGGCTCCAGCACCACGCGAGATTCTCCGGCATACACCACCAGTGAAACCCGGTCCTGCTCGCGTAATTGATCGACCAGCAATTTCAGCGTGCTTTTGACCATGGGCAAGCCTTCGCGGCGGTCCATGGAGCCGGACACATCCACCAGAAACACCAGGTTCGCCGGGGCCAGTTCCGCCACCGCGCGATCGGATGCCTTGATGCCGATGCGCAGCAATCGGGTATGCGGGTTCCACGGCGACGGCGCCAGCTCGGTGGTCACGCCGAACGGCGAGCCATCGGTGGGCAAGGCGTAGTCGTAGGGGAAGTAATTGACCATTTCTTCCAGGCGCACCGCCCCTTCGGGAGGCAAACGCCCCTGATTGAGCAAGCGCCGCACGTTGGCATAAGCACCGGTATCGACATCGGCACTGAAGGTCGAGACCGGTGCTTCGGCCACGCTGTGAATCGGGTTATCGGCCAGCGCCTGATATTGCTCCCGCTGCTCATCCCGATAGCCCTGTGGATAAGCCTCACCGGCCGGCATGGGCGCGAAAGCGACCGACGGTGCCGGTCGCGCGCTGCGCTTGGCCATCGCGGTATCTGCCATGACCGCCTCGCTACGCACCAACGCTTCAGTTTTCAGCGCCTCTTGAATCGGTGGCGCAACCGCTGCGGGGCTGTTCGTCTCAGAGTCTGGCGTGGATGAAGCGCCGCAACCGGCAACAGCCAGCAACAACCCGGCGGCGAAACCCTGGGCGGCCGGGCGGAGGTAGTGCAGAGGGAGGGACATGGGGGCTGACCTCAGGAGGAAATTGACTCATTCATCCTCTGAGACGGACAGCCCGGCAGGTTCGGGTTAATCGCCGGAAAAAATCTTCAGCGGTGATAACGCCGCACCACGCTGCTGTTTTTCAGCACATGGCCTTTGATTTGTTCCATCAGCTGCGCACGGGTCAGGCCGGCAGGCAAGGCGTCTGGCGCCAGGTCCAGGGCGTAAAGCTGAATGAGGTAGTGATGGGAGCTGTCGCCGACGGGCGGGCAAGGGCCGATGTAACCGGTGGTGCCTTTGCTGTTGCTGCCGCCCACGCCTTCGAGGGCGGATTTGGCACCGACACCGGCCGGGATCTGACGTGTCGCGGCCTTGATCCCGTAATGAATCCAGTGATCGACACCCAGGCCTTTCTGACCGTCCGGGTCGTGCATGACGATGGCGTAGCTGAGGGTGCCCGGGGGGCCGGCGTTCCAGCTCAGGGCCGGGGACTGGTTCTTGCCGCCGCAACCGCTGGCATCGCTGGCCGCCACCGACGTGAACAGACGATTGTCCGAAACACCGGGAATGCTGAGGGTGAAACGCTCCTGGGCCTGCGCCGGAAACTGCACGCAAAGGGCGACTGCAACGGCCGCCAGCCAAGGGTTCAAAAAGGTCAATCGGGTCATACCGGAGCACCTTGTGCGGGTGAGGCCGTCGTCGGCTGGCAAACTATAGCCGGACCGTTCGTGCGCTGGCAGCAGGAATTGGCTGAACCTGGGAATAAGCGCCAAACTCCTAAGTGAAACACTTGCCAGGAGATCGATCATGGCCCTGCATCGCGTTGCCCGTTTCGCCGATGTCCCCCAAGACCGTGGCCTTGAAGTCCGGATCGATAAGACGAAAATCGTCTTGCTGCGGCTCGGCGATCAATTGCGCGCCTATCAGGGCAAATGCCCCCACGCCGGGGCTCCCTTGGCCAAAGGTGCGCTGTGTGAGGGACGGCTGATCTGCCCGTGGCACAAGGCAGCGTACCGGCTCGAAGACGGCGCGTTATGCGAGCCACCGTCCCTGGACAGTCTGCGACGATACCCGCTCGAAATCCGCGACGATGAGGTCTGGGTCGATGACCAGCCGATGCCCACCGCAAGCACCCCACCGGCGGACGATAAGCGAACCTTTGTGATCATCGGTGCCGGTGCCTCAGGTACGGCTTGTGCGGCGGCTCTGCGGGAGAAAGGTTTTGGCGGCAGAGTGGTGTTGATCGACCGCGAGCCCGAGTCCGGTTACGACCGTACGGTATTGAGTAAATTCGTGATTGCAGGCGAGATGCCGCCGGACGAAGTTCCGCCTCTGCGCGATGAAAATTTTTATCAAGAACAGCGCATTGAACGGATAAACAGCGATGTGATGGGCCTGGATACAGCGAACCGGACTCTGCGCCTGGCCGATGGTCAATCGTTGAGCTATGACGCCGCCGTGATTGCCACTGGCGGCATACCCAAAACCCTGTCGCTGCCTGGCGCCGATCTGCCGCAGGTATTCGTGCTGCGCTCGAAGGCGCAGGCGCAGCGGATTCTGACGAGTGCAAAACCCGGTCAACGGGCAGTGATCGTTGGCGACAGTTTCATTGCTCTGGAGTCCGCCTCTTCCCTGCGTCAGTACGGCCTGGATGTCACCGTCCTGGCCCGCCATGCCATCCCGTTCGAGGCGCACTTCGGCGATGCCGTCGGCAAAGCGATTCGTGCCCTGCACGAGGCCAACGGGGTGGTGTTTCATACCGATGGCGAAGCCGCCCGGATCGAAGGCACAGGTAAAGTCGAAGCGGTGCTGCTGGACAACGGACAGTGCTTGCCCGCGGACCTGGTGTTGGTCGGCATTGGCGTCACCCCGGCAACGGCCCCGTTTGCCGATCTGCCAAAAGAAAAAGACCAGTCATTGAAGGTCGACGGCGGGATGCGCGTGACCGAAGGGCTCTGGGCCGTTGGCGACATTGCGACCTTCCCGCTCAACGGCCAGCCCCAACGGATCGAGCACTGGCGCCTGGCCCAGCAACAGGCGCGGATTGCGGCGGCGAATATGCTCGGCGGCGATGAGCGCTACCTCGATGTACCGTATTTCTGGACCTGGCACTTCGGCAAAAACTACGACTACCTCGGACACGCCCAGGCCTGGGACGAGGTCGAGTTCAAGGGTGACCCTGACCATCCACCGTTTATTGGCCTGTTCGGCAAGAACGGTGTGGTGGCGGCGGCCGTGGCCTGCGATGAAGAGCGGGCGATGGCGATGCTCGCTGAACGGATGAAACAGCCGTTGTCGGTGGATGAGGCCTGGCGGCTGATCAGGGACATAAATTGACGGCTGTTTTCCCCCGCCGACAACCGTAAAACTCTATGGCGAGGCGCAAACCTGTGGCGAGGGAGCTTGCTCCCGTTCGTCTGCGCAGCAGACGCAAAATCTCTGATCTACCAAAGATCTTGTGAGCGCTACGCACTCAAACGGGAGCAAGCTCCCTCGCCACAGGGGAATGCAAGCTAGACCCGGCTCATTGGCTCGCGGTTATCGTCATCTTCGGCTGGCAGGCGGATTACCAGCGGATGCTCCAGCGGCGCCAAAGGCGACGGTAGGTCAGCCGGGGCGACCGGGATGAAGTGCGTAACGACGTGGCTGACATCGCCATCCTGATCGTTATGAATGGTCATCGAACCCGGCGTGCGCAGTTTCGCCAATCGGTCGCCGGTCAGCTTGAAGCTTTTGCTGAGCCCCTGATCATCCACCACCGGCGCCGGCAAACGGCGCTGGGCGAAGCTCTTGCTTTTGCGCTGTTGATAACGCGCCCATGTGATCAGGATCACCGCGTTCAACAACGCCACCCACAGGTAAATCTGCAACGTGCCGAGGGCGTCGAAAAACGACGCATCGATGCGCGGGCCGGCATGGGTATCGATCAACGGCCACAACCCCCGCACCAGTAAATACAGCAGACCGATCCAGGCCAGCACGGTTAAGAAGACATCGATCACGACCAGAAAGGGCCGCTGCCGGGTTCTGATGATTTTCATTTGATGACTTCCTCTTCATCGTCATTCAGCGGCTTGATGCCCCGGTCCGGACTGACCCAACGCGCGCGCTTCTGATGTTGACCGAACAGCACTTTCGGGAAGCTGACCAGGGTGGTAAGCAGGCTGATGAACCAGAACACCAGCGGATACCAGACCACCCAGAGCATGGTCTTGCCGAGGCCCTTTTCGTAACGGCGATCGATCAGGATGCTGACGGCGAATTGCACCAGGCAGACCACCGCCAGCAGCAGCCCGGTAAACGCCGGTGGCAGCAGGTGATCGACGGCAATGGCGGGCGGCATCTCGATGAATTTGCCGACACCCCAGAAAATCACCGACAGCAGAAAGGTGAACGCCCAGCCGGTGGACAGGCAGTATTCGAACAGCAGCGGCCAAAGGTAACGATGGCGGTATTGCCAGATGCCACGGATGTTTTTGAACAGCACCTCGGCGCCGCCCTGGGCCCAACGCAGACGCTGTTTCCACAGGCCGCCGAGGGTTTCCGGCATGAGGATCCAGCACAACGCGCGGGGCTCGTAGAAAATGCTCCAGTGATCCAGTTGCAGCTTCCAACTGATGTCGATGTCTTCGGTGATCATGTCCGGGCTCCAGTAGCCGACCCGGTTCAGCGCCGTGCGACGGAAGGCGACGATCACCCCGGAGACGGTAAAGATCCGCCCGAACACCCGTTGGGTGCGCTTGATCAGGCCGATGATCGACGAGAACTCGCCGACCTGCACGCGGCCGATCAAGGTCGAACGGGTGCGGATTCGCGGGTTGCCGGTGACGGCGCCGAGGCGCGCGTTATCGAGCATCGGCGCCACCAGATACGCCGCGGTGTTCGGCGCCAGCAGCGCGTCACCGTCGATGCACACCAGATACTCGCTGCGCGCCGCAATAGCGCCCATGCGCAGGGCCACGGCCTTGCCCTGATTCTCCGCCAGGTGCAGCACCCGCAGACGCGGATCCTGCAACGCCAGTGCATCGAGCACCGCGGCGGTGTTGTCCTTGGAGCCGTCGTTGATCGCAATCACTTCGATGTTCGGGTAATGCTGGGCCAGTGCCGCGTGGATGGTATCGGCCGCGTTGTCGCCTTCGTTGTAGCAAGGGATCAGGATCGAGATCAGCGGTTCGCCGGCCAGCGCTGGCGGCAAAGTATCGTCCTGCCACGGCCAGTGCCGCTCCCAGTGCAGCCAGAAATAAAGGCCGCCGGCGATCCACAACCCCGACATGAACAGTGGATAAAAGAACACGAAGTCCATCAGGAATTGCCCGGTGAGCAGAAAGATCAGCCCGAGGGGAACCCCAAGGACGATCGCCAGAACCAGCAGGGCTAGAAGTCTGTCCAGCATGTTATGGATTCCACTTGTTGGAGAGCGCGGGCCGCACGGTTTTCAGGTCCGGCTGGTTCTCAAGGAAGTTGTCCGGGTAGTAGCCGAAACTGGTGGCGCCCTGACGCTTGAGGCGGCCCATCCACTCAGCCAACTGTTCGCCGTCGATGTCGGCGTCGGTTTTTTTCGTCCAGTCACGGGCCTGCAATTCAAACACCGTGCGCTCGAGTGCGCCGGGGCGCGACTTGACCGTTGCCACCAGCGTTTCGAGCCAAGGGCCGGATTGCTGGCGGCTCTGTTTTTCCATGAGTGGCATGGCCATTGGCGCCGTCCAGTCGTAGGCGTTCAGGAAGTCATCGAGGTTCTGCGCGAACCACGCTTCACTCTCGGGGTTGAGCATTGGCTCGGCGAAAATATTGCGCGCCGTTTTCACTTGCGGGCCACGAATGGCGCGAACCTTGGCGGTCAGTTCGTGAGTGAAATCGATCAGGTAGCGGCTCTTGAACCGCGTCCAGCGCTGCAAGGTGGCAGGATCGTCACGCAGGGCGGCAATCGAACCCGGCAGACCGTTGGCGGCATAAACCTTCAGGGCTTCAGGGCCGGCATCTTCGAAGTCCGACAGCACCGCGTCATCGTGATAGAGGATGCCGTCGACCGAGGTCAGACGCGCCAAATCTTCGTAGATTTCACCGATGATGCGCCGCACGTTCGGGTCGAATGGCGACAAGCGCTTGTACTGGTCCGGATCAATCGAGGTGACGCCGGTTTTCGGGTCCCAACGAGTGACCCGCGGCAACGTCGAATCCAGGGCAAAACTCAGCACCGGCATCCAGGCATAGACTTTGACCTGAGCCCGAGTGCGCAACTGCCAGGCCACGCGGTCGAAGATATCGGCGCGCATCGGCAGGTGCCGGTTGGGGAAGTACAGCGAGTGCACCAGGCCATCGCCGGCAGGGTCGGCGAAGGCTTGCAGAAACACCGTATTGGCGCCCATGTCGGCCATGCGCTGGATCAGTTTGCCGAGGTTGATTTCCTGTTGGGCCGGGTCCGGGTCGTAGACGTTGTCCAGGTCCACATGCACCACGCGCATCGGCGATTCGGTCTGCACCGAGACGATGCTGTTGGCGAAGTGTTCGCCATCCGGGTCCGAGGCCACCAGAAAGCGCGGGCTGCTCATCAGGTTGTCGAGGGCATCAAGGCCATCTTCCAGAGTCAGGGCCATCTGATAACCCTGCTCGTTGACCACTTGCAGCGAGGTGCCGTCCGCCGCGCCATAGGGCCAGACCCAGACACGCGGTTTGTAACCGGTGACCTTGCGGATCTTCTCCGAGATGGCCGCCACGTCGGCGCGCATCCGGGCCTGGAATTGGGCTTCGGTTTCATAGCGACCGGTAGCCGCGTCATAGCGCCGGGTCGCGGCCGCCGGTTGCAGGTTGCCTTGCGGGTTGGCCAACACGCCTTTGTGGTTGGCGTCGGTGTGGGCGGCGATTTCCACCAGGCCGGATCGGGAGATTTCGCGGATCTGCTCCCAGGTCAGGAAGTCCGAACGCTTGCGCGGTGTACCGGCGAAATCCACCGGCTGGTTCAGCGGCGTATCGATCCACACCCCGACCGGCGCCAGCAAGGCGGGCCAGTTATAGGCGCGCAGCACCGGCAACACGCGGGTGTAGAAGCTTGAATAACCGTCGTCGAAACTCAGCATGATCGCCCGTGGCGGCAGCTCGGGGCCGCCGTTGCGAGCAGCCATGATCTGGTCGACGGTGACCGGTTTGTAGTTGTTCTCCCGCAGCCACGCCAGTTGCTCGAGCAGACGCTCGGTGCGCACGGCCACCACCGCCTGATCGGGGTCGCGGTCCTCGACGTCGTGGTAAGAAATCCCCAATACGTGATTTTTTGGCCACGGCTTTTCATTGGCTGGCATCGGGCGTTCGGACGGCGGTGCGAAGGCCGGGGCTTGCTGGGCACAGGCGCTGATCAACAGCGCTCCCAGCAAAAGGATGAAACGCGAAATAAAAGGCATCTTCAAACTCTTCTAGAAGCGGTAAGTGAGGTCGACGAGCAGGCGCAAATCGGTTTCGCGGTCGCCGTCATAAGGCCGGTTGATCACGCTCAGCAGGCCGCCCACCTCGAACACGTCGTTCCAGCTGTAGCGCTGGCCGTAGCCCAACAGGCCGACGCCGCCGGTGCCGTGATCGCGCTGGCTATAAGTGCCCGCGCCGGCCTGGAACTGCTGGCTCCAGGAGGTTTCGTAGCGGTGATAGAGCACGTGATTGACGTTCACCGTCGGCAGCACGCTGAAGTCGGATTTGGGGTTGAAATACGGCACGTCGTCGGACTTGGAGTTACGGCTGGTGCCGACCTCCAGGCCGAGGTCGACCTGCAACCCCGGCGCGCGGTAAACACCCTCGCGACCGGTGAGCAAGGCTTCGACACGGTTGTTGCCGTCGCTGAAGTGCGAGGGGCTGACCGCCAGTCTCCACTCACGGCTCTCATTGGCGCGCCAACGGATGAAACCGCTGCCGCCGTTGGCGGTGATGTCGCTGTTCAAGGCCCGCAACGGCGTTTGCGCCGACAGGTATTCGAGGCTGCCGCCGTACTGCCAGTGATCGTCGATGTCTCGGGCAATCGCCAGGCGCGCGCCCTGTTTGTCACCGAAGCCATAGGAATGGTTGGAAACTTCCGCCTCCAGGGTCATATCGCGAGTCCGGCGTTCTAGCCCGACGCGCTGAAAACGATGGTGGCCGGTGCCTTCCTGGAAGTCGCCGGTGGCGTAACCGGCACCGACGAACACGCGCCAGTCTTCATCCATAGGTGGGCTGTACAGCGTGGTTTCGAGGCCGAAATCGCGACTGCCGTTGACCGCCCCGGCGTCGTCGTTGCCCCCGCCATAACTCTTGCCACCGTAGGCCTCCACCCGCAGCTCGGCCATGTCATGGACCGCACGTTGGCGCTGCAAACGCTGGACCTGACGGTTGTCCGGAAAACGCGCGACCACATCGTCGGTCAGCGCATCCATCTGCCGCCATTCCTGCAGATCCATGGCGGTGTGACCTTGCGCAACTTCCAGCCCGATGTCCCGCGGCGCCATGCTCTCGGTTTCCTTGAGCTGATTCTCGGCGCGCCGTGGCCAGTCCCGGGCCAGGTACAGATCGGCCTGGGCCAGACGCAGGCCGAGGTTGCCTGGGGCCTGATTCACCAGCGTCTGCAAACGCTGCTCGCCCGACGGCAGATCGGCGCCGTAGGTGCCGGCCTGGGCAGCGAGTTGCTGCGCGTCCATCCATTCATCGTTGGGATTGCCCACCGGCAAGCCCTTGAGCTCGACCCGTGGCTTCTGGGTCTTGGCCAAGTCTTCAGCGACCTGACGTGCTTCATCGGCCTTATCGCTTTCGAGCAAGGCGTAATAGAGCGCGGTACTGTCTTCCAGACGGTCGCCGACATCGGCATCCGGCGCGACCAGCACCTGACGATACAAATCGGTGGCGATTTCTGGCTGACGCTGGTCCAGATAAGACGACGCCACCCAACGCAGGGCATAGGTCGGAATCTTCACGCCTTCGGCGAGCAATTTCTGGTGTTCGGCGATCACATCAGCGGTGCGCGCGCGGGCCTTGAGGGCGCCCATGCGATCGATTCGCCAGCGGATGACGTCATCGTGGGCCTGGAGATCCGGCGTCCAGGTCGTCAGCAACTGGTCGTAATCGGCCAGAGCCCGATCAGCGATCAGATAACGTTCTTTTTCGCTGCGGGTGGCCAGCTCGGCCAGCCGCACGCGTTCTGCGGCCAGATCACCTTCAAGACGTCGCAGCGTGACCGGATCCAGCAATCCCGGCCGCTGATGCGCCAGGCGCAAGGCCGGTTCCGGCAGGCGGGCGCGTTGCAGGGCAATCACGTATTCCCGAGCGACGTCGGGCTTGCTGCTGGCGCGGACGAAGGCCTGATCGTATTCAAACAGCGCGTCGTAGGTGGCACCGGCGCGGGTCAAGGCGTAGGCCAGGGCCAAGCGGCGGGAAGGATCATCCGGTTTCGCCGCCACCAGCGCCCTGGCGCGGGCAACCGCCTCGTCAGGCTTACCGGCGTCGGCCTGGGTCATCGCCAACCCCAGCTGCAGGTCGGCGTTTTTCGGTTCAAGGGCCAGGGCCTTGTTGTACACCTGGGTCGCCGAGTCCCAGCGCTTGAGGTTGCGATAGGCACGCGCGGTGGCGGTCAGGGCCTGAACCGGCAACGCCCGATTGTGCCCCCGGGTTTCATAGACCCGAACCACTTCAGCGTCCAGACCTGCCCAGCTGGCGATCTGCAAGTGATCGCTGATCTGGCCGGTGGTGGCCTGGTTGACTGGCACCTGGCGCAATACAGCCAGCGCAGGCGTGTAGTTGCCGGCTCGTGCATCGCGAACCATTTGGTCATAAGGCGTATCGGCGAACGCCAGCACTGGCCACAGCAATTGGCCGCACAGCGCAACGCGAAACAAGGGGCGTAAACCACGATGAATAAAGGGACCAGCAATACACGGCATTCGTCAGCATCCTTACATGGCCAGCCGGGTCGCAATGTCCCCTTGCCCATTCGTAGCGGAAAGCCGGATCGAAAAACCCGGCCAGGCTTTATCGACGCAATTTTGCATGCAAGCGAAGTCAACTATTCAGAGCACAATAATTGTTCAGATTCGTGATGTTCAGGCCTTCTCCAATGCCCAGTCAGCCAAGGTACGGAACCTGTGGGAGCGGGCTTGCTCGCGAAGGCGGTCTGTCAGTAGACATTGATATTGACTGACACGACGCCTTCGCGAGCAAGCCCGCTCCCACAGGGGCCTGCGCTCGACTGACTGGCATTGGAACCTCCTTCCCCTCTCCCCGTTTCCAAACCCCAGACAGCAAAACGCCCGGCGTCTGCGTGTTGCAGAGGCCGGGCGTTGCGGTGAGGCCTGCAGTTTTACTGGATGCTGACGTCGCCCGTGCCGCCAAGTTTGCTCATCACGAAGCCGACAAATTCTTCGAGGGTCATTTTCTGGCCGTTGAAGTCCACCTGATTGTTGGCGTAGTGCAGCTTGGTGACGACGTTGTTACCGTCCAGTTTCGCCAGTTGCGTGCCCACCGCCATGCTGCTGAACATGTCGGCGGTTGCGCTCGCCTGATCGGCAATGAGCTTGGCATCGGTCTGGCCGTCGATTTGCGATTGCACGGTGAGCACGTCAACCAGCATTGGCTTGGACACCAAGAGGTTGAAGTCCAGCAGCGCGATCAACTGCTTGACCAACTGGTCTGGCGGCAAGTCCATGGACTGCGGTTTGGTCAGGTCCAGCACCAGGTTGGCGCGGCTTTCGCCGTTGGTGGTGTTGAACGAGAGGTTTTCCAGAGCCACCTGGGGACCTGCGGCCAGCAGTTTCTCCAGGCCGGTCTTGACCTGCGCCTCTTCGGCCGGGGTCAGGTTCAGCTCCGGCGCCGGTAGACCGGCGGCAGCGGCTTCAGTGGCAGCCTTCTCGTACGGTTGCAGTTTGGTCTGGTAGATCTGCATCAGCGACATCGTTGACGGGATGTCGAGGTTTTTCAGGCTCATGGCCATTTGTGCAGAGCCGATAACCTTGCCGTTCAAGGACACTTCACCGACCTTGTAATCGGCACGCCCCGAAGCGTTGGTGCCCGATTCCTCGGTCTTGTTCTTCATTTCAAAGTTCTTGACGCCGAGTACCGACTGCTTGGCCCCGAAGGTGGTCTTGCTGTGGGTCAACTCGACGGTGTTTTCGCCGGTGTAATAGCCGTACGTGCTTTTGTTCAGGTTACTGGCCACGGTCAAGCCGTTGAGCTCGACCTGCACCGGGGTCTGATCTTCAGCCACGGTGGTCAGCTTCAGACTGTCCATATAACCGTCTGCCTTGACCTTTTGCGCCTGGGCACTGGCGGCAACATCGAGTTTCATACCGGAGAAGGTCAGATTGGATTTGTCATCCAGTGCGGTTTCCAGCGGCAGAAACTCGAGGGTGCCCTTGGTGGAATTGTCGTAGCCGATGTTAACCACGCCTTTGACCGGGGATTTGTCCTTGGCGGCAGCAAACCACTTTTCGGTCAGCGGGGTCTTTTCCAGCTCGTAGTGACTGGTCGCCAGGACCGGCAACCACTTCAGCGACACCAGGCGCGAGAACGGCAGCGGACCGTGTTCGATGCGGTCGACGAACAGCAACTCGACCGGTGCTTCACCAAACATCTCGCCCTCACCCTTGAGGCGATAGTGCGCAGTGCTGCTGAACACATGGCGATCCAGCGACACCAGTTCCAGCGACGCCGTGCCGTTGGAACCAGCCAGCGCGACTTGCAGCTCTCTGTTGGCGTCGGTGATCGAGGTATTCAGCACTCCATCGAGTTTGCTGCCGGTGTACCACGCACCGCCAGCGCTGATTGCACCGATGGCCACGACAATTCCTAGAAGCACGCCTGCTGATTTATTCATGAAGTATCCGTTCAATGTCCGTTGTTGAAAGTGTGGTCGTCTTCCCTGAACCCATGGCGGGTCGCGGTCACGACTGCGCTGAAAGTGGGATGGAGATTAGCATTTGCTCCGCAAAGCGGCCCAATGATTAAAGGTGAAAGAGTGTCTATGGGATATTGCTGCTTGTGGACAACTGGCAAGGGTTGAGAGTTTCGGCGGTCATTCGATCGCCTTCGCGGGCAAGCCTCGCTCCTACAGGATTTGTGTCATTTGCGAAATTTGCGCACGACACAAATCCTGTAGGAGCGAGGCTTGCCCGCGAAGGCATCAGTCCAGCCAACCTCAATTCAGGAATACTGAACCTCAATCTCATCAAGCTGATGATCAAAGCTCTTGAGCCGAGCAGTCCACGTATACACCAGCACTTCAAAATCCCGATTGATCACCGCCCCGCCGGTCACTTCCGCGCGCGGGTCGCAGAAATCCAGCTGGTAGCGTTCACGGGCCATGGCGTTGGCGACATCGGACAGCTCTCGCGCATTGTTGAGCCAGTGCCACCCTTCATCGGCCACTTGCTTGTCCAGCGCCAGGCATTGTTTTTTCAAGGTTTCGAGGCTTTTTTCCAGCGGCGTGCCGGTGAGTTCGCCCATGACTTCCTGGAACGTGCGCCCCGGTTGCCAGTAACTGCCCCAGAAATACCGGTCGAACACCGTTTCGACGCGACGCAAAGCCACCTTGGTGTCCCAGATCAGCACCAGGGTCTTGCCTTGTTCAAGTTGTCGTTTCTTGATGCGCTGGTTCTGTAATGAAGCCCAGGCGACTACCACGATAGCCATCACGGCGATCAACGCCGCCGCGCTGTCGAGGAATATCAGCGCCGTGTCGAGCTGGTGGGCCAGCATGACGCCGTAGAAATAGGTGGCCGACAGCAAAACCAATGCCGCAATGGCGCACCAGAAGCCGGGAGCGTAAGGGTTTTTCATTATTAGATCCCCATGATCAACGCAAGCCTTGATCGATGGGTTCGCCACGCGCCCCCATCAAGTCAAAGCATAGCAACGGCCTCAGGGTTTGCCGGGGTGTGACCCTTGCGTTCGTCCGCTTTCCCGGCCGCAATGCAAGGAACGTCCGTCTGTCGTGACGTGTACAAGCTTGGACCAAAGAATGTAGTGAAGATGTATATACTTCGTCAGTACATATTCCGAGGACTTGGACATGTCAAAACAAGCCGTTTTTACGATGAAACTCGAACCCGAATTGCGTGAACAGTTCATGGCCGAAGCAGAAGCTTCTCATCGTCCTGCCTCTCAAATCGTCAGGGAAATGATGCGTCAATTCGTTCAAACCCAACGAGAATCGCGCGAGTATGAAGCATTCCTGCAACGCAAGGTCGATAAGGCCCGAGTTTCCATGCGCGCTGGGGATGGCCTGACCAATGAAGAAGTTGAAGCAGAATTCACTGCCAGGCGAGTGCGAGCAGCTATACAAGAATGAAGATAATCTGGACGCCAACAGCAGCACAGGATCGTGCAGACATTTGGGATTACCTGCATGCCGTCAACCCGCAAGCCGCCATCGACATGGACAACCGCTTCAAGGACGCGATATCCCGCATTGCCCAATACCCAGAAAGCGGCCCTGGCGGAATCATTGCAGGTACCCGCGAGTTAATTCCACATCAGAGCTATCGTGTCGTTTATGAACTGGGGCCAGACGCGATCTGGATACTCGCTCTAGCGCACACGTCCCGACAGTGGCCACCAGAAAGATGATTGTTACACCCCCCGCCCCTTCCTCAACAGCACATCCAGCTGATCCACCACCTCCGCCCAATCCGCATCATCCAGAATCTCCTCACGCAGCAACTCTGCCTGGCTCTCGCTCCAGAAGAACGCGTCCGCCAGGTGCAGTTCGGGCTTGAGCGGTGAATGGGTAGCGATGAATTTATCGATGCTTTCGGCGTCATCCGGCAGGCCGAGTTGTTTGAACAGGGATGGGAGGCTGTGGGTTGGGGATTCCATGTCGGGCTCCTTCGTGATCGCTTATTGGATGGGTGACCGGGGTGCGGCTATTCGCGGGCAAGCCCGCTCCCACAGGGTTTTCGCAAGTCCTGTAGGAGCGAGGCTTGCCCGCGATGACGTCAGTCGGGCGACTGTTATGCCGAAAGACTCAACTCGCACACCTCGGCATGCGGCACCATTTTCAGAAATTCCGGCACGCTCATGTGTACCAGGTTGTTGTGGTTGCCGGCTTCCAGGTAAATATCTTTCTGCCGGGTCAGCTGTGGGTCGATGACCATGTCCATCCCGTAGGATTCACCCAGTGCAGGCACGGCGCCGCGTTCGCAATCGTCGAACAGGTGCGGCAGGTTGCTTTCACGGGTGACTTGCCATTCGCTGCTGCCACGGACTTTGCTCAGGTCCAGGTGACGGCTGGCAGGCAGCACGGCCATCAAGTAATGCCCGTGGCGGTCGTCGAGGATCACCGATTTGGCGACCCGTTCGGCAGGGATACCCGCGAGCCGAGCCGTTTCAAGGCTGCTGGCCGAGTGCGGGTGGGAAACGATGTCATATTCGCAGTGGGCCTTGTCCAGGCTGTTCTGCACGGTTTTTGCCATACGCATGATGCACCTCGGTGTCCGCAGCAACGAATCGCGGACGATGGTTAACTTTTGCCTCCCTTAAAAGTCTAGGCCCGCTGGTGGGATCCGGCGGGAAATCCGCCCGTCGGACGCTGTCGACACTGGTCAAAATTCATACCAATGCAGGGTCAACTAGACTTGTATACAGAGCCCTGAACGGCTCGCGGACGGATGACTCTCCCGGAGGGTCAAGTGAACATGCGTTGCTGTGCAATTACGCTGCTGCTGGCCCTGAGCGGACCGGTTTTCGCGGCGGACACTCTCGTGGTGCTGGTTCCCGATCCCCTCGGGCTCTGGTTGATCACCTTCGGCATTGCGTTTCTGATCGCCGAGGCGGCCTTGCCCAATTACGGCGTGGTCGGCCTGGGCGGCCTTGTGATGTTCGTGATTGGGGCGGTGATTCTGACTAACGCCGAAGTGCCTGTTCCGTTGATGATCGGCTTGGGACTGATCAGCGCACTGCTACTGATTTTCCTGGTGATCCGCGCCTTGAAAACCCGACCGCGCCGCAACGTCAGCGGTGACGCCGAAATACTGGGCGCCGTGACGCCGATAACGTCGTTGCAGGCCGGTAACGCTTATATCGGCTGGGTGCACCTGCAAGGCGAGCAATGGCAGGCAATGAGCGAAACACCGCTGCAACCGGGTCAACAGGTCCGGGTAGTGGCACGCAAGGGTCTACTGCTGGAAGTGGTCGCGGCTGACGCGGCGCCCGTATGAACAATGATGGCGGAGAATAGTCATGGGTCTGCAACTGGGTTTTGCCGCGCTGCTGTTACTGCTGATTGCACTGGCGGGGTCGACCTTCCGCATCCTGCGCGAATACGAACGCGGCGTGGTGTTCCAGCTCGGACGCTTCTGGCAGGTCAAGGGCCCTGGCCTGATCCTGCTGATTCCGGTGGTTCAGCAAATGGTTCGTGTCGACCTGCGTACCGTGGTGCTCGACGTACCGCCGCAAGACGTCATCACCCGGGACAACGTCTCGGTCAAGGTCAATGCGGTGCTGTATTTCCGCGTGCTCGATCCGCAAAGGGCGATCATTCAGGTCGAAGACTTTCTCATGGCCACCAGCCAACTGGCCCAGACCACATTGCGGGCGGTGCTCGGTAAACATGAACTCGATGAATTGCTGGCCGAACGGGAACGGCTGAACGTCGATATCCAGCAAGTACTCGATGCGCAGACCGACGCCTGGGGCATCAAGGTGGCCAACGTCGAGATCAAGCACGTGGACCTCAACGAATCGATGATTCGCGCCATCGCCAAGCAGGCCGAGGCCGAACGGGAACGTCGGGCCAAGGTGATCCACGCTGAAGGCGAATTGCAGGCCTCGGAAAAACTCATGCAGGCGGCTGAAATGCTCGGCCGTCAGCCGGGGGCCATGCAACTGCGTTACATGCAAACGCTGAGTTCGATTGCCGGCGACAAGAGTTCGACCATCGTCTTCCCGCTGCCGATCGAGTTGCTCAAGGGGATGGCGGACTTGTCGTCCAAGCCTTGATGCACTGATGACTGTGGCGAGGGAGCTTGCTCCCGCTGGGTCGCGTAGCGGCCCTAAAACCTGCGACTGCTTCGCAGCCGAGCGGGGACTCCCTCGCCACAAAAGCCATTGCGCTCATACTTTGCGCAATTGCTCCAATGCCTCATAAGGCTCCCGCGCCCACTGATTCACCCGATCATGAAGCAGCACCGAGGCCTCTCGACGCTTGTCATCGCTGTCACCAACAAACCCCTGCGACGGCTGCTTGGCATGTTGCCCCACCGTCGCAAACACCTGCTTGCGCTGCTCGACATCCAATGCAAAGAACGTTGCCAACTGCCCCGCCATCGCCTGCGGCAGTTCGCTGTAGTTCACCGTCAAGCCGCCAAACGCCCGGCATTGCGCCAATCCCTGCGCCAGCAACCGCCCCAACCGCCGGGCGATGTAATCCTCACGGCTGCTGAACGCAAGTTCGTCATCCAGCACACTCGCCCCGATCATCCCCGGCACCATGTGCATACCCGGGCGACGCAGATGCGAGACCGCGATCTCCAGCGGATCGCGATAAAGAAACAACCACGGCGTTTCGGGGAAGCATTCGCGCAGTAACGGCAGTTCACCGATATTCCAGGCGTCGAGTTTGATCACCAGCCGTTGCTCCACGCCAAGCCGACGTTGCCCGTAAGCAGACAGCACCCCTTTGATGGCTGCACGGCGCTCGACGGCGGGTAAATCACTGCGCAGCAAGGCATCCAGCGGCGGTGGCTCGCTGACGACAATGTGGCTGTCGAGTTGCGCCAGCATCTGGCTGATCAGGGTCGAGCCACATCGCGAGGCATGAAAGATAAACGCACTCGGGGCCAGCCCAGGGCTGCAAACCTGCCAGTCAGCGAGGGCCGACAATGCAGTTTTCCGGCGAAACGCCTGATTGAACGGCAGTCGCAGCGCGTCTTCCACGGCCTCACGAAAAAACGGCTGATGCAGCGGCGTGTCACCGAACCAGCACCAGTCGACTTGCCATTGCCCGGCCTCTTGCCACACGCGAATCGGCAACCAGCCTTCCAGGTTCAGGCGCTCCATTGTTGATTCCATTGACGGCGACCGTCGCGCATCGCCGCGCGCAGTTCTTCAGCGGTGAACGCAAGTCCACGCTCGGCGGACAGTTCCAGGGTACGGACGATAAAGGCTTCGTTGTCCTGCAACCCCTGCAAGGACTTGCACAGCTGCGGATCGCTGGCCACCAACGCCTGGAACTGCGCAAAAGCGTCATGACCCATTTGTGGCGACGGTGTGGTTGCCAACCCGTCGAGAATCGCTTGCTCCAGCCAGGTATCGGGCCGGCAATCGAGCACCAGATGAACCCGTGCCCGGGTATCGCGATTGTCCACGCGATGCGGCCGCGACAGGTCGAGAAACCAGCATTCGCCAGCGGCCATCGGCATGCGCTGGCGGTCCAGCAGAAAGTCCACTCGGGGTGGACTGAGCAACGGGATATGCAGACGCAAGTCAGCGTCTGGCGCGCCCAGGTCATAGTCGCGATGCTCGTGAATGCGCCCGCCCGGGCCGAGCCGCAGTAGACGCGCGCAGACGATCTGCAGCGGCAGATCCCGCAGCCCTTGCTGCCATCGAGCATCTTGCAGCCAAGGCGCACGCAACAGCGTCTCGCCGCGACCGGGCGACAGTTCAGTCAAGGCATCGGCCGCGCAAATCAGTGCCACGCCGCTCCAGTCGCCAGCGTAATAATCGTTATTGAAGTGACTGTGCCAGTCGCCCTCGCCAATCGCCGTCAGTGCCTGCAACAGCAACGGCAAATCCACCGTTACCGGCAAGCGGGAGAAGGCCGGCCGACTCATCGTTTCGGCAGCACCGCGCATTCGCCGAGCCAGGTCAGCAAACGGTCGAGACAAGCCTCCACCGACTGCGCACCTGTGTCGAGCACCAGCGACGCGCATGGCGGTGGTTCGTAAGGCGCGGAAATACCGGTAAACCCCGCCAACTCACCCCGTCGAGCCCGGGCGTAATGACCTTTGGGGTCACGCTGTTCACACACCGCCAACGAGGCGCTGCACCAGACTTCACGGTAATCCTCCCCCAATCGTCGGGCGAACAATTCACGCAACTCCACCAAAGGCGCGATCATCGCGAGGATGACGATCTGCCCGTTCTCGACCAACAGTGCCGCGAGTTCACTGGCGCGGCGGATGTTTTCCAGGCGATCGCTGTCGCTGAACCCCAGGTCGCGATTGAGCCCGACCCGCAGTCCGTCGCCATCGAGCACCACACTCTGCACGCCATGCTCGAACAACTCGGCGTGCAGTGCCTGGGCCAATGTTGACTTGCCCGCGGCCGGCAAACCGGTCAGCAGAATTGCCGTGCCGCGATGGCCGTTGCGGGTCTCCCGTTGGGCGCGGCTGATGCTCGCCGTCGGCGCCAGCAGATTATTGGACCGGGGCATGGGCCACCGGCACTGAGATGTTGCCCGCCGCCCAAGCCTCTTCGCGATTGGCCAGGGCCGTGGCGATGGACTGGACTTCGGTCGATTGCACTTCGTCCGGCAGCGGATCGAGACCGGCGCTGGCGAAGATCTGCCCGTAAGCGTTGCGCAGGTCGGCGTAAGACAGGTCGCGTCGCAGATCGGCCTGCAAGGTGTTCAGCTCGCCCTGGATCAGGTCCAGTTCGCCCAGCCCGGCCGCCTGATGACGATTGCGCAGTTGGCCGACGATTTGCCCATCGATGTCTGACAGTTGCTGATTGGTCTTGAACTGCCGCATCGCCTCGCGATAGTTGGCGTTGGCCACGTAAAGCTGCGCCAGTATGGCAATCGACATCGCCTGCCTGCGCGCCGCGGCGACTTCTTCACCGGCCTTGGCAACGTCAATCGCGGCGGGCGCGGAAATCACATTGAACAGGTTCCAGGTGACTTTCACCCCGTAATCCGCCCAGCCCTGTTCCACCAAAAACGAGTTGCTGTCGTAATGCCCGCCAGCGGCAAACTCCAGCCCCGGCAGCAGACGCAGCATGGCTTTGCGGGTTTCGGCGGCGCTGATCCGGGTCTGGTAATCCTGCTCGCGCAACTCCGGCCGACTGGTCAGGGCTTCCTGTTCCAGGCTGGCGAGATCAACCTTGAGTTCCGGGATAACGTAGTCGTCCTGGGTCGCCAGCGTCAGATTGGTGCTCAGCGGCAGGTTGATCAGCGTTGCCAATTCGGTTTTCGCCAACGACAGTGCGCGGCGTTGTTCTTCCAGTTGGCGGGTGGCTTCGATCAGCGAGCGTTGATAGCCCAATGCCTGAATCGGATCGCCAATACGCTGCTCGCTCATGCTCTGGCTATTGGTGCGAGCGGTTTCGACCCGGACCATGAGGCTGTCGATCTGTTTGAGCAAACGTTCGGCGGCCATGGCTCGCCAATAGGCCGAGCGCACGTCCTGCACGATGGTGTTGATAACCTTGCGCCGACGCTCCTGGACGATCAGTCGCTGGTCGCCCTGTTGCTTGGCGCTGATGTAGCTGACACCAAAGTCGAGCACGTTCCAGACCATGGTCAGGTCCGCCACTTCACGGTCGCGGTCCTGGGAGGTCGACGGCTCCAGGGACTGGGCCCCGGTCTCGACGCTCTGGCTGCTGGAGGCGCTGACGTTGTTGCGCCCCACGTAACCGGCGTCCAGCGCCATGCGCGGCAACATGTCGAAGCTGGCGAGGTCGAGTTGGCGCTTGGCCAAGGCCTCTTCCATGATCTTGAGCCGGCCTTCGAGGTTGTATTTCACCGCCCGGGCCATGGCCTGGTGCAGGGTCAGCGGGCCGCTGAGAGGTTCCTGCCCCTTGTACATGTTTTGCAGATCGCTTTTGGCGCGCTGTTGGCTGACGCTGCGTTCGATCGGTTCACTGGTGACTGCACACCCGCTGATCGCCAGCGCCAGCAGGCTGGCGCCGAATAACTTCTGACTTCTCTTCATCCTTGGAGCCCCCAGATGCCGCCCTGCTTTAATGGTTTTTTCAGGCCTGCATTTCACTGATGCCGACCTGGTGCAAAGCCGCGGCCAGGCTTTCGATCTGCCGCTGCTCGGTGTCCTTGAGTTGTTGCAATTGCTGACCAAGACTCGGTGCGCCAAACACACCACGCAGTCCTTGGGAAGCATCTCCCATCCTGATTGAGTTATTGCCGAAGGCGTTCAGCGATTCCCCCTCACTGCCCGTGTCCTGATTGAACAGATTTGACAGCGTGCTGCTGCCAAAGACCCCGCCGTCGCCACCGCCAAAACCGAGGAAGCCGTGACCTGAGCCATCGCCACCGTTTTCACTGCTGCTGAATACCTGCGCGATAAAGCTAGGCGTCAGTGCCCCGTGGCTCATGAAAATATCGCCCAAAGGCCGAATGCCGTTGCCGATCACTCGCTGTTCAAACAGCGGGGTAAAGGTCAGCGGCGAGCCGAGATCGCCAGTGGGCGCAGTGAAGATGATCGGTTGTAATGGCACGTTGGGCAGATCGGGCACGGTGACAGGAACCGTGACCCGGAACTCGGGTTCCGGCGGCACCACGACAGGCGGGGACGACGGTGCAACGACCGTATTGATCGCATAGCTGTTCGACAGGCTGACACCGCTGCCCGTGTTGCCTGCTGAATCGCTGACGCCAGCGACGTTCAGGCTGATTGCATTGTTGCCACTGCTGACATTGGCGTTCGGCGTCAGGGTCGCGGTCCAGGTTCTACCGCCATCACTGCTGCTCAAACCGGACAAGCTGCCGTTCGCCACGCTGATGTCGGACAGGTCGAAGCCACTCACTGCTTCGTTGAAGGTGAAGGTCACCAATGAGGTCTGGCCCACGCCCAGGTTCGGGTTGGCAACCACCACCGTGGCCGTCGGCCGTTCGCCGTCGATGGCGTAGTTGTTGGACACCGCGACGCTGGCGCCGATGTTGCCCGCCAGGTCCGTCACGTTGCTGGTGTCCAGCGCAATGAAATTGCTCGGGTCGGTGATACTCGCGGTGGGTGTGAACGTTCCGGTCCAGGTCTTGCCGCCGTCGCTGCTGGCCAGATTGGTCAGCTCGCCGTTGGTGACGCTCAAGTCCGACAAATCGAAGTCGCTGACCGCCTCACTGAACGTGAAGGTCACCAGCGTCGTCTGGCCAATGCCCAGGTTCGGGTTGGCAACCACGATGGTGACGGTCGGGCGAGTCGCATCGAGTGCGTAGTTGTTGGAAATGGCGATGCTGGCGCCGGCATTACCCGCCGCGTCGAGCACATTGCCGGTGTCGAGCAGGATCAGGTTGGTCGCATCGTTGAGGCTCGCGGTCGGTGTGAGTGTGGCGGTCCAGGTCACACCGCCGTCGCTACTGGCCAGGCTGGACAGCACGCCATTGGCCACGCTGAGGTCCGACAGGTCGAAACCGGACACCGCTTCGCTGAAGGTAATGGTCACCGTGGTGGTTTCACCAATGCCCAGCTTATTGTCCGCCACCACAATGGTCGCATCAGGGCGAACGGTATCAATCGCGTAGTTGTTGGAGTCGGTCACGCCAACACCGCTGTTGCCCGACACGTTGGTCACACCGCTGTTATCCAGGCTGATCAGGTTAGTGGTGTCCGTCACACTGACAGTGGGCGTGAAGGTCGCGGTCCAGGTCACGCCACCATCGACGGACGAAACGTTGCTGAGGGTGCCGTTGGCTACCGTCAGGTCGGCGTTGTCAAAACCACTGACCGCCGAGCTGAACGTGATGGTGACCAACGAGGTTTCTCCGACCTTCAGCGCATTATCGGCAACCACGATGGTGGCGGTCGGCACCTCGGTTTCCACCACATAGTTGGCCGAGTTGGTGGTGCCTGACCCGGAATTTCCGGCCAGGTCCGAGATGCCGCCGTTGCTCAACGTGATGAGGTTGCTGGTGTCGGTAATCCCGGCGGTCGGGGTGAAGGTCCCGGTCCAGGTGATGCCACCGTCGCTGCTGCTCACCGCGCTCAACGTGCCGTTGGCGATACTCAAGTCAGCGTTGTCGAAACCCGTTACCGCCTCGCTGAAGGTGATGGTCACCAGCGCAGTTTCGCCCGGTTTCAGGGTCGTGTCGCTCAGCACGATAGTGGCGGTCGGGCGTAGGCTGTCGATGGCGTAGTTATTCGAATCGGTGGTACCGGTCCCCGTGTTGCCTGTTCCGTCGATCACTGCGGTGTTGTCCAGGGTAATCAGGTTGGTCGAGTCGGTGATGCTCGCCGTTGGCGTCAGGGTGGCGGTATAGGTGATGTTATCGCTGGTGCTCAAATTGCTCAGGGTACCGTTGCTCACGGTCAGGTCAGCCGTGGTAAAACCGGTCACCGCCTCGGAAAACGTGATGGTCACCACCGAGGTTTGACCTACCGCCAGCGCCGCGTCCGCGACCACGATAGTGGCCGTCGGGCGCACGTTGTCGATGGCGTAGTTGTTGGAATCGGTGGTGCCGCTACCGGCGTTGCCCGAGCCGTTTTGTACACCGCTGTTATCCAGGGTGATGACGTTGCTGGTGTCGGTGATGGCAGTGGTCGGCGTAAAGGTTGCGGTCCAGGTGATGCCGCCGTCGCTGCTGGTCACCGCGCTCAACGTGCCGTTGGCAATCGTCAGGTCAGCGTTGGTGAAACCACTGACCGCTTCGCTGAAAGTGATGGTCACCAGCGAGGTTTCACCGACGCTCAGCGCAGTATCCGCGACGACGATAGTGGCGGTCGGCAGCACCGTATCAATGGTGTAATTGCCGGAGTTGGTGGTGCCGCTGCCCGTGTTGCCGGCCAGATCGGCCACACCGGTATTGGCCAGGGTAATGACGTTGCTCGGGTCGTTCACGCCGACGGTTGGCGTAAAGGTCGCGGTCCAGGTGATGCCGCCGTCGCTGCTGCTGACCGCGGTCAAGGTGCCGTTGGCGATGGTCAGGTCGGCGTTGGTGAAACCGCTGACCGCTTCGCTGAAGGTGATGGTCACCAGCGAGGTTTCGCCCGCTGTCAGTGTGGGATCGGCCAGCACAATCGTCGCAGTCGGACGTACGGTGTCGATGGCGTAGTTGTTGGAATCGGTGGTGCCGCTGCCGGCGTTGCCCGCCAAGTCGCTGAGCCCGGTGTTGTCCAGAGTGATCAGGTTGGTCGTGTCGGTGATGCTCGCGCTCGGCGTGAAGGTTGCGGTCCAAGTGATGCCGCCGTCGCTGCTGCTCACCGCGCTCAATGTGCCGTTGGCGATGGTCAGGTCGGCGTTGGTGAAACCGCTAACCGCTTCACTGAAGGTGATGGTCACCAGCGACGTTTCGCCGATTCTCAGCGCCGTGTCCGCCACCACAATGGTTGCCGTTGGCCGCACGGTATCGACCGCATAGTTATTGGAGTCGGTAGTGCCGCTGCCCACGTTACCGGTGGCGGCAGCCTGCACGCCGGTATTGTCCAATGTGATCAGGTTGGTCGCGTCGGTAATGCTGACGGTCGGGGTGAAAGTGGCGGTCCAGGTGATGCCGCCGTCACTGCTGCTCACCGCGGTCAATGTACCGTTAGCAATCGTCAGGTCGGCGTTGGTGAAACCGGTCACGGCCTGGTTGAAGGTGATGGTCACCAGCGAGGTTTCACCGATTCTCAACGCAGTGTCCGCGACGACGATAGTGGCAGTCGGCAGCACCGTATCGAGGGTGTAGTTGCCGGAGTTGGTGGTGCCGCTGCCCGTGTTGCCGGCCAGATCGGCCACACCGGTATTGTTCAGGATGATGACGTTGCTCGGGTCACTCACGCCGACGGTTGGCGTGAAGGTCGCGGTCCAGGTGATGCCGCCGTCACTGCTGCTCACCGCAGTCAGGGTGCCGTTGGCGATGGTCAGGTCGGCGTTGGTGAACCCGCTGACCGCTTCGCTGAAGGTGATGGTCACCAGCGAGGTTTCGCCCGCTGTCAGTGTGGGATCGGCCAGCACAATCGTCGCGGTCGGGCGCAGCGTGTCGATGGCGTAGTTGTTGGAGTCGGTGGTGCCGCTGCCGGCGTTGCCCGCCAGATCCGCCACGCCGGTGTTGTTCAGGGTGATCAGGTTGGTGGTGTCGTTGATGCCCGCGCTCGGCGTGAAGGTCGCGGTCCAGGTAATGCCGCCATCGCTGCTGCTCACCGCGGTCAACGTACCGTTGGTAATGGTCAGGTCCGCGTTGGTGAAGCCGCTGACCGCTTCACTGAAAGTGATGGTCACCAGCGAGGTTTCGCCGATTCTCAGCGCGGTGTCCGCAACCACAATGGTGGCCGTCGGGCGTACGGTGTCGACCGCAAAGTTGTTGGAATCGGTAGTGCCGCTGCCGGCGTTGCCCACCAGATCCGCCACGCCAGTGTTGTCCAGGGTGATCAGGTTGGTCGCGTCGTTGGTGCTCGCGGAGGGTGTGAAGGTCGCGGTCCAGGTGATGCCGCCGTCGCTGCTGCTCACCGCGCTCAAGGTGCCGTTGGCGATGGTCAGGTCGGCGTTGGTGAAACCGCTGACTGCTTCATTGAAGGTGATGGTCACCAGTGAGGTTTCGCCGATTCTCAGCGCATTGTCCGTCACCACAATGGTTGCGGTTGGACGAAGCGTATCGATCGCATAATTGTTCGAGTCGGTGGTGCCGCTGCCGGTGTTGCCCGCCAGATCCGCCACGCCGGTATTGTTCAGGGTGATCAGGTTGGTCGTGTCATTGACGCTCGCGTTCGGGGTGAACGTGGCGGTCCAGGTGATGCCACCGTCGCTGCTGCTGACCGCCGTCAAGGTGCCGTTGGCGAAGCTCAGGTCGGCGTTGGTGAAACCGCTGACTGCTTCGCTGAAGGTGATGGTCACCAGCGAGGTTTCACCAATTCTCAGCGCATTGTCTGTCACCACGATGGTCGCCGTTGGCCGTTCGGTATCGATCGCATAATTGTTCGAGTTGGTGGTGCCGCTGCCGGCGTTGCCCGCCAAATCCGCGATGCCCGTGTTGTCCAGAGTGATCAGATTGCTCGTGTCAGTGATGCTCGCGCTCGGCGTGAAAGTCGCCGTCCAGGTGATGCCGCCATCGCCGCTGCTCACCGAGGTCAAGGTGCCGTTGGCGATGGTCAGGTCGGCGTTGGTGAGATCGGTAACCGCTTCGTCGAAGGTGATGGTTACCAGGGAAGTTTCGCCGACTTTGAGGGCCGTGTCGGTAAACACGATGCTGGCGGTCGGGCGTACGGTGTCGACCGTGTAGTTATTGGAGTTGGTGGTGCCGACGCCGGCGGTGCCCAGAATGTTGATCACACCGGTGTTGTCCAGAGTGATGACGTTGCTCGTATCGGAAATGCTGGCGGACGGGGTGAACGTTGCTGTCCAGGTAATGCCGCCATCGCCACTGCTGACCGCCGTCAACGTGCCGTTGGCGATGGTCAGGTCGGCATTGGTGAAACCGGTCACCACCTCGGAGAAGGTAATGGTCACCAGGGACGTTTCACCGATGCTCAGCGTGGTGTCAGCGATCACAATGGTCGCGGTCGGCGGTGGCGAATACGCGGTGTTGAGTACACCACCGTCGTTGTAGATGGTCGCGACAGAGGTCGGTGAGGTGCCGGTTGTACCTCCGCCCTGCGCGGTACCGCCGGCACCACTGGCCGCGGCATTACCGGCCAGGGCCGCGAAGTTGGCGGCTGTGATCAGCAGCGTGCCCTTGTTCCAGATCGCACCGACGCCACGGCCACCAATGCCGCCATTGCTGGCATTGCTACCCTGACCACCGCCACCGCCACCGCCGCCACCAGCGCCGATGTTGTTGCTGATGGTCGACGTGCCGACGATGGTGATGGTGCCGCTGCTGGCGTTGTAGATCCCCCCCACCGCGTTGCCGCCGGCGCCACCCACCTTGTCCCAACCGGCCCCGCCGCCACCGCCGCCAATGGAAATCGTGCCATTGGTGGCCGATGCACCGTTACCACCGTTGCTGTAA